>JAABUK010009291.1_pt1 | contig 13489 bp, 11 predicted proteins | sample 5559141 | NCBI WGS metagenome assembly JAABUK01 (sample SAMN10711869, study PRJNA513367) | rock metagenome | isolation source: Antarctica rocks | place: Antarctica: Victoria Land, Pudding Butte nord | collected 2016-01-03
CGGCGGTCCGGACCAGCGGCAGCCGCGGCTTCTGGATGCAGCAGGCAGCCCCGGACCTGACCCGGACCAGCGCCTCGTCCGGCGTGTTCGTCTTCACCTCCAAGGCCACGGTCTCGATCGGTGACTCGGTGCTGGTCACCGGCAGCGTCAGTGACTACTACCCGCTGTCCTCCGGCGAGACGGTGTCCACCACGTCGAGCCTGTCGATCACCGAGCTGTCCCCGACCGCAATCACCTCTATCAGCAAGGACAATCCGGTGCCCGCACCGCTGGTGCTGACCCCGACCACGGTTCCCGGCGGCTACGCCGCTCCGGCCGGCGGCGGCAATGTCGAGTCCATCGACCCGGTCGACCCGACCCGCTCGGTGCAGGAGTTCTTCGAGGCCCACGAGGGCATGCTCGTCGAGGTCGACAACGCCCGCATCGTCGGTCCCGGCAAGCCGCAGTACGGCGAGATCTACGTGACCAGCAAGCCGGCCGAGCAGCCCACCCCGCGCGGTGGTACCTACCTCGGCGGCTATGACGCGCTGCCCACCGGTCGGCTGCTGGTGGCTCCGCTCAACGGCGTCGTGCCGGCCGCGAACGTCGGTGACCAGTTCGTCGGAGCCACCTCCGGGCCGGTCGACTGGTCGAGCTTCGGCGGCTATGACATGGCCGCCGGCGTCGTCGGCGCGTACCAGGACAACCACCTGACCGGCAGCGTCGCCACCCCGCAGGCCGGCGACCAGCTCGCCGTCGCGACCTACAACGTCCAGAACCTGGCACCGGCGGACCCGCAGGCCAAGTACGACCGGCTCGGAGCCGGCGTGGTCACCAACCTCAAGTCGCCCGACGTCATCTCGGTCGAGGAGATCCAGGACAACTCCGGTGCCACCGACAACGACGGCGTGGTAGCGGCCGATCAGACCCTGACCAAGCTGACCGCCGCGATCTCCGCTGCCGGCGGACCGTCCTACCAGTGGTCTGAGATCGATCCGGTGGCCGATCAGGACGGTGGCCAGCCGGGCGGCAACATCCGGGTGGTGTTCCTCTACAACCCCGACCGGGTCACCTTCGTCTCGCGCCCGGGCGGCACCTCGACCAGCGCGGTGACGGTCAGCACCGGCGCCGACGGAACCCCGGAGCTGTCGACCTCGCCGGGTCGGGTGGACCCCACCAACGAGGCCTGGAACAGCAGCCGCAAGCCGCTGGCCGGTGAGTTCGTCTTCGATGGCAAGAAGGTCATCGTGGTCGCGAACCACTTCAACTCCAAGGGCGGCGACCAGAGCAGCGAAGGCCGGTTCCAGCCGCCGAACCGCACCTCGGAGGTGCAGCGCAACAAGCAGGCGACGCTGCTCAACGGCTTCGTTCGGCAGGTGCTGGCCGCCGACCCGCGCGCCAACATCGTGCTGGCCGGTGACTTCAACGACTACCAGTTCTCGCAGCCGATCAGGACGCTGACCGACGACGGCGCCACCCTGACCGACCTGATCAACACGCTGCCGGTCAACGAGCGCTACACCTACGTCTTCAACGGTGTCTCGCAGGTGCTGGACCACATCTTCGTGTCCCGGCCGCTGAGTGACGCCGGGCCGGCGGCGGTGCAGTACGACGTGATCCACGTCAACTCCGAGTTCTCCGCCCAGACCTCGGATCACGATCCACAGGTCGTCCGGATCCGTCCGGTGGCCCACACCCTCAAGGGGACGGTCGTGGCGATGCCGGCGACGGTTCGGGTGCGCGACGATCTGACGGTGCGGCTGGCTGGCTGGAACCCGAACAGCCCGCTGGCGATCACCATGGACGGCGCACCGGTGACGACCGTGACCACCGACTCGGCCGGCGCGGCGACGGTGACGATCACCATCGCCAAGAAGGAAACGGTCGGCGAGCACACCGTGACAGCGACCGCCGCCGACGGCATCACCAGCACCTCGGCGACCTTCCGGGTGACCAAGAAGAACGTCTGAGCCGTCTTCGTTGGCCGCCATTGTGCGGCTAGCCGCCATTGTGCGGCCCGACCTCCCGCTTTTTGGCACGTCAAGCGGATCTAGGGCCGCACAATGGCCTCAGGCGAAGGTGGCGCGGCTGATTCCCACTCCGCTTCTGGCGTCCGGGCCGAACCGCCCCAGTTCGGCGTCCAGATCCAGCCGGCCGATGGTCGCCGACTTGGCCCGGTCCTGCTCGGTGAGCAGGTCGGCCGGGATCAGCCAGACCACCTCGAACTCCAGCCCGTCCGGGTCGTGGGCGTACAGCGACTTGGTGGTGCCGTGGTCTGAGGCACCCACCAGCGCGCCTGCCTCGCTGAGCCGGCCGGCCAGCTCTTTCAGGTCGGCGAGCCGATCGACCTCCCAGGCCAGGTGGTAAAGACCGACCGTGCCGCGACCGGCGCCCGAGGCGGCTGCCTGGGAACCGACTTCGAACAGTCCCAGGTCATGGTCGTTGGTGGAGCCGGGCGCCCTCAGGAACGCCGCACCCCGAAGGCCTTCTCCGCCGGGGATGTAGTCGAAGCCGAGCACGTCGCGATAGAAGGCGACGCTCGCAGCGACCTCGCGCACGTAGAGCACGGCGTGGTTCAACCGGAAAACGGACATGGGTGGCCTCCTGCGGACGAGCGGATCCATCATTGCTCTAAAGAAAATTGAGCATTCAACTATTCCGCCAAAGAACTCGTACTGCCCCCTGTAGCCCCGGTACCGCGCCGTGCAGCCCCGGTACCGCGCCGTGCAGCCCCGGTACCGCGCCGTGCAGCCCCGGTACCGCGCCGTGCAGCCCCGTTTGCCCCGTGGAGCCGGCGCCGTCGGGATCAGGACAGCAGCTTCTCCAGCAGGTCTGCGAGCTGGCGCCGGTCACGTGAGGTCAGCGGGGCGAGCACCTGGGACTCGACGACGTCGGCTTCGAGCACCGCCTGCCGGAACAGCTCACGGCCGGCTCTGGTCAGCTTCACCTTGCTGCGGGTGCGGTTGGCCGGGTCGACGGCTCGCTCGACGAGGCCACGCTCGGCCAGCAGGTCCAGCCGATGGGTCATGGTGGAGGGCGACACGCCGTTGACGTCGGCCAGCCGGGACGGGGTCGAGCAGCCCTCAGCCTGCAGTGCCAGCGCCTGCAGCACGCCCCAGTCGCCACGCTGCAGTTCCAGATCGGAGAGCTGCGCGCGGTAGAAGTCGTCGAGCCGCTTGTGCACCCGCGACAGCGCGGTGACCACCCGCTGCACCGTCTCGTCGGCACCGGCCGCGGTGAAACCGGCGACCGCCGACTCGTACTCGGCCAGCGTCGTCGGCTCGGACGCCGCGGCGTGGGCCGGGGAAATATCTGGGGACCTCGCCACGGTTACCAGTGTACTATTATTTCGATATCGAAATTCGATCTCGAAGTAACTAGCTCTCGAAGTAAGTGCCCAGCCGTGCCCGTGCGCACGGCGCTGACCCCAAGGAGTTCCAGTTGCGTTCCGGTCTCGGGAGGACCCTCGTCCTGCTCTCTGGCGGTGCTCTCGCCACGGCAGGCTGGGGGGCTGTTTTCCCGTTCCTCTATGCCGACATCGCGACCGCCCGCGGCCTGGGCGGCGCGGTTGCCACCGGCACCTTCACCGCCTTCGCCCTCGGCTCGGTGCTGGCCGCGCCGGTCGCTGGATGGACGGCCGACCGCTGCAATGCCACCGTGGTAGCGGCGCTGTCGCGGGTGGCCCTGGCGGTGTCGACGGTGCTGCTGGCGCTGGCCGGCACCGCCTCGGCGGTCTGGCTGGCCGCCGCCGCGTTCGGCGCCTCGCTGGCCATGTCCCAACCCGCCATCCAGGTCATCCTGCTTGCCCGGACGCCGGCCGACCGGCGCCGTGACGTCTTCGCCTGGCAGTTCATCGCGATCAACCTCGGCGCCGCGGCCGGTGCCGCGCTGGGCGGCCTGCTGGTCGACCTCTCCAGCCAGGACGCGATGCGCCCGGTCTACCTGGTCGCGGCGCTGAGCTGCCTGGTCAGCGCGGCTGTGGTGGCCGTCGCCGGCCGCGGCGCGCAGGCCTGTGTCACAGCCAGCCAGGGCGCCGGCGAGACGGTGTCCTACGCCGACATCCTGCGCCGCCGGCCGATCCGGTGGCTGCTGGGCATCGCGCTGCTGATCACGCTGGCCTGCTACGCCCAGTTCGACGCCGGCCTGCCGGCCTACGTGCTGGACTCGACCGAGGTCACACCCGCCCTGCTCGGCGGCGCGGTCGCCGTCAACGCCGTGCTCGTCGCGGTGCTGACCGGGCCGGTGGTCGCCTACACCCGGCGCCGGCGCGGCACCTCGCTGCTGGCCGTCTGCGCACTGCTGTGGGTGGCCTGCTGGGTGATCTTCGGGCTGCCGCTGCTGATCACCGGCTTCGACTCGGTGCTGGTCTTTCTCGGCTTCGCCGCGCTGTCGCTCGGCGAGACGATGATGGCGCCGATCCTGTCGCCGCTGGCCGCGACGCTGGCTCCGCCGGGCGCTGCCGGGCGCGCGATGGCCGCCGTCACCGGCGCCACCACGGTGGCCACGGCAATCGGCCCGATCCTGTCTGGGGCGCTGCTCGGCCTGGAGCTGCCGGGCCTGTTCATCGCCATGCAGGTCACGTTCTGCCTGGCCGCGGCCGCCGCCGCGCTGCGGCTGCGGCCGCTGGTGCCCCAGCCGGCCCAGCTCGACGGCCAGCCGGCCCAGCTCGACGGCCCGCTGAGCCAGCCCGGCGGCCCGCTGACGCAGCCGACCCAGCCCGAGGACCAGTCGAGCCCGGCGGGCGGGTTCAGCGAGCTGCCGCTCGGCGCGGCTGCCTAGCAGCGCGGCTGCCTAGCAGCGCGGCTGCCTAGCGGCGCCGCGGCTCACCTCTCGACGACGTTCTGCACGGCCGAGGACTGGATGTTGGCCGCGGCGTTCCACTTCTGCTGGGACGAGCCGTCACACCGCGCGACGGTGATCTTGCTGTACTGGCCGTTATACAGATCCGTGGTGGCGCCCAGCGACAGGCACAGCAAGCCGGTGCTGTCGACGAGGGTGTAGCGCTGTAGGTAGGGCCACTGGGTCGCGGTGGCGGTGTCGGCGGCGGTGGAGCCGTAAGTGGTCCACTGCTGGTTGGACGCGGGGGTGCACGGACTGAACGTGACGTAGCTGTCGGCCGTGCCCGGATTGGTCAGGCAGTCGGTGACGCCGCGGGTGTCGGTGGTGCTGAACCGCTTGGTGCTGGTGTTGTAGCTGAACTTCTGGTTGAAGGCCACGTTGGCCGGCGTCGGATCCTGCTTGCAGGGGTAGGCGATCATGAACGACGAGGCGAACGACTGGTCGGTGATGTCGAAGCACCGGCCGAACTGCTGCAGGTTCACCAGCTGGTTGTTGGCGGTGCCGGCCATGCCGGCGCCGACGGTGGGCGAGGGCACCCAGGTCGCGCTGGTGTCGTAGCCGACGCTGCAGCTGGCCTGCAGGGTGACCGGCGTGCCCTCGGCCTGGCTGGCGACGTTGAAGCAACTGGTGGAATCCAGCTTCCTGGTCGAGGTGGCGCCCTCGATGGCGGAGGTGTCGTTGATGCTCCACTGCTGGTTGTACGGGGCGCTGCCCAGGGCGTTGCACGGCCGCAGCACGACGGCATTGCCAGCGGCCCGCGGGATGGCCGAATCCAGGCACAGCCCGTTCGGGGAGTAGCCGGCCCCCGATGATTCCAGGCGCAGCGACAGGTCGGTGTTGTAGGAGAAGGTCTGCTGCGCGATCGGCGGCGTGCTGGTGCTGCACGCCTGCAGCACGATCGCGGTGCCCGAGGCCGGGCTGGGGCCGGCGTCCAGGCACATCTGCGGCGCCCCGGCGGTCGTTCCCGGATAGATCCGGACAACGCCGCCGTTGCTGGTCGCCGTGGTGGTCTTGAAGACGTAGGTGCTCCGCAGCGTCCGGTCGGCGGTCGCGCTGCCGGCGGCGGTGTGCCCGACCGAGGTGATCAGCGCGTCGGCCGGCACCGAGCTGGCCACGCTCGGGTCATAGGTGCCGTAACCGCTCGCGCAGCGCATGCTGTTGGACGCCAGCCAGCTGTCGCTCTTACCGGTGGGATCGACGGTGAAGTACAACAGCGTCACGCTGTAGGTGGTGCCGGGGTCGCCACTGACCGGGCCGGAGATCGGTGCGCACGGCAGCTTGGTGGTGTCGCCCGCGGTGACGGTGCCGGCGGCGCGGATCTGCCCCAGTGCGATGTCGGTGCCGGCCTCGGCCGCGTGCAGTGCCCGCACCTCGGCCATGGTGTGCCGGGCACCGGCGCTCTGGGAGACGATCACCGGAACCAGCAGCGAGCTCAGCGCCATTCCGAGGATCACGGCCAGCATCAGCAGCGCCAGCGAGCCCTGGTCGTCCTCGCGCAGGCGCTGCCATCGCAACGTCCGGGTCATGATCGACTCACCTCGGTGCACACCCCTATCGTCGAGGTCACCGTGCTCGAGTTCAGCAACGTGAAGCTGGCCGAGGTGAGCGCGGTGGTGGGGGAGTTGCTGCTTGCCTGCTGGGCGAAGAGCCGGACGGCGAGCTGCTGGTACTTCGCCGCCGCGGTCGGCGCGACGTACTGGAACGGCCGGTCGGGTGAGGTGGCGGACTGGGCGCCGTTGCTGACGTGGCTGGCCAGGGCGTTCCAGCCGCTCAGGTTCGACGCCGTCGGGCCGGTCACCGACCAGCTGCGCTCCTGCAGCACCTGGGTGGTGGGATTCAGCTTGAGCTGGCTGCACACCGTGGCACCGGTGTTGGTGGTCCGGAACTCGACGTACCAGTTGCCGCCGCTGAGCCCCTCCCGGCTGATTGCCGAGGCGTAGCGGACCTGGCGGTCCAGCCGGATGAAGGCATTGTTGAGCTGGGATGAGGTGTCGTTGACGGTGCTGACCTTGTTCGCCGAGCTGAACATCGTGATGGTGGCGCCGGTGAAGACCGGCGTCGCCACCGTGGCGCAGGCTACGCAGCCGGCGGCCGGCCGCCGCGAGGGCTTTCACTGGACGCTCCACTGCTGGCGGGCGTCGGTGCCGGAGCAGGGCACCAGATCCAGCAGGGTGCCGCTCGTGGCGTCGGCGGGCAGGTGCAGGCACTGGTTGGCGCCGACGTTGAGAATGGTGCCGTCGGACCGGAACAGCCATTGTTGGGCCGCGGTCGAACCGCAGGCGGCGGACCTGGTTTCCGGGGTCGTGTTCGGGTAGCCCTGCACGCAGACTCCGGTGCTGAGCTGCAGCCTCTCGGCAGCGGGGGCATAACTCAGCGAGAACGCGGTGGCACAGCCGGTCGCGGTGAGGTAGTACCCGCCGCCGTTGTTGCCGCCGCGGCCGGCGCACAACGCCGTGTTGGCCACGTTGGCCAGGGTGAAGCTCCGCTTGATCGTCCAGCTGAACGGGCTGGAGCTGACGATCGAGCCGTTGGCGTCGCGGACGGTGAGGACGACATTGGGGTAGCTGCCGGCGGTGGTCGGCGTGCCGCTCACCTCACCCGTGGCGGTGTTGGCCAGGCTGAGCCCGGCCGGTAGCCCGGACGCGCTCCAGGTGTAGGGCGAGGTGCCGCCCTGCGCGGTGACCGGGTAGCCGTCGACGGCGCTGCCGATCACGTCCACCTGGCTGGTCGCGGTGAGCGTCGGAGGCGTGAAGACCAGCCACTTGAAGGTCGCGGCGGCACGCACGACCTGGTTGTTGCTGTCGGTGATGCTCAGTTGGATCGCGCTCCAGGTCTGGGAGGCGCCGCTCGTCGGGGCCGGCAGGGTGCCGGTGATCGACGCGCCGTTGAACTGCAGGCCGGTGGGCAGGCCGGTGGCGCTGATCAGGCACGGTCCCGACGGGCAGGTGTAGGACAGGGCCACGTTCACCGTGGTGCCGGCCGCGCCCCGCTGATCTCCGGGGCTGGTGATCGCCGGGGCGCCGTCGGCCACCGTCCAGGTGAAGGACACGTCGCGGCTGGCGCCGGTGGCAGGGTCGGTGACGGTGAGCCGCACCGGGTAGCTGCCGGCGGCGCTCGGGGTGCCCGCGATGGTGCCGCCGCTGCTCAGGCTCAGCCCGAGCCCGGCGGCCGTCAGCGAACCGGTCGGGTCACTCCAGCTGTAGCTGCCCGACCCGCCGGAGGCATGCACGGTGACCGAGACGGGGCGCCCGGCCGTGCTGCTCACCGGGCCCTGGCTGGCCGTGAGCGGCGGGTAGTTGACGGTCCACTGCAGGCTGGCGGTCGCCTGGCGCTGGGCCGAGTCGGTGACCACCACCGTCACGGCGTACACCCCGACGGCGCTGGGCGCCCCGCTGAGCACGCCGGCGGTGCTCAGCACGATGCCGGGCGGCAGCGAGCCGGTCGGAGCCGTCCAGGTGTAGCCGCTGTTCGAGCCGCCGGACGCCGACAGCGTCACCGGGCTGATCGAGGTCTGGACGGTACCGGTCTGATCGGGCGGGTCGGTCGCGGTCAGCGCGGCGCCGATCGACCAGCTGAACGCCTTGGTGGCGGTGCGCAGAAAAGCGTCGGTGACCGTCACGCTTACCGTCTGCGAGGACACGGCCGTCGGCCTGCCCGAGATCACGCCGGCGCCGTCGGCGGCGAGCCCGGCCGGCAGGTTGGTCGCCGTCCAGGTGAACGGTGGCACGCCGGCGCTGGTGGTGAGGGCATAGCTCACCACGTCGCCGACCACCGAGTTCTGGTTCGGCGCGACGATCGAGGCGGTGCTCGGTGGCGGTGGCGGGATCGAGTTGAGGTTGAACAGCGGATCGGTCGAGGCGTTGGCCAGGGTGCTGGTGATGTAGACGCACTGGGCGCAGCTGCTGTCGGCCCAGGTGACGGCGACCACGACCCGCAGATAGGGCAGGTAGCCGCTGATGTTGGTGGCCGCGCAGCTGGCGGCGCTGCCGCCGTTGGGGCGGTAGCAGGCGCCGACGTAGTAGCTCAGGTAGAAGGTCCTGGTGCCAACCGTCTTGCCGAGCGGCACCGTCGGCAGCAGCGCGCAGCCGGCGGCCGACGGGCACGGGTTCGCGCCGGCGCCGGCCGGTGCGGCGGCGTCGGAGACGGGGCTCATGGTCGGCAGCCAGGTGGTCCTGATCCGGGCCGGTGCGGCGCTGTTCTGGCTGGTCACGCTGGCCTGGTCGCGGCCGCTGGTGATCGACGTGGTGTCGATGGCGCGGACCTGCTCGACCGCGGTGTCGGCCAGTTGGGCGGCCGACTGGTCAAAGCGCAGATGATTGCTGGCCTTGATGGTGCTGGTGAAGAACACCGTGAGGGCGCCCATGATGATCGTGATCAGCGAGATCGCGATGATCGACTCCATCAGGATGAAGCCGTCCTCGCCGGTGGCCGGCCGCGGCCGGCACCGGGGCATGGCGGTTCCAGGGTCGCGACGGCGCGTCGGGATCGACGCCGTGAGCCTGGACACCGGTGTGGCTAGTTCGAGCCGGAGTCGGCCAGCTGCTTCTGCAGCTCGGCCTCGGCGGCGGCCGACTGCGGCGTGACGAAGACATTGCACTTCAGGGTCATGCTGGCACCTAGGTCGATGGAGAGGCTGTTCGAGGAGGTCGCCGGCACGAGCTGCACCGAGGTGACCAGCGCTCGCCGCGGGCCGTCGGTCTGGATGGCCGCGATGAAGTCCTGCAGCCGGGCCGCGCCGCCGGCGGCAAGTACCGTCACGGGCACGACGAAGGTCTTGCCGACCGGGCTGACGCCGGCGGCGGTGATGTTGGTGGAGCCGGGAGTGCTCACGGACGTCGACGTCACGGCGCCCACCGTGATCTCCAGCAGCTTCACCTTCGCGTGGTCGGCCTGACCGGCGAGCTGGCGGGTGAAGTCGGGCAGCCCGCTGCGCACCGGCAGTGCCTCCCGGGCGGACCGCAGCTGGGTGATGAGCTCTTTCTTGCCCGCGTTGTCCGCGCGCAGCTTGGCCAGCCCGTGCACCAGCGCGTTGTTGGCGGCCTCGGCGGTGCTGGTCTGCTCGTGCAGCGACGAGGCGTTGGAGCGCTCGGGGCTGATCACGCCGAACCAGGCGACGGCGGCGACGAGCACGGCCGCGACGACACCGCCGCCGATCCACACCCGATCGTTCTGCATGGCTGTCATCACTTGCCGCCGTTCTTTCCGGGGTCGTACTGGTGGCTGAGGAGCTCGTCGGTGAACGCGGCCGTGACGGCGTACTTGGTGCTGGCGCCGGTCGACTGGTTGGCCGTCGGCAGGACGTCGGTGAAGCCCTTGACGGCAGCGAGCCGGTCGACGAACATCGCCAGGTCAGCCAGCCGGCTGCCGGTGCCCGAGACGGTGAGGCTGCCGATGTGGGCGTGGGCCGAGGTGTCCAGGACGCCGGTGGTGGCGGTGCTGGCCGCCGCCGCGCCCGGCACGTTCAAGGTCAGCTGTACTTGGGAGATCGTCATGGTGGGCGGCAACTGCTTGCGCAGCTGCCCGATCAGGGCGCTGAACCCGGTGTCGGCCGCCATCAGCGTGGCGACCTGGCTCTGCACCTGCTTGAGGGTGCCCCGGATCTGGATGACCTCGCGGTACCTGTGGGTCTCGGCCTGCAGCGTCCGGGTGCGGGCGTTCTCGGCGCCCAGTGACGTGGAGGCGCTGCGGCTCTGCAGCACGGCAAGGCTGTACGCCAGCAGGCAGAGTGCCAGCAGCACCATCATCGCCGCGGCGATGACCCGGCGCACCACCCGTAGCCGGCGGGAGGCCAGCAGCTCTGGCGGTGTCAGGTCGGCGACGATCCCCCAACCGGGCATGGTGCTCCAGATCTGGCCGGGAGCCAGTACGGCGGTCATGCGGCAGCTCCCATCGCCAGGCCGACCGAGACCGCCGAGGCGAGCCCGTCGGCATCCTCGATCTGTGCCTGCTTGGAGGCCCACCGGTTGCGGATGTGCTGCATCGGCGTCACCACCTTCGTCGACACCCCGATCTGGTCGGCGAGCGCTTCGGCCAGGCCGGGCAGCCGGGAGGCGCCGCCGGTGAGCGAGATCCGCTCGATCAGCGCGCCGCTGTTGGTCGAGCTGAAGTAGTGGACCGAGCTGCGGATCTCGGCCAGCAGCGGCCGGATGCCGTCGCGCAGCGCACTGCTGATCGCATGGTCGGCACCGCTGAGACCGACCTGGCACTTGGCGCGCTCGGCGTCGATCAGCGACAGCCCGAGGTTGTCGGCCAGCCTGGCCGTCAACTCCCGGCCACCGCGGTTGACCGTCCGCACCACCTTGGGAATCCCGTGGTTGTGTATGACGATATTGCACAGGTGCGCGCCCAGGTCGACCACCGCCTCGACGGACAGTTGCTCGTGGGCGATGGAGCGAAGGGCCGCGAACGAGGCCAGGTCGACCCGGGCCACCTTCAGGCCGGCCCGCTCGACCGCCTGCACGGCGGTGAGCACCGGCTGGCGTGGTGTGGCGATCAGCAGCCCGTGCACGGTGTTTGAGTCGAGGTCGATGTCGCCCAGCGGAGCGAAGTCCAGCAAGACCTGATCCATCGGCAGCGCCACGACCTCGCGAGCCTGGAACGGCAACGCCTTGGCCTGTTGCTCGGGGCTGAGGTTGGGAACTGTCATGTCGCGCACGACGACCTGCTGGTTGGTGATGCCGAGGATGACGTTGCGACACTCGAACCGGTTGAGCTGCCAGAGCTGCTTGAGCGCGGCCGTGACGGCCGGTGCGTCGATGACGACGCCGTTGACCACCGCGCCTTCGGGCAGTTCGTAATGGCCGATACCGTGCACCGTGACCGACGGCCGGCCCTCGTGCGTGCCCGGTGCCAGGATCGCGGCTCGCACCGAGGTGGCGCCGATGTCGAGACCGATGGCGTGCCCGTCCGGATTGATGATCCCGACTTTGGTCAGGCCGGTCTGGCGATGCTTCATGCGTTCTCCGAACGAGCTGCAGGGACCCGCGTGGTCAGGTCGAGAGGATGAGCCGGGCGTAGAAGTCGGCGATCGGGTTGGTGGCGAACAGCGCCAGCAGCGCACCGACGATCATGAACGGGCCGAAGGGTATGGAGCTCTTGCGCGAGCCCAGCCGCAGCGCGATGACCAGCACCCCCACCACGCCGCCGGTCAGAAAGGCGGCGAACGCCCCGACCAGCAGTGCCTGATAGGACAGGAACCCGAGCATCCCACCGACGATGCCGGCCAGCTTCACGTCGCCGAAGCCCATGCCGGCGGGGTAGCTGAACGCCAGGATGAGGTAGCAGCCGAACAGTGCCAGCCCGCACACGCCGGCCCGCACCAGCGACGCCGGATCGTCGAGCACCACCGCGGCGATCGTCAGCAACAGTGCCAGCACCGGGTAGGACGGCAGCACGATCGAGTTGGGCAGCCGCTTCACGTCCAGATCTATCAGGCTGAGCGAGATGCCGATCGCCGCGAAGCACAGATAGGCGGGCAGCGCGGGCAGCAGCTGCAGCCGGTCGAGCTGCCAGGTGAGCGCGACGAACAGTGTCGCGGTACCGAGTTCCACCAGCGGGTAACGCAGGCTGATCGGGGCGGCGCAGTCCGCGCAGCGGCCACCCAGCGCGAGCCAGCCGAGCACCGGGACGTTGTGCCGCTTGCGGATCGACGCCTTGCAGGACGGGCATTGCGACGGTGGCCGCGACAGTGACTGCTCCAGCGGCACCCGGTGCACGACGACGTTGAGAAACGAACCGATTGCCAGACCGAGCAGCGTTACCGCGACGATCAACAGTGGCATCGGCAGGACCTTTCGGGACCGGTGCGACGGGAGTCCACATCTTCGGCCCTCTCTCACAGCAGGCAATCGGGTACCTCAGGCGGTCGTGCGGTGGTTGAGCTCGGTGTTCGGTGGGTGAAGGCGCGCGTGCTGCTGGTGCGCGCCTTCACCCCGACCCGACGGTGCGTTCTAGCAGGCGGTCGTGGCGGTGGCGACGGTGCTGACCGAGCCACCGTTGGCGCTGTTGTAGCAGTAGAACTTGGGGATGCCGCCGCTGTTGGTGCCGTGCAGCGTGTAGGAGGTGAAGGTGGGTGACGTGCCGGCGGCCGCATAGGTCAGCGTCGTGTTGGCGGTGAAGTTGATGGTCTGGCCGGTGCACGGCGTGTAGGCATTGCCGGTCGCGGTACCAAGGCTCGCCGGGTAGGTCGAGTTGTCGGAGTTGCAGGTCTCCAGCACCGAGATCGCGTTGCGCACGTCGGACTGGGCCGCCTTGTCATTGGCGCCCTTCTTGTAGTTCAGGTACAGCGGAATCGCGATCGCGATCAGGATGCCGATGATCACGACGACCACCAGCAACTCGATGAGGGTGAAGCCGTTCTCACCCTGTGCGCGCTCCTCGCGCATCGTGTGCAACTTGTTGAGCATGGGAGCCTCCTGGCTCGGTCGGGTCGGCCTCGGCGGGCGCCGTCTTGCCGCGTGTGTGTTACTTCGTCTAAGGAATCGGCGCTCTGTCGCGTTACCTGAGCGTGTGGTTGTGACAATTCGGCGCGCCCGATACCGAAGAGGTAACGATGTCTGCCTGCCTGCCTGCCTGCCTGTCTGCCTGCCTGCCTGGCATGGTCGAGCGCCGCGGCCCGGCTGGGCACGCGGCGCTCGAGTCGGGCGTGGGCGCTAGTTGCTCTGGATGTTGC
>JAABUK010009292.1_pt1 | contig 13488 bp, 5 predicted proteins | sample 5559141 | NCBI WGS metagenome assembly JAABUK01 (sample SAMN10711869, study PRJNA513367) | rock metagenome | isolation source: Antarctica rocks | place: Antarctica: Victoria Land, Pudding Butte nord | collected 2016-01-03
ATAGAGATTTACTAGCACTTTCTAATAATACTATTTATAGTATGTTAGCTATAAAGCTTATTCTGTTATAGCTGATTTAAGTTCTTTTTGTCTTTTTAATTTTGGTGTTCTTAATACCAAGACTGCACTCAATTTTGACGCTATAACACGGGAATATTATTCCAAATGAGGAGATGTCGCCAGTTCAGTGATATAAGAGATAGAGATGATAAGTTTTAACTTTTAAATTAAGTCTTTTTAAGTAATTTAAAGTAAGATAATTATTTAGAAAATTAAATCTTTAAATAAGCTTTATTAAGAAAAGAATTATTTAAGAAAGAGAAAGTTATAAATCAATATTAAATTGAATACTATTTTTAATAAGACACAGCTGATTACTTTCTTTAAATCTTTAATTATTAAGAATTCTAATAATAATAATTCTTAAGAATTATAAAATTAAGATTTATTTCTGATTTCTAAATGTTTTTAGATATATTATATTCTAATTACTTTACTAAATAATAAGTTTTATCTTTAATCTTTTAATTATTGAATACTTTTTTTATCTTATACTTTTAATTCTAATTATTTAGATAAATTAAAGTCTGTTTAATATTCTTAAGTACTGATTTAAGAAGAGAAATATAAAGTATTAAGTAAATTCTTATAATATTTGAAAGATTAAGTCTATAAATTATTTAATTTAAAACTTTCTAAATTAAATAGAAGCTAAGCTTTATATAATTTGGTTTTAAGCTAAGTCTTTTAGTTTTAATATTTTAATAAAGTAGATATATTGAATTCTTCTTTTTAAGATTTAATTCATTAATTTTAATATTTTAATAAAGTAGATATATTGAGTTCTTCTTTTTAAGATTTTACTTTATTAATTTTCTTAAAGTTATAATATAGACTAATTTTTTAATTAATGAATTTAAGATTCTTTATTAATTCTTAATATAGATTAATTAATAGTTATATACTTATAACTAATTTTTATGTAAGCTATTTCAACTCTTTAAATTATTTATATACAACTAATTTATAGCTGTAATTAATATCTCTTATATTACTGACTCTATACTCATTTCTTATTAAAAATAATGTTGCTGTGATTTAATGTTAAAATCTACTGCAGTCTTAATAAAAGAAATATCAAATTCAATCTCACTCTATTATACTTTTAATTATTAAATTATCTATATTAGCTTAAGTAATATAATTATAAAATTATAAATAATATTTTTAAAAAGCTGTTTCAATTCTCTATTTTGTAATCAGTTAAAAAATTTATTAAACATTATAAAAAGTCTTAAAATTCAAAATATAAAAACTTAATTATATATTTTCAACTTTATAAATATCTATATTAAATTAATTATTCTAGCTATGAAATTAAAGATAATATTAAATAATAGCTCTTCTAATTCTTTATATTAAAATGTTATAAGAATGAATATATATTAAATATTGAATTATAAAAATCTAAATTATAAATAAACTAAAATTCATTTATAATATTTTTAATTCTAAATTATTTATTATTATATAAGATTAGAAAATTTTAAAGCTATTTAAAATAGATATAATAATTAAAGTATAAAAATATTAAAAAAATGAAAAGAAAATATCTATTCTCTATTTATATAATTTGAATTCCAATAATCTGAACAAATATATTGTTCACACTCTTTACACTGCTAAATAATATGTTTTCCTTTATAATCTTTTGATTTTAAGATTTTTTCAATTTCAATTAAATCTTTATTTAATTAAAAAGTTGACTGAAATATATTTTGAAGTAAATTCTTTTCTATTAATATCCTCAAATTCTTTTTTTTAGAATAAATAATATAATATTCTTATTTTTGAGTTGGATTTCGAATTTGAGAATGATTTAAAAATTGATAAAAAGTCTTTAAAAAGATTCTTTTTTCTGTGAATTTTGATCTGTTTGAAACTGATTAATACTCATATTTTGAATAGAGCTTTTGAGTAATTTTATCAGAAAAATCTTCATCTTCTATATAAAATAGAAGATTTACTAATTCTTCAATGAATTCTCAATATTATATAGATTTTCGATTTTCAGTAAAGCTTATTTTCGATTTATTTAGAGTCAAATTAAGTTTATAACTATTGATAATAATTATATCAATAGTAAAAAAGACTTTAGAAAAAAATTCCTTTCGATTTCAAGAAAAATACGTAGTAAAGGCGACTCGAAGCTGATTTATTTAATCTATCCCCCTCATATTTCAATTATGATAATTAATAAATAAGAGAATAGAAAGAATTTTTATTAATTAATCTTTAAATGATTTTCGAGTAATTATAATATTAGAAGCAGTCTTTTTAGAACGTTTTTGTAGACGTAAAATAATATCTTCTATTTTATATTTAATAGTCATTCCTAGAAAATTATTAATATATTATTTTATAATATTAAAATTAAAAAAGAGAAAATCTCAGAGAGAATTTATATAAAAGAGAGTATAACTTTATGAAAAAAACAGTTAAAATTATAGAAAACAGACAATTAAATAGAGAAAAAATACAAGTAATTTAGAAAATATTTTTCAGAATTTTAGAAAAGAAAATAAAGGAGAAAAAAATAGAAATAAAGAAAAATAAAAAATAAACATACTCATAATCGCATTTGCATTCTGCTATAATTAGTAGACTACCCCCTCTATAACAGAGGCCTGTAGAGCTTCCCATTTTAGAGCTCTATTCATTTTTTTAAATTGTAAAAGTCGTGAAGAATAGTCTGTGACTCCCTTTCGAATAGTTTTAGTAACTGTTATTTCACGCTCTTTTAAAGCCTGAGCAGATTTCCAGTAAATAAATAGATTATCTAAATAGAAATGAAAAAAGAGCTTATCTTTAATGAATTTAGAAAGAGAATTTGCCAGCCAAATTATCACTAATTGAGTGGGATTTAAAGAAGTAGAAATTGAAGAATTAGAAATAGAAATAGAAACTTTTTTTCTCTCTCTTAATATTTCTTCTATTATGCCCGATCTAGTGCATTCTCAGTTATAGATATAACCGGAATCATCTAAAGTAAATAGCTAAAATTCTGTAGAAATAGACTTATCAGAAATAGTGATTTTCTGAGAAGTTCTTTCTTTATATTTAAGCATAACTTCATTCACAGTAAGATTTATATTAGAAAGCCAATAATATGCAGATTTTTCGCGTAAAATAAAGAAAATAGACTTTAATTTATTTCATTAATTAAAGTCTTTTTTAATCGAATTTAAATCGCGATCTTTGAAGTGAAAATTCTTGATAATTTGCTTAAATCGATTTTTTGAAAGAGGAGTTTTTGATAAAACTTTATTTAAATGCTAATAATAAGCTTGAGAAGACTATTTATAAAGAGATAATAATAATAAACAGTCGAAAAAATAATATAACTCTTTAATAAAAAGAGAAATCCATGGATTTAAAGCAGAATTATTATGAAATACAAAAGAATTTATTTCTTTAACAATAATAGACATCGTTTTTCAGTAAAAGAATAACTGAAATAGAGTCAAAAAATGCTAATATTTATTGAGATCAAGATTTCGGGGCTGATCTATATAAGATTTCATTGAAATCGGCTCGAAATTAGATAAAGAACAAAGAATTTCTGAAATTGAACGATTTTGAAAATTTTCTGCAGCTTCTTCAGGCGGAATTAAAAAGCTATTTAGCTTTTTATCGACTGTAGAATTATTGGGAATAGAAGGAGCTATTAAAATATTAATATATATATATATATATAATGAAATAATAATGAAAAAGAGAAGAAATTGAAAATTTAACATACTTATGTGATCATTTGGCTGATTTTCGGTTCATTTTTACAGGATTTTGGGTACTCTGTATCTGCTATTAATAGTTAGTGATTGAAGAATTTTCGTAGTATTTTGAGAGTGATTTTGAGACGGAGAAAAATTCGATTTTAAGTGAAATTCGGCTTGAAAAGAAATATTAACAGAGATATGAGGCTGTATCTTCTGCAATTGAGGTTCAATTCCATCCGAAGATAGTTTCAATGAAGCGTCTGAATCAGAACTATCTGCTCTGGAAATTTCGTTCTCATAGACAGAGAATTGGGTGAGTTGTGAGGCTTTTCGTGAGCGTTTTATGCGTTGAATTGAAAGAATTTCATTATTTTCGTAGATTTCGGGAGCTGATTTAGTTTAAAGACACTTTTTCAGATATTCTCAGACATTCTAAGATAATTAAATAGTGAGTTGATTTAATAAGAAAGCTGTTAATCTAAAAATTCTTGATTTTAAAGAATTTTGAAGGATTTCTATTAATTTTAATTAAAAGAGCTAGAAATAAGCTTTTTTAATGAGATTTAAATAAAGATATAATTGAATTCGATTATTGAGAAGATCTGAGAGTAATTATAAAGAATTTCAAGCTCTTTTGAAGCTGAAATAATGATGTAGAAGATTAATTAAGAAGAAAGTTACTTTGAAAATTTTAATATTTTTTATGCTAAGAAATCTGTAATTTGATAGCGCTAATAATAAACTAAACGCGGCAACGCTATTTCTAATAAAAAAGAAATATAAAGTCAATAATATAAGAGATAAAAAGATATATTTTTGATTATTATTAAAATATTATTATAGATAAACTATATTATTAATAAAAGTATTACTCAGTTATTCTATTAATAATTAATATAATAATATAGATATTATTTTAAGATTTAATTAGTTCTTTCAATTTATTTATCTATTTATAAATAATAAGCTATAAATAACTTATATTTAGTTTAAGTTAATTTATTAATGATTTTCAGAACTTAAAAATAAAAAGTTTATCTTAATTAAAAATAATTTTCGCTGATATATTATAATTTACAAATATTATTTATAAAAATATATATATTAAATCTTCTGCATTTAATACTTTTAAGTAATTAATAAAGTAGATATATTTTATTAATCTATTAGTAATAATTAGAATATTATTATAATTAATATTAGTTATTAAATCTTTGAATAATAATAACTTAATAATAAAGTTTAATGCAATAAATTTTTAATTTTCTTTAAATAATTTTAAAGATTATATCTTTCTATATAATTTATAATAGAAGTGCTTTATCTTTTAATAGATATTATAATTAGTAATTTATTATTATCTTTTATATTACTAAATGATTAAAATCTTAGATTGAGATTAACATTTTCGCATTATAGTGTAGAAATTAAATGCAGTCTTAACATCAAGAACACTAAAATCAGAAACACAAAAAGAGCTTAAATCGATTATAGCAGACTAAGCTTATAAGCTAGCATATTAAAAATAGTATTATTAAGAAGCACTAGCTAAACTCTATATAATAGTCTATTTATATCTATTAATTGATTACTAATTAAGCTAGAAATCAATATTTAATTGAATTCTTAAAAAATTCTTAACGTTTAATTGATTATATAGAACTAATAATCGTAACTGAGATTCTATAAATAGTATTATCAGAAAGCTAATCGTTTAGAATATATAATAGCTTATTCACATTTGGATTAGCTCTATTTTAAAATGGGTGCGCTTTAAATTTTAATCAGAAAAAATAATATAATTTCTATTTTCTAAATTAAAATATTATTTTATTTTATATTTAATATATACTCTCTTTAATTATAAACGATTAACTTTCTAAGTAAGCTATTCTATAGAAAAATTTAATTGGCTATCTAATAAAACTATTTATAGATTTATAGATTCTATATTCAGTCTTATATAATTAATAATATATTAGAATTCTATTAAAATTAAATTAAAAATAGATTTAAAGTTTAATAAATAAGATATTAATAGAATTTATAAAGTTTATAATATATATAATCTTTAATAATATTGAATAAACAGTGTTTTCTATTTAAAATAATATTTTAAAGAAAAGTAATAAAATCAGTTATAATCTTAATATCAGAAATATCAAAATCTTTAAAATAACTTTCTCTTTAATTAATATCTTTCAGCTTAACACAGTCTTCAAAATAGCTTGATATTCAATATAACTACTCTCTCATCTTCAGAATAATCTAATTCAGCTAGTGTATTACTTAAATTATACGAAATTCTTTTCTTTCTAATTATTTTTAATTAAAATCAATAAAAATCATTTAAAATCACTCAAAATCAATATTTTTTAATATAATAATTTTAGCGAAGATTTCAGTCATTATTTAACTGTTATAAACAGTTCGGAGAGACTTAAACAAACATTCTCAAGTCGAAACTGTCTTCATAAGACGCGAATTCAATGAACTTTCTTCGATTCTGTTATAGTAGATAACAGGCGCTATGACTGAGATAGCTAAATAGTCAGAAATAGCTTGATTGGATTAAGTATGACTGGGTGATTATATTATTAATATTAATCTAAGTGAGGGCGGAGAATAAAAATAAGAAAAAGCGCGGTTGTATTAAGTCTTTACTTAAGTCTTAAGATTGAATATAATTATATCTTAGCGCAAAAGTAAGTTTTAATATAAGATATCAGTACTGTTAAAGCATTTTCAAAGTCTTAGCATCTCATTAAATCTAACATTACCGCAGTTTATATAGATAACATAGAAATAGAGTCGTAATAATTGTTTATTATAAAAAAGATTCACAGCTCATAAACAGTCTCTTTAAGAGTAATCTATTTCTACTATTTCTGCAATCATTATCTGATTATCTATTTTAATTTAGCGTGTTAATCATTCTTAAGACTTAATATATAATATAGATCTATCAACTTATTTATATTCTTATAATTGAGAGCATTTTAAAGCATTTTTATATATCTTTACAATCTATTAAATCTAAACTAATATCTTTTAATCTTCTTAAGTATTATCTTCTTCTTCAAAATTATATCATTACATCTTATAATTTATAATAAGTATTAAAAGCTTTAACAACTATAATAGAAGAAACTGATTAGGATTAAAGAATAAGTGAGAAGCTTCTAATCTGAAGATATTTAAGATCGGAACTTTATAATAATTTATAATATGATTATTATCTATTAAAATAAAGCTGAGAATGAATGAAAATAAATTTCTTATAGAAATAGATCGAGTGATCTATATAAGATTTAGAATTAAGAACGAGATTGAAGATCTTCTAAAATTATATTTAAAAGATTTTGAGATAATAATTATTATCTCTATTCTACAGATATTAATAAATTAATTCGCCGATTTTTTTTAAAAGTAAATGATAAGAGATAAGTATTAGTAGCTTTATTAATAAAATAAGAATCTATTTACTTTTCTTAAAGAATTTATAAGATATATTACTTAGATAAATATCTTAAAGAAAGATTAGCTTTAAGATATAAGATTTAAAATCTGTAATAAATTAAAGCAAGTAATTATTTTAAATAAATACTTTTTATTAAAGAAGATAATTAAGAATTTATAATTCTATAAAGTAAATATTTAAAAGATAGAAATATTTATAAAAGATCGCGAAATAATCTAAATAGATTCAGAATTTAGAAAGAGAAAGTTAGCTAATAAATTAATTAATAAGATTAAATTAGCTTAATCACTTTTATTCTATATAATTAAGATAGATTATAAGAAGTTTTGATATTATAAATATTAATAGTTAAAATATATAATCAGAAACTGTTTAGAATTAATAATTATTAAGAAAGAAGATTTTAATATTTCACAGAAATCGGAAAAAGAGTAGTCTATCGCAAAGATGTTATGAATAGATCTGTGAGCGTAGAAATAGCTGTGAATAAGTTAAAATAGAAACGTTAATTGTGAACGCCGTTAATTATTATTTCTGCAATAGTTAAAGATTAGATAAAGTCTTCATTTCTAGTAAATACTTTATTAAATAAAGAAAAGACGAATTCTTTAAACATATCTATATTAATGAATACTAACTATCGACTTATAATAGTAATGAACTATTAACTGATTAAGAATCTGTGTGAAAGATTGTAAATTAGATTAGTGAATTTAGTTAAGAATATTTTATTAGCAGATTTTATAGAAAGAAAATATTTTATTATAACGCAGACGATTTATATATTTATAATGATTATAAGATATTAATAAACATTATAAATCTTTTATATAATTTAGACAATATATTTTATTATTTTAAGAAAGAAGTGAATAAGATTATATAATTATATATTTAATCTTATTATTAATATTATGAATTTCGAGTCGAAATATTATTAATATAATGATAGAAATCTAATTATTTCGTTATACGTGAGATATAACAAAATGTTAAGAAATGAGAAGAAGTTAAATAAGAATATATTTAATTATCTTTAAATAGAAAAGAATATATCTGATTATAATTAAATAGATGAGAATATATCTGAGTAGATATACTTAGATCTGAATAAATCTGAATAGAAGATAGAACAGCCGCTTATTAAAATTCTATAATGTAAAGAGATTGAGATTAAGAGAATATTTCTTGTAAAGAAGAAGAAGTCTTAAAGATCTCGAAAATAAAGAGATAATATAGATTTTAATAGAAGCTTAATCTCTTTTAATTTTAAGAATATAAAGATAATAAGTCTAACAGCTTTTAAAGAGCTGATTAAGAAATCTAAAGTGAAAATTATTATAATCACTCTTAAGAATATTAAGAAGTAAAGAAAGAATAATAAGAAGATCGAAGAGAATTTATAAGAGATAATTTTATCTAAATTTCGCGAATATACTTATATCTTTTTAAAAAAGACTTCGAACACTCTTTCTTTATATTGAGATTAATATAATTATTAAATAGAATTATAAGATAGCGCCGAACTATTTAGAAGATAGTTCTATTAATAAATAAATTCTGTAAAATTTAATATGATTAAGAGATATATTAAGAAGAATCTTAAGAAGAAATTCATTAAATTAAGTAATATGTTATTTATATCTTCGATTCTATTAATTTAGAAGCTGAATAAAGAGCTTTAATTCTGCGTAAACTATTAAGATCTAAACATTTTTATAAAGAAGAATGAATATTCAATATTTACAATTAATAAGATATTAGAACAGCTCATTAACGCGAAGTTTCTAATAAAGATAAATATTTGTTAAACGTTTTATTATATTAAAATGATTATAATTAAAGATAATAATTTAATAATATTTAGTATAGTGTACGGAAATTATTGCTATTTAATAATTTCTTTTAAATTAAGCTCGATATTCTTAACTAATTAGAGATATATAAACAATATATTTCTAAGTATATTAAAATGATTTGTAATATTATATTAGAATAATATTCTAATATTTAATAATATATAAGAAGAATATAAATAGTATATTAAGAAAATATTAAAGATTCTGAAGAAAGTAGAACTTTAAGTAAATATTAAGAAATATAACTTTTATATTATAAAGATTAAATTCTTAGATTTATTAATAAATATAAATAAAATACAATTAAATTCGACTTAAATTAAAACAATTCAGAAGTGAGAGATATTTAAATCAGAGAACATATGAGTAATATAACGATTTCTTAGATTTATCAATTATTATTAATGATTCTGCAAGGATTATGATTAAATAATAAGATTATTAAATAATCTATTAAGAAAAGAGATCTCTTTAATATAAGATGAATTTTATATAGAGATATTTAAAAAGTTGAAGAAGTTAATAATATTTGATTCAGTTCTTCAGTATTTTGATTTAAGAAAGAAGACTTACGTGAAATATAATATAAATAATTATATTATGAAAGAAATTCATTCATAAAAAGAATTAAATAAAGAATTACATTTAATAGTTTATTACTTAAGTAGTATAAGCTCGATCGAAAGAAACTATGTTATATATAATAAGAAATTGTTGACGATAATTCAATACTTCGAGAAATGAGAATCGAAGCTGTAAAGTATTAAAGAAGATGTTATTAAGATGTTTATAAATTATAAGACTCTAAAGTATTTCATGTTAATTAAGAAGTTAATTAGATAATAAATAAAATAAGCAGAGTTCTTAACGCAATTCAACTTTAAAGTTATTTATTAATTAGAAGTGATTAATAAAAAGACTGATATCTTAATAAAAAGAGAGAAGAATATTTTTAAAGTAAAGAATAATTCTAATTTATATTAAATATTATTAATATTAGAGATGTTATCTAAAAAGATTTAGAAGAATTATAAGATAATATATATTATATAAGAGATTCGCATATTAGATAAGAATATTAGATAAGTGAATAAAGATGATTAGAGTTTAAAGAAGATTTGTAAGATCTTATAAAATAAGATTGAGAGTATTTATAATAAATATTAAATAAGTTTATATAAGAAGTAAGAAGATCTGATTTACTTTTAAGATAGATTAGCGATTCTTATAAAATTAAAAGATTTGTAAATATAAATAATTTAATAAATTTATAAGAGTTAAGAGATTAAATATATAAGAGAATTAAAGATACTGTAATTAATTTAAAAATTATATTAATTCTCTAAATTAATAGGAGTAGTTAAATAATATCTAAGAAACTATTATATCTATTAGAGATTAAAGATAAAAAGATAGTATTTAGAAGAAAAGTTATAATCTCTTCTAATTTCTGAGATATCTTAAAAGAATATCTTTATAAATTTTATAATGAGATAATCAAAATTAAAAGAATTTAATATGATTCTCAATATAATAAATCAGTTAATAAAAGAAAGATATTATATTATTTATATAATTATTAATAAGAATATAATTGCGGAGAATATAATCAGAATATTATATAAAAATATGTGAAGGATTTACAATCTATTTAATATAATTGTGTTAAATAGAGATTCTTAATTTACGAGCATAATATAATTATATTTATATAAGATTTTAAGTATTATTATAAAGCTGTTAATAATGTTTCATTTATAAATAAATAAATAGATAGAAGTTGTAAATATAAAGATAAAATGTTATTTATATAATTACGTGAACTTTAATTAGAAGAATGAAGCGGAATTATTATTAAGTGCGGAATTCGCGACTAATATAATTATGTTCAAATCAACTCAGCTATCTTTATTTATAATTAATAAAGGATATAAGTTATAAATAAGCTTTAACGCGATAGAGAAGCTGAAAATAATTAGATAATAAATTAAACTGTAGAAGATTTAAAGTCTAATAGAGTTAATAATTAAGATTTGAAATTAAATAAGAAATTATTTAGCTTAAATTTAAAAGAGATAAAAGTCTTAAATTAATAAGTATTATTAATTAATAATATTTGAAGAAGAAGAGAAGATATAACTGTTAATAAAGAATATTTATATAATTAGATTTTATAAGAAGCTAAATACGAAATAGATTAATTTATATAAGATATTAAAGAAGTTAAGAGATATATATAAATTTAAGTTATCTATGTTTATAAAGATTCACTCTATATTTTATATTACTTTATTATTTAGAGATTCAGAGAATCTCTTATCTAAATAAGAATACTCTATATCTCTCTCTATTATTACAGAAATAGAGATAGATGCGAAATGAAAAGTGAAGAATATTATTAATATTAAAAGAGTGGGAAGATATCTTAAGATAAGAGTATAATAGATAAATTATTTAGAAGATTTAATCTATTATTCAATTAAGAATCTTAAGAATTTAAAAGAAATTCTTAATAATTATTACTTAAGAAATATTAATAAGTTAAGATTTAAGTAATTAGAAGATAGCTTCAAGAAGTGAGTTAGAGATAAGAAGAGAGATAATATTTCTAAGTTATTATTTAAGAAAGAGATATTAATAAGTTTAATTAATAATAAAGAGATTAGTAATTAAGAATAGAAGAATAACATTACTAACTATTAATTAAGAATAATTAACTTAATAAGCCGCGGGATAATATTATAAGTTATTATAATAATGAAGAACAATTATACGCAAGAGATGATTATAAACTTAATTATAGAAATCTAACTATTTTATTATACATGCGATATAATAAAATGTTTAAGACTTAACACGCGAGCTTAATATGTTAGAGTTACGACTTCTAATTAAATCTCAGAGTTAAAAGACTATATTAGAATTAGTGATTATAATGCGCATTTAATACTTTTATAACTTTTTTATAAATTAGATTAGTTTTTACAACTTAAGTATTTATTTTTATAGATTATTAAATATATTTAGCTTAAACTATTATAAAATCTATTCTCTTAACTTTCTTTATTATTAATTATATTAAGATATATCTTTAATACTCTCATAATATCTTAATTATAATTAACTTAATAACTTAATATATTAGTTTTCACATTATTATTTTCTTTTTAATATGAAATCTTGAAATTATATATTAATAATAGTTCAAATTATCTTATTTAATATCTATTTAATATCTTAGTAATTATAAAGTATAATAGATTTTTGTGATTTATATAAATTTTTATGAGATATTTGAAAACTTCTAAATATATCTATTATTTATTAAATACAATAATAATAGTTAGAAGTTCTTTATTATAAATCTTATGATTAAATTCTATAGAAATTATCTTTCTAAAATAAAAGATAATAAATCTTAATTATTCATTATTAGATTGGTTTATATATATGTTGATAATATAATCTGATATATTTATTCTAAGTATAATTTGTTTTTAGAAATTAAATATTATAAGAATAAGAGCTATTATAAATCTCTCTTTTAACTCTTAAAATAAAGATTTCACTTCTATTTTTTAAATCAAGAATATTTTCTTTTAAGTCATTTATATTAATGAGAGAGTTATCTTTAAATATTCTTTAATAAATTTTAATAAAAGTTAATAAATTTAAGAAATAATTATAACTTCTTAATTAATATAGATTTAAGTTATTTAAGTATAACTATAATCTTAGACTTATTTATCTGAATTCTTATAATCATTAAAATAAACTTTAAAAACTTAATATTTTACTTATAAAATTCATATTTTTTAATCTTTATTAATAGATGTTTTGTCTGAAGAGTGTAAAGTATCTTCTAAATATATTTAATATATTATTTCTTATTTTTAGAGTATATAAGAATGTTGTTAAGATAAATAATATAGAACTGATTTAGATATTTTCTCAGAATTTTATTTATTAAAGATTGAAAAGAGATTAAAATGTTTATTAATTTAAAGAATATAATTAGATACTTATAATAATTATAATAAGTTTGAAATATTATTTTTCATTTCTCTTTCTTCTTTATTCTTATTAGATTATATATTTCTTATAAGTTAAGTGTAATAAATTATTTTACTTTATAAATATGATTATATAATTCTAAGATTATTAATAATATATATTGATTTTTTATTATTATATTATTCAGTTATTAATAGTTAATATATAAATGCATTTCATTACTTACTTTTAAAATAAATAGAACTGAATATTCTATAAATAAAGTTAAGAATTAAATGAATTTTTTCTTTTAATTTTTATTAAGATACTTATATAAGATCTTAAGTTCTTTTTTAGAAAGAGAATAAATAGATTT
>JAABUK010009293.1_pt1 | contig 13486 bp, 12 predicted proteins | sample 5559141 | NCBI WGS metagenome assembly JAABUK01 (sample SAMN10711869, study PRJNA513367) | rock metagenome | isolation source: Antarctica rocks | place: Antarctica: Victoria Land, Pudding Butte nord | collected 2016-01-03
GGTGTCAGTGACGACATCTGGACGATGGACCCGGACGGTCGCCGCCTCACGAATCTGACGAAAGCCCAGAAGGCGAAGGGGAACGACAGCGACCCGCAGTGGTCGCCGGACGGCAGGCGCATCGCCTTCGTCTCCGACCGCGACGGCAACCCGGACATCTGGGTGATGAATGTCGATGGTAGTGGGGCGCGGAATCTCACCCGTGCGCCCGGCGACGATGTCAACCCGCGCTGGTCGCCGGACGGCAGACGGATCGTGTTCGTCGCCTTCCGTGACGGCGACGCGGAACTCTACGCCATGAACGCCGATGGCTCCGAGCAGACGAATCTGACGAAGGCGGACGGTGACGACCTGCAACCCGCGTGGTCGCCGGACGGCGCGCAGATCGCCTTCGTCTCCGAGCGGCAGAAGAAGCCGCGCGGGCTGTACGTCCTCAGCCTCGACGCGCCGAAGACCCCGACGCGGGTCGCCGCGCCGCCGTGCGACATGGGCAACCCCGCGTGGTCGCCGGACGGCAGGACGCTCGCCGTCGTCGCGTGCCTCGGCGCGGATGGGCAGGGGAGACCGGACCCGCTGATCCATGCCGTCTACACCGTCCCCGCTGCGGGCGGCAACCTGGCGGCGGTGAGCGAGCCGAAACTCGACAGCGGCGCCCCCACATGGTCGGCGGACGGGAAGATGCTCGCGTTCTGGACGTACCGCACGCCGCAGCAGGCGGATATCATTCTTGTCACCGTTGGCGGGAATGGGCGGCGGGTGATCCAGGCCCCGCCCGGCGTTGCGCGGGAACCGGCGTGGTCACTCGATAGCGCGACACTCGCCTTCGTCGGCGGCGACTTCACAATTGGGAATGTGATCGTCGTGGATCTCGGCGGCCCGGCCCATAACATCACGAACCACGCCGCGAACGACCGCTCACCGCGCTGGTCGCCGCAGAAACTGCCGTGAGTGGGGCAGAGGCCAGAAGCCAGAAACCAGAAGCCGGAAGCGGATAAGAGTCGATTGCAAAACCAATCCCCTCCCCTCTCGTACGGAGCCATCGCCCGAAGGCTTCGATACGGTGGGATCACGGCGGCGATGGCTCCGTACGAGAGGGGCCGGGGGTGAGGAAGTATACAGATACCTCTCCAACACGTGATACGGCGATTATCGTCGCGAAGGGAGATCGGCTATGGCAGAGACGCACGCACTGACGACCGGATACGCGGATGTGCACGGTGCGCGACTGTACTACGAGGAGGTGGGCGCGGGGCAGCCGCTCGTCCTGATTCACGCGGGCATCGCCGATTGCCGGATGTGGGACGAGCAGTTCGCCGCCTTCGCGGAGCGGTATCGCGTCGTCCGGTACGACATCCGGGGCTTCGGGAAGTCGGCGATGCCGCCCGGCCCGTCATCGACCTATCGCGATCTCCACGGGTTGCTTCAGTACCTCAGCATCGGGCGTGCGGCGCTGATCGGTCTCTCTAATCGGCGGTGGCATCGCGATCGACTTCGCGTTGCAGCACCCGGAGATGACGGGCGCGCTCGTGCTCGCTGCCTCCGGGCTAGGCGGCAGCACGGATTCACCGGAGATGGCGGCGCAGTACGCGGAGGTGGACGCGGTTCTGGCGCGCGAGGGCGTCCCGGCAGCGGTGGAGCGCGAGTCGCGGCTCTGGGTCGATGGGCCGCGCCGGACGCCGGATCAGGTGGACGCCTCCGTGCGCGAGCGGGTGCGCGTAATGAATACCGCGATCTTCCTCCAACCGGAAGAGGTGGGGACGCGCGAGCGACTGGACCCGCCCGCGATCACGCGACTGGGCGAAATGACCGCGCCGACGCTCGTGGTCGTCGGTGACGGTGACGTGCCGGATGTCATCGCCACCGCCGATCTGCTCGCGTCACGCATCGCGGGCGCGCGGCAAGTCATCCTTCCCGGTGTCGCGCACATGCTCACCATGGAGCGACCGGACGAATTCAACCGACACGTCCTCGATTTCCTCGCTGAGCAGTATCATTAAGCGCATCCCGTGATGCGATTTGCAGATGCGCGCACGGCGCTTCTCTCGGCACAAACTGAACGCCGCCACCCGAAGGTGGCGGCGAAGGCGAGCGGGACGGCCGGGGCGTTGGTTGATCCTATCCGTCGCCGAGGCGGCGGAGGAAGGAAGCCTCGCCACCCTCTCCTGTTCGGGGCGGCGCGCTCGGCGTCGTGGCGGCCAGCGCGCGCTGGAGCTTCGCCATCGAGTCGGGGGTGAGCGTGATGGTCAGGGAGACGATCTTGCCGCCGTGCACCGTCGCGTCGCCCTGGCCCTGCAGCGGCGCGATGCCGAGGTTCCGCCACGGGTCGATGGACGTGTTGTTGATCCACGTCACCCGCTCCCCGGCCACCTGGCGCGGCGCGGCGAGGTCGAAGTGGATGTGCTGCGCGACGATGCTCGCCAGGAAGGTCCGCACCGCCGCTTTCCCCAGGTAGGGACCGGTCGATCCGGGCGGCGGCGGGCTTTGACGCACCGTCGCATCGTCGGCGAAGAGGGCGAGCGCGCCGTCGACGTTCTGCGCATTCAACGTGGCGTCGAGCGCCTCGACAACCGAGAGGGGATCCTCGGCCGCTGCGGCGGGCATCACGGCAATCACCATTGCCAGTATCAGCGCGGGCAGGATACCTTTCCAGAGTTTCATCGGTCCGTCCCTTCCTTGTGGTTGGCCGCCGCGAGCGCGCGGGCCGCGATCCCGGTGCCTATCGTGCTTCGTAGTGTGCCCCGGTACCCTGGCCGCCACCAGCGACAACTCATACACTTCCCCCATACAGTTGCGCGGCCGTCCTGCTACCATGTCGCGGTGCGGCGTCACGCGGCGGCGCTTCGGCACGGGTGAGGGAATGACAATGGGCGATGGGGCGACCTTCGGTGCGCTGCTCCGGCGATATCGCATCGCCGCGGGCCTCTCCCAGGAGGCATTGGGCGAGCGGGCGGGGCTGACCGCGCAGGCGATCAGCGCGCTGGAGCGCGGCCTGCGGCGCGCGCCCTACCGCGAGACGGTCACGATGCTGGCCTCGGCGCTCGGCCTCGACGCCGGGGAGGTAGCCATGCTGGAGGCGACGATCACGCGGCGACGCGGCCCGGTCGCCATTCGCTCGCTGCCGATGTTGCCCGTCGCGCCGACGCCGCTGCTCGGGCGCGAGGCCGATATCGCGGCGGTGATGGCGCTCCTGCGTCGCGATGATGTGCGCCTGCTGACGCTGACCGGGGTCGGCGGGGTGGGGAAGACGCGCCTCGGTCTCGCGGCGGCGGAGTCGATCGCCCCGATGTTCGCGCACGGCGTGTGTTTCATCGGCCTCGCGCCCCTTTCTGACGCCGCCGACGTGGCGGGCGCCATCGCGCGGGTGCTCGGGGTGGGGGAGAGCGCCGACCGGTCGATTATGGAAGGCATCATCGGCTACCTGCGCGACACGCAGACGCTCCTGCTGCTGGACAACTGTGAACATCTGCCCGCAGCGATGCCCATCGTTGCCGATCTCCTCGCCGTCTGCCCTCGTCTCAAGGTGCTGGCCACCAGCCGCGCTGCCTTACGTCTGCGCGGCGAGCATCGCTATCCCGTGCCGCCGCTCGCCATCCCGGACCTTGTGGCAGTCGTCGATGAGCAAACGCTCGCCCCCTATGCCGCGACGGCCCTGTTCGTCGCGCGGGCGCGGGCCGTCGCGCCCGGCTTCGCACCGAGTGGGGACGAGGCGGTCGCGGTCGCCGCCATCTGTCGGCGGCTGGACGGGCTGCCCCTCGCCATCGAACTGGCCGCTGCGCGGTCTGTATTCCTCTCGCCCACAGAGTTGATGGCGCGCCTCGCGCATCGGCTCCCCCTGCTGATTGACGGCCCCGATGATCTGCCGGAACGGCACCGCACCCTGCGCGCGACACTCGCATGGAGCGACGAACTCCTCCCGGACGCGGCGCGTGCGGTGTTCCGGCAACTCGCCGTCTTCGCGGGCGGCTGCACCCTCGCTGCAGCCGAGGCGGTGTGCGCGCTCACCGACGCCGGTGCACCCGCCGTGCTCGACATGGTGGGCGTGCTCGTCGATCACAGCCTCGCCCTCGCGGTTCGGGAGCAGGGCCGCGAAACACGCTACGCCTTCCTGGAGACCGTGCGCGAGTTCGCGCTGACGCAACTCGCACAGCGTGGTGAGAGGGAGGCCGCCTTGGCGCGGCACGCGCGGTACTATCTCGCGCTGGCGGAAGCGGCGGAGCCGGCGCTGTGGGGTGGGCCGGGGCAGCGGGTATGGCTGGAGCGGCTGGCGGGCGAGCACGACAACCTGCGTGCGGCGCTGGCGTGGTCCACAGAGGGCGGTGACACGGAACTGGGACTGCGGCTGGCAACCGCGCTCGGCTGGTTCTGGTTCATCCACGGCCACGCGACCGAGGGGCGGCGCTGGCTGGAGCGGGCGCTCGCCGCTACCCCGGCGGCCGGGGGCGCCGCGCGCGCCCGTGCGCTCAACGAACTGGGCGGTCTGGCGATCCAGCGGGGGGACCACGCGGGCGCCGTACCACCCTTGGAGGAGGCGCTCGGATTGTTCGGCGACTGCGGGGACGCGCGCTGGATCGCCTTCACCCTCTTCCGCCTGGGGCAGGCGGTGCGGTTCGGCGGTGATTGGCGGCGCGCCAGCGCGCTATTCGAGGCGAGCTTGGCCTTGTCGGGGGCGGGAGGTGAGGCGGGCGATATCGTCCGCGGCCTCCCGCTCGTCCACCTGGGGACGTTGCTGGTGGAGCGGGGCGACCATCTGCGGGGGATGGCGCTGCTGGCGGAAGCGCGCACGCTCGGGCGCACGCTGGGAGACGGGGTGGCCACCGGTGCATCGCTCGTCGGTCTGGGTTGGGCAGCGCACTACGGCGGCGATGACGGGCGCGCGGTCGGGTTGCTGGAGGAGGCGCTCGCGCTGTTCCGGGAACTGGAGCACTACAACGGCACCGCCGACGCGCTGATCGGCCTCGGCTGGGTGAGCCTGCGCGCGGGCGACCGCAGGCGTGCAGCGGCGCTGTTCGGTGAGTGCCTCACCCTGTCGCACCAGCGGGGGGGCATGGCGCATGTTGCCGACTGCCTGCGTGGGCTGGGGGCGGTGGCCGGGCAGGCGGGCGAACCCGGACGCGCCGCGCGGCTATTCGGGGCGGCGGAGCGGTTGCGGGAGACGACCAGCCCGCCGACCAACTCCTCGCAGAGCGCCTACGAGCAGTACCTCGCGGCCGCCCATGCCCAACTCGACGATGTCATCTGGAAGGCCGCATGGGCCGAGGGGCGGAACCTGAGCCTGGAGCGGGCGGTCGGCGATGCAGTGGAGGAGACCGCACCGGCCTGAGTCGCCGTCCGTCTCCCTCCTCCCGCCCACCTCACAGGGTCGCGCCTTTTGGCCGCACCGAGAGTGACCAGGAGCCGCCCCTCCGCTGGCGCGGTGTGATACGATCTGACCTGCGATTCAGGAGGGATTCTCCCTGTACAGGGAAAGACGCGACAGTGGGAAGTGCCGGACGGATACTGCGGTGCGAAGCGAACGGATTCGCATTGCGCAGCGCGGTGACCGGGAGGGATGATCCATGAACGATGACACGCCTATACGCAGAGGCAAATCACCCTCGATGACGCGCGCTTCATCATGCTCGCGCACCGGCTGACCTACGCGGTCGTGCAGACGCGCTTGCGCGAGGCGGCGCTCGAAGAGGCGGAGGATCAGGTCGCGCACCAGGAGGAGCGCATCGCGACGGTCGCGCCGCTCGACAGCGCGAACGCGCGCCGCGTGGCGATGCTGACGGCGGAAGTGGACCAATTGCGCGCGCTAACGGTGGCCGGTGAACTGGATCGGGTGCTCGCGACGCTCATCCCGGCGATGGAGACGATTGGCGCGCGGGTGCGCGCGCTCGCGGACGACCTCGCCGCCGCCGCAACACTGGCGGAACGCGCGCAACACTGCGCGAACACGCTGCCCCGCGAGACGATCCGGCAGCGCGTCGCAGCGAACGAGGTCGCCGAGCGCGTGCGGGGGATGCAGGAACTGACGCGCCTGCTCGGTCCTTTTCTCGGTGAGGAACCGGCCGACCAGCCGCCGACGCGATCGGGATAGCGATGCCCGATCCGAGGGACTGACAGCGCCATCGACTATTCAAGGAGGGAAACATGACGACCGAAAATCCATCCCCATTGCATCCACTCTCCAAGTCGCATCCACCCGGGGAAACGACCGGGACCAGCGAGCGAGCACCGCAGCGACTGGCCAGCCCGGTGCTCGCCTTCGACCTCGCGCATGAAGTGGCGCAGTTGCATGAGCAAACGGCGTGGCGTCAGGGCGACCGGAACGCGAAGACGCTGGTCAAGGAGACTGATTTCCGCATCGTCCTGATCGCGCTGCGGGCGGGTAGCCGGATGGAGGAGCACCGGGCGGCGGGGCGAATCAGCGTCCAAACCCTGGTGGGACATGTGCGGCTGCACACCGCCGGAACCAATGTGGACCTGCCGATCGGGCGGCTGGTGAGCCTGGAGCGCGATGTGCCCCACATGGTGGAGGCGCTGGAGGAGAGCGCATTCCTGCTGACGATCGCCTGGCAGGGCGAGCATGGAGCGATGCCCGCGTGATGGTCAGCGGAGGCGCACCGGTATCGCCCGGAATCCATTGCTCGGATAGACCTCTCTCCCCGGCGGCTCGGTGGTGCCGAGCTCGATTGTGGTCGTGCGCGCCAGAAGCTCCTCCATGGCAACCCGCAGCTCGAGGCAGACCGGGGAATCTGCTTGGGGAAATCTGCGACTGAAGCCCACGCCACCGCGAATTCCAATGTGCTGGCATGGCCTCCGCGTCGTGACTTGCCTTGAGGGGCGGAGGGATGGAACCTGAGGCTGGAGCGGGCGGTCAGCGATGCGGTGGAGGAGTCCGTACCGGTCCGATTCGCCGTCCGTCCCCCCGCCTCCCGCCCGCCTCCCCAGACCCAGCCCATCGACTGGCATCTCAAAAAGATGGGGACTGGAAATGGTCCTCGACCCTATGCCGCGACAAAGCGGCTTCCACTAATGCGTCACCTCGTGTACGATGCGTGCGGACGGCACATGGTGATGGTTTTCGTGCACGGCACCGGAGGCATATCCGCATGGCCTCGTACACCCAGTTCTTCACGACCGCCGATGGGGTGCGCATCGCTTACGCGACGATGGGACAGGGACCGCCCCTCGTCTATCTGCCGCCCTTCCTCAGCCATCTCGAAATCATGTGGGATGCCCCGGCACTCCGATCATTCTATGAATCGCTCGCCGCCCGCTTCACCCTGATCCGCTACGACCGCTACGGCTGCGGCCTCTCCGACCGCGACCGCGTCGACTTCTCCCTCGACGTCGACGTGCGCGTCCTCGCCAGCTTGGTCGACCACCTGCGCCTGCGGCGGTTCGCGCTCTTCGGCGCCTCCGGGGGCGGTCCCGTCGCCATCCGGTACGCCGCCGAATGCCCCCGGCGCGTCTCGCATCTGATCCTGTGCGGCGTGCGGTGGCGGGCGACGACCATCCCACCGGCGCGCGCGGCGGTGAGTCAACTGATCCACGCCGACCCCCGGGTCGGCTTCAACGCCTACGCCGATCTCCTCTTCCCCGGCGGCGACCTCCAGACCATCGCCTGGTTCGCCCGGATCATGCGCGAGTCGGCCAGCGCCGAGATGGCGGTCGCGCTTGGCGAGGCGGGGCTGGCCGTCGATCTCACCGAGGTGCTCCCGCGCCTCTCCGTCCCCACGCTCGTGATGAACGGGCGGGGCGACCGGGTCGTGCCCGTGGGGGACGCCCGCGAGCTGGCGGCGCGGATCCCCGACGCGCGGTTCACCGAATTGCCGGGCGACAACCATCCTGCGGAGTTCGGCGCCGCCGAACCGATGCTCCGCGCCATCCGCGACTTCGTCGGCTCGGCGTCTCGACATGGCTCGGGGGAGGATCGCCGCGATCCCCACCCGACGCGGACTGCGGCGATGGGATTGAGCGCGCGCGAGGCGGAGGTGCTGGGCCTGATCGCCGCCGGTATGAGAAATGGGGAGATTGCCGCGCGGCTCTCGTTGAGCGTCCACACGGTGGAGCGGCACACGGTGAACATCTACGCGAAGCTCGGCGTGCGCGGGCGCGCGGAGGCGACCGCCTTCGCCATGCAACTCCCCGCAACTGCCCCAGTTGCGTGATACACAGTTCCCGCTATCGCGGCGCTGACACGAGACGATATGGCACGTTTCGGGCCGCTTTCCGGTGGTGAGGCGCGCGTACGAATAGCGGGAATCCGCGATGCGGACGACGCGGTCACCCGCTACACTGACGATATTGCATGGAGTGAGTCTCTCATCAATCGGCATCGTGTCTCTCGCGAAAGGGGGTATCCGTGTATACATGGATCGAGCGTCGGCAGAACAATCCCGCGCGGCTGCAAGAGACCGTCGAGCGTGCGCACGCCGAGTACTTCCCCAAGCTGCAACGCGCGCCAGGCTTCGTCGGCTTCTCCCTCGTCCCCGAGGAGGTGACCGGCATCAACACGGCGATCGTCGTCTGGGAGAGCAAGGCGCACGCCGACGCCTTCCTGCCCGAGGTCGAGCGTTGGATGCGGGTGCTCGACAAGTACGGGCACACGGTGCAGAGCGACAATCGCGGCGAGACGGTCATCCAGCTCGATCCTCAGAAATAGGGGACTCGTCGGACACGCCCTCATCGTTGTGAAAGGGCGTGCAACCGGAAAGGCCCTGCTCTCATGGCGCATGCGACCGTTGTCGATCTCCCCGTCCCCGCTGCCCGGCCCATCGAGCGTCGGCAATGGCTGACGCTCGCGCTCGTCCTCGGCGGGTCGTTCATGACCGTCTTCGATCTCTTCGTCGTCAATGTCGCCATCCCGACGATGCAGCGCGACCTGCACGCCTCGTTCGCGCAGGTCCAGTTCGTCATCGCCGGGTACGCGCTCGCCTACGCGGTGACGCTCGTCACCGGCGGACGGCTCGGCGACATCTACGGCAGGAAGCGGCTCTTCATGCTCGGCATGGCGGGCTTCACGCTCGCCTCGGCGCTCTGCGGCCTCGCGCCGGGGCCATGGCCGCTCGTCGGCGCGCGGATCCTCCAGGGGCTGTCTGCGGCAGCGATGACGCCGCAGGTGCTCTCGATCATCCAGGTCACCTTTCCGGCGGCGGAGCGCGGCCGCGCGCTCGCGATCTACGGCGCGGTCGTCGGGTTCGCGGCGACGGCCGGGCAGGTGCTCGGCGGCCTCCTGATCCGGGCCGATCTCCTCGGCCTCTCGTGGCGGCCGGTCTTCCTCGTCAACATCCCTGTCGGCGTTGGCGTCCTCATCGCCGCGCGTTATCTGCTCGCCGAGTCCCGCTCCGCCACCGCGCCCCGGCTCGACTTGGGCGGCGTCGGCATCCTGACCGTCGGCCTCCTCCTGCTTACCTTCCCGCTCGTCGAGGGGAGCGACGCGGGCTGGCCCGCGTGGGCGTGGGTCTGCCTGCTCGCCGCCGTCCCCGTCCTTGTCGGCTTCGTGGCGTTCGAGCGCGCGAAGGCGGCACGGGGCGGATCACCGCTGGTCGTCCTACGCCTCTTCCGCCAGCGGGCATTCGTCGCGGGGCTGCTCATCACCCTCCTGTTCAACGCTCAGAGCGCGGGGTACTTCCTCTCCTTCGCGCTCTACCTCCAACTCGGCCTCCGCTTCTCCGCGCTCGAGGCGGGGCTGATGCTCGGGTGGGGGGCGATCGGCTTCTTCATCGGCGCCAACCTGTCGGCACGATTGATCCCACGGCTCGGCAGCCGGCTGATCGTCTGCGGCCTCGCGCTGCTGATCGTCGCCGGGCTGGCGAGCGTCGCCGTCGTCCATCGCCACCCGGAGGCGCTGCCCCGGTCCCTGTTCGCCCTCCTCACCGCGCTGCAGGGGCTCGGGGCGGGCACCACCTCACCGCCGCTCATCGGCGCGGTGCTCGCGGGGATCGAGCGCGACGACGCGGGGGCCGCGTCGGGCGTGCTCGTCACCTCCCAGCAAATCGGCAGCGCGCTGGGGGTAGCGATCATCGGCGTAATCCTCTTCGGTGTCCTGGCCGGGCATGCCCCGCGCATCAGCGGCGACCTGACACCGGACTTCGCGCGGCAACTCGCGGGAACGGGGATCGCGGTCGCGGAGGCGACGGTGGCGGATGCCCGGACCTGCGCCGACGACCGCGCGCGCAACCACGACCCCGCCATCGCCCCGGCCAGTTGCCAGCGACCATCACTGCACGGGTCAGACTCTGCCGTCGTCACGGCGGTCGCGGCCTTCTTGCAACGTGCGAACGCGCGCAACTACGCGAACGCCTACGCGGTCAGCATGCTCGCCGCGACGGGTTTCCTGATTGTCGCCGTCGGCGGCGCGCTCTGCCTGCCCGCGCCGCGCGGGCGGGCGCCACACGAATAGGGAGGGTACGAAATGGAAAGCACTACCGAGAGCTGGCGCGTCGTCGCCTTCACCGTCATGCCGATCGTCCCACCCATGGTCGAGTCGCTGCTGCGCGAGCGCGGCCACCGCCTCGTCGGCATCCTCACCGCCCCCGGACCGCGCACCCGCCGCACCGACGGCTATCGTGGCGTCGCCCAACTCGCTCGCCCCGGCCTCGACGTGATCGTCTCCAACTACCCCGACCGCTGGGCGGCGATGATCGCCCCCCTGCGGCCGGACCTGATCGTCACGGGCAGCTTTAACTGGATCATCCCCGCCGATGTGCTCGCCGTGCCGCGCCTCGGCGCGATCAACGTCCACGACGCGCTGCTGCCGAAGTATCGCGGCATGAATTCCACCGGCTGGGCGCTGCGCAACGGCGACCCGCTCGGCTTCACGGTGCATTACATGACGCCCCAGCTGGACGACGGGCCGATCCTCGCGCAGCGGGCGATCCCCTACACGGACGAGGACGACGGCGAGACGCTGATAGGGCGGATAGGGGCGACGGTGCCCGAGGTGCTGGGGGAGGCGTTCGACCGGATCGCCGCCGGGGATCCGGGCGTGCCGCAGCGGGAGGAGGAGGCGAGCCACTCGCCGGGGCGGTTCGAGGAGGCGTGGGGGCGGATCGACTGGGCGCGGCCAGCGGTGGCGATCCACCGGCAGGTGCGCAGCTTGTGGGACCGGAATCTGGCGCTTGGTGCGGTCGGTATGGTCGAGGGGACGGCGATCCGCGTGATGAAGACGGCGCTCGTCGAGAGCGAGGGCCCTCCGACGGCCGCGCCGGGGACGGTGCTACACCGGGAGGGGGAGACGCTACTGATTCAGTGCGGCGACCGACCGCTGCAAATTCTCCAGTATCGGGACGACCCTCCATCTCCTCATACTCTTTCGCGATAGCAGTGGCGTGATGCCCTGTCGGGGCGATGCTTGAATCGCCCGCTTGCGACGGCAGGATGCTTCGGCAGCGGCACAGATGCTCCGGCAGCGGCACAGATGCTCCGGGGAGGGCGATTCGAGCATCGCCTCTACGCCACCACCACTCATTCCAATGTGCTAGCATGGCCTTTGGATGGAATCACCGAGGAGGCATTGGCGATGACCGTGAAGACTGTCGGGGTACTCAGTCCGGGCGATATGGGGCACACCATTGGCGCGGTGTTGCGGCAGCACGGCCTCCGCGTCGTGACCTGCCTCGAGGGGCGCAGCGAGCGCACCCGCGCCCTCGCCGCTGAAGCGGGCTTCGAGGACGTGCCCGACCTCGAAACGTTGGTGCGGCAGGCGGAGATGGTGCTCTGCGTCCTCGTGCCATCCGAGGCGTCCGGCGTCGCGCGGCGCGTCGCGGCGGCCGTGGCGGCGACCCGCGCCGATCTGCTGTACGTCGATTGCAACGCCATCGCGCCACAGACCGTCCGCGCCATAGGCGCGATGCTCACGGAGGCGGGAGCGCGCGTCGCAGATGTCGGGATCATCGGTGGGCCACCGAAGCAGCCGGGGACGCGCTTCTATGCGTCCGGCCCCGGCGCGCGCGAGTTCGCGGCGCTGAGCGACTTCGGGCTGGAGACGCGCGTGCTCGATGGCGATATTGGGCAGGCGTCCGGCCTGAAGATGTGCTACGGCGCGCTCACGAAGGGGTTGCAGGCGCTCGGCACTGAGCTGCTCCTCGCCGCGAAACTGATGGGGTTGGATGACGCGCTCCGAGCGGAGCAGGCGGAGAGCGCGCCGGACGTGCTCGCGTGGCTCCAGCGCGCGGTGCCGACGATGCCGCCGAAGGCGTACCGCTGGGTCGGTGAGATGGAGGAGATCGCCGCGACGTTCGAGCACCTCGGCATGACGCCGCGCATCCTGCAGGGTGCGGCGGATCTGTACCGCTTCATCGCGGCGACGCCGATTGGCAAGGAATTACCGGAGAACCGCGACCGCAACCGGGGTCTGGACGGCGTCGTCGATGCCCTCGCGGACGCGCTGCGGGAACACCCCGCAGAATAAACACTGGACGCCAAGGGGATCAAACCGAATCGACGCAGAGGACGCAAAGACGCGAAAGACGCGAAAAGGGACCGGGAAATTAACACAGAGCGCGCAGAGGACACGGAGAACACAGAGGAATCCCCTGTGTTTCTCCCCTCTGTGCCCTCTGTGTGTCAATCCCTCCTGGCATCCTCGCGATTCACGTGGCTTCTCGCTCGCGCGACTCTTTTTGCAGGACGCCTGCGTGCAGCGCGTGTAGGTCATGCTCGTATTGCTGCATCATCGCGGTCATCGTGCGGTCCATGAACTCGACGACGTCCGTGAAGATGCGACCGGCGCGCGCCGAGGAGATCGCGCCCTGGTCGAGGAACTGGATCACGCCCTGGATAATTGGCGTGCGGGCGCGAACGTAGACCTGGATCGTGTCGCTGATGCCGAAACCGTGGCTCGCGCTGTCGTGGCCGTACGCGCGGGCGATCTCACACGCCTCCGCGAGGATGTCCGCGCGGTCGGCGCGCCCGGAGACGTAGCGCACCGCGAGCGTCACCATCGCGAGGCCGCGCCGCCGGTGCTCGGCGAGGCTCTCGTCGTCCAGTTCGTTGTACCACGGGCGTTGCCGGACATCGGTGACGTAGTGGTCGTGCGCGTACTGGGAGAGCGAGGCCTCCGTCAGCGCCTGTTTGCTGATGCGGCGGCGCGGTCGCGTCGTCCCCTTCGCGAGGGCCAGCACCTCTTCCTCTGCGTACCGCCGGTGGCCGCCAGGAGTGAGGAAGACCGGCACCTTGCCCGCGTCGCTCCAGCGCCGCAGCGTCGACTGATCGACGCCGAGGAGCGCGCACGCATCACGGATCGTCAGCCAGCGCCGCTCGGTTTCCACATTCTTTCCGGTCTTGTCGCCCCGGTCGTTGCGTTGCATCGATGCACCCGTCGCTCATCCGTGATTCGGTTTGAGTCGCCAAAACCTACGCAAATGTGCCGAAAACTGTGTCCGTGTCAGATGCGAGAATCGTAGCATGGTTCCCCGCACAGTCAATGGCAAGATATGATTTTTGATCGCGCGAGAAATGGGTACCGGAGCGCTTGAAAAACGGGGCCGAATCGGGT
>JAABUK010007281.1_pt1 | contig 13484 bp, 11 predicted proteins | sample 5559141 | NCBI WGS metagenome assembly JAABUK01 (sample SAMN10711869, study PRJNA513367) | rock metagenome | isolation source: Antarctica rocks | place: Antarctica: Victoria Land, Pudding Butte nord | collected 2016-01-03
CAGCTCTGGATCGCGCAGGCTTTCTCAACGTCCCCGAATGCCCGGGACATGGCGACAATCCCACGCGCCCTCCTCGACAGCCTTACAGAAGCCGCTTGCTACCCAGCCTGAAAGGGCCAAAGTCGAGCTAAGTAGGTGTCCAGCCGGATGCGTCGCATCTCGGGCCCGGCCTGCTCCGGCGCCCGCAGCAGCGGCCTCGCGCCAGGACGTTCCTGCGTGTCCTCCACCTCCTGCCCGGCCTGCCAGAAGAATAGGTAGGGGCTGATGGTGGTGCCGAACACCGCGACCACGACTGTCAGGTAGGCGCCGGACCACTCGACGTGCGGCACGACTAGGCCGGCGCCGGCCTCCCGCCAATGGACGCCCGCCGCCAGCACCGTTGCGACGTAGGCGAACAGCGAGACGGTCAGCCACTTGAGCACGGTGACGTAGCGGGAATAGCGGACGAACACCTCCAGCAGCACCGTCATGATCGCGAAGGCGGCGACATAGGCCAACGGCGGCCCACCCACGAGCAGCTGCAGCGCCGCCGCCATCGCGCCGAGGTCCGCGCCGATGTTGATGGTGTTGGCGACCACCATCAGCCCGACCACGCCGTACAGCACCGGGGCCGGCACGTGCCGCCGCAGGTTCCCCGCCAGGCCCCGCCCGGTCACGCGCCCGATCCACGCGGCGATCTGCTGGATCGCCGCCATCAGCGGCAGAGTCAGCAGCAGGGTCCACCCGAGCGCGTATCCGAACTGCGCGCCGGTCTGCGAGTATGTGGCGATGCCGCTGGGATCATCGTCCGAGGCGCCGGTGATGAGGCCCGGCCCCATGATGTCCCGCAGGTGCGGACGGGCGGGCTGCTTGACGATGCCCGGTCCGATCTGGTCGATCGTGGCCTCCCGCGGCCTGGGCGGCATCAGGACCCTGCCTCAACCACGGAGGGCCGACAGCCAGCGCAGGTCGCGACGGAGGATGTCCCACGATGGGCCGCTCGAAGGCGCCTGCCGGGTCCGCGCACCTGGGCCTGCCCGCGGTCCTGTGCCGTCACCAGCGTTCCCTGGCGCCGTCCGCCTCCCGACGGGAACGGTCGCGGTGGCGGTCCGCCCAGCTCTGGGCGCGGTCGGCGCCCTCGTAGTCGCCGCTCGCCGCGCGCCAACGTGCGATCTCCTCGGCCCGCCGGGCGCGGCGCCACTCGTCGCGGGCCGGGGCCCAGGAGTCGGGGGCAGGCTGGGCGTATCCGTAGGCGGGCGGCGCGGCGTAGCCGTACGGCGGCGGCTGGTAGTAGCCCTGCGCGGCGGCAGGGAGGGCGGCGAGGCAGGCGAGCAGGGCGAGAGGGGCGACACGCATGGCGGACTCCGAGGGTCGGCAGGTGGATGGAGGGCGTCTCCACGCCAGCATGAGGCGGGTCCGCGGTGGCGGCAATGCGACGCCGCCATGGCGCCTCCAAGGCACGTCAGGCCAAGGCGACGCGTCCCCGTCCAGTCCTGAAGGCGCCTCATCGACCGTCGGCGGGCCGGCCCAGGCCGATGCGCCCGGCCGGGCTGGGAGCGTAACGTCAGTCCGTCTTGCCGCACCGGGCCGCACCGCCGCGGTTCCGCGACGGCCGCAACCTCCCCCGCACGGGACGAGGGCGGCGGCCGTCCGCTCCCGGCATGGTATGCGCGGAAGGAGCCGAAACCCCGACCCCCGCCATGTGACGGCGGTGTCCCGCCACCGAGCTACGCGCCTCTGGCCCGGCGCCCCGGCCAAGCCGGTCTGCGCCGCGGGCGATGGGCGGGCGTCCGGCATCATGCCTGCGGGACGGCATAGCGCCCGCCCACGCGCTGTGGGGATCCGGGCCGACGACGGCGTCCCGACGAGGAGGTGACGCCATCGCACCCGCCATGGATCATCCGATGCCACAGCCCGGCGCAGAAGCCGTCGCTCACCATGTCCGATCCGACCTGGCGGCATGGCGAGCGGGCAGGTCCCGTCGAGCCACCGACGATCGGTGTTCCGGCCCCACGATGATGCCGCCACGCGAGGGGGCGCCGTTGAGGGGGGGCGGCGGCCCGGCCCACCGTCGTGCCACCGCAACCTGGACGGCGCTGGCACGTAGGGACCCCCATCGGAGTGGCGGCTCATCCGCGGTCGCAGGCCAGGATACGCCGGTGGCGGAGCAGCCCCTCCAATTGCGGGCATCATCTACGGCGCTGCGTGGGCGCCTGGATCCGGAGCGGTCCAGCTGCGTCCCATGCTGGGAACGCGACGGCCCATCTGGAGGCCCAGACCGGGCCGGAGCCGGCCGGTGTGAAGTAGGAAGGCGCGCTCCGGAAGGTCGAAGCTTCCCGGAGGCGTAAGTAGGCAGGATGACCATGGAAGGCTCCCATATCGAGGCGGTCCGCCCGGGGCAGCAGGACACCGGACTGCCCGGGACGCCGGACCTGCCGGAGGGGCCGCGATGCGCCGCGATCATCGCGGCGGACCCTGCGCTGAGGGTCTCCGGCCTCCAGGCCGCGGCCACGTCGCTTGCGGAGGCTGGTCCGGCGTCCGTGCGGGTCGGCAACCCGCTCAGCTCGCCCCTGACCCTGCGGCGCATCCTGTTCCAGATCGACCTGGACGGGGGCGGTGATGAGGCCGAGGTGGACGACGAGGCGCGCCTCGCGCGCCTGCTGGAGGAGCGCCGGGGCGCGCAGGACCGCATCGTCCTAGTGGTGGAGCAGGCCGACACGCTCAATCCGGCCGCGCTGCTCTCGCTGCAGCGGCTCGCGGGCACCCCCGGGGCCCTGCAGGTCCTGTTCGTCGGCGCCCCCGCGTTCTGGGCGCTGCTGGACGACGCCGGACTCGCCCCGCTCCGCCGGGCGCTGGCGCGGCAACGGACGGAGCCGGCGGCGGCCTCCCCGCCTGCACCGGTCGTCGCTCCTGCGGCGGCACCGGCCCGACCGGTGGCCGGCGCCATCCCGGACCGTCCCGCCGGCCTGATCTCCAGGATGCGGCCCGCGGCGTCGGCGCGGTCCGGCCGGCGATGGTGGGCAGCCGGGGCGGTCGGCTTGGCCGCGACCTTCGCACTCGGCGCCGCGGCCGTGCTGGCCCCCGGGGGCCTGTTCTACTACGCGGCCCCGCAACGGGACATGCCGACGCACCCGGACGTCGTGGCTGGCACCGGGCAGCCGCCCGCCGCCTCGCGGCCGAGGTCCACAACGTCGCCGGCGGTGTCGGCGCCGACAGAATCATCCCTGCCCCAGACGGTGCCGCCGGCGCGGCCTTCGGCGCTGCAAGAAATGCCTACGGCGTCGCCAGCGGCCCGTGCCGGAGCCCAGCAGACCCGTCCACGCTCGGACCCCGCCCAACCCGCGGACGCCCCAGGCCGCGGCGCCGACGCCCTGACCGACGCGCAGCGAGGCGCATGGTCCGGGCAATCCGAGCAGCCCCCACCTTGGCGGCCCCGCGACGCGGCGTCCCCGGCCGCACCGCCGCCTTTGGAAGGTCGTGTCGTCATCCACTACCGGGGCGGGTCGGTGGCCGGAGAGGCTGAGGCGGGCCGTCTGGCCGCTGCGGCTATCCCCCTCGCTGCCCGGGTGCAAACCCGCGCGGTGGCGGACACGCCGTCCGCACCGGTGGTCCGCTTCTTCCATCCGGAGGACGGGACGCGGGCGCGGCAGCTTGCCGGCGCGCTGAGCGCCGCCGGACATGGGTGGGATGTTAGGGACTTCGGCGACTTCCGCCCGAGGCCGTCGCCGGGCACCATCGAGGTCTGGACTCCGACGCGCTGACGGAACGGGAAAACGCACCCTCGTCCAAAGTTGACCGATCGTAACTCGCCCTGCCCGGCCCTGCCTGGCCTTCGCTCCGGCCATGAACACACAGCGACTCAGAGACACCCCTTTCAGGGTGCTTCAGTAGGCGCCGACCGCTGGGTGGCTGCTTTCTGGCTTGCCTGAGGAGCATGGTCCCAGGGCCGCGCACTGGGCTGCTCGACCCACTCGCAGTGACAAAGTAAAAGTCAGCAGATACGACCGCCTTACTGATACTCGCAGCATCTATAAATGGCCTTATTAAGTAATGAACACCCTGAAAGGGGTGCGACTCAGGGATTGCATGGAGGCCCTGGGCTGGACCGCCTCGGCCTTGGCTGAGCACCTCGACTGCGACCGCGCCGTCGTGAGGCGGTGGATGAACGGGACCTCGCCGGACGGCATGCCGCCCACGGTCGCGGAGTGGATCACCCGACGCGCCGATACGGCCATGATGCTCCCCCCGGCGGCGGCATGGCGGGCCAGCGCGGCCCGGGAGGCGCACCGCCCGGGCTCCGCCACGGTGGGACCACGTTGGGCGCCTGACCCGGCGCGCTCAGGCCGACCAGGAGGGCAACCGTCCCCGCGGCGGCCGCGAGGACCCGGCTCCGCCCGATCCGGCCTTCACCCGGACAGCCGCACGATGTGCGCGGCACCCGCCGGCAGGGCGGCCGCCAGCACGCCGACGTGCGGATGGTGGGTCAGGGCGACCACCTGGACGTGCCGGCTCAGCTCCAATAGGGCGTGCAGCGTGGCACCGGTCCTCGGGTCGTCGAAGGTCTGCAGCACGTCGTCCACGATGAACGGCAACGGTGGCGCGGCGGCCGCATAGTCCTCCAACGCCGCGATGCGCAACGCCAGGTAGAGCTGGTCGCACGTGCCCTCGCTGAGCTGATCGAGCTGCTTGCGGGTGGTCCCGTCCGCCTCCAGCGCCACCATGGTCGGCCCGGCCCCGGCGTCCTCCACCGCCACCCCCGCATGGGCGCCGCCGGTGATGGCTCGGAACACCTCGCCGATGCGCCTCAGCAGGGTTTGCTCGGCGGCGGCGGCCCGGCGGTCGAGGGCGGCCTGCAACAGCGAATGCTGCGCGTGCAGCACCAGCGCCTCATGGGTGCAGCGCGTCAGCGCCGCCTGCGCGGCCTCGCGCCGCTGCGCCGCCTCCGCCGCATCGAGCGTCGATGTCGCGGACGCGAGCCTCGCGGCACCTTCGGCCTGACCCTGCCGCAGGCGCTCGATCTCGGCGCCTCGCCCGGCGTGCGTCGCCTCGATGGCGCGCATCCGGGCCGCGCCGGCATCGGCCGACGTCTCGGAGGCCAGGATCCCGAGGACGTCCAACGGCAGGCCGCCTCCCTGGACGGCGATCTGCTCCAGCGCCTCCTCCCTGCTGCGCCTCGCATCACCGGCGACCCGGGCGCGCTGGATCCGGTCCTCGGCCTCCTCGTCGGTCGCCGCCGGGAGCGCCGCGCGCATCCCCTCCAGGGCCAGGCCGGCGGCCTCGGCCTCGGCGTCGCATGCCGCGCGCCTTGCCTCCGCCTCGATGAACCGGCCGTCCGCATCCCGGCACCGGGCGGCGCGGCCGCGTTCGGCTGCGAGGCCGGCGATGAGGACCGCGGCACCCTCCGGGGCTGTCAGCCCAGCCGCCTCCGGCGCGAGGCGGCCCAGGTCGGCGACCGCCGCGGCGAGGAGGTTGCTCACCTGCTCCATGGCGTCGATGCGTCCCTGCAACGCCAGCCGGCCCTCCTCCGCGGCCCGCAGCTCCGCCACCTTGACCAGCATCTCCGAGGCAGTGGCCGGCTCCTCGCCCTCCGGCCGGCCGAGGGTATAAGACAGGTCCGCCCATCGGTCCTGCCAGTCTGCCAAGGCTTTCCCGGCCCTCCCCGCCGCGCGCGTCCGCGACATGAGGGTGCTCCGCTGCTCCTCCAGCTGCCGTTCGAGCGCGGCGCGGCTGGCCGCGGCGCCACGTGCAGCCTCAATCCTAGCGTCGGCTTTGGCGAGGAGCGTTCCGAGTTCGGCATCCCGCGGCTGCGGCGAGCCCAGCGCCTCGGCGATCTGCCGGCCAAGCGTCCGCTGCACGACCTCCTCGTCCAGCAGCTCGGCGGCGGCGACGTCGCGCTCCCGCAGCCTCTCGCCGGCCATGGCCCGTGCCCGCAGGAAGGCCCGGAACGCGGGCATGTCGCATGCGTCCGATCCGGCCCTCGCAGCCACTGCGGCGAGGTCCGCCCTCGTCCCGGCCAGGACCTCCGAGGCACGACCGACGGCTTCCTCGTCCCGGGCCATCTCGGCCTGCAGGCCGGCCAGGCGGCCGCGCAAGGCCTCTGCCTCGGCCATCTCCCGGCCTAGCGCGATCAGCGCGTCCGCCGCGGTGTCCGCGTCGCGCATCGCCCGATCGACCTCCACGATCAGGCCCGGGGGCGCCCGCTCCGGGAGGCCCTGGTTCAGGTCGGTCCAGAGCGCGTCCCGGCGTGAGCGCGCCTCCGTCAGTGCACCGGGCCGTGGGAGGCGCGCCCGCTCGCACAATGCGTCGAGATCCGACTGCGCGGCCTGCATCTCGGAGGCCCGGGACGACCGTGCGCGCAGGCTGCCGGCGTGGGAGGATTCGGCGGCGAGGAGTGAGCTCGCCATCGCATCCAGCCGGACGTCGGATGGCGCGGCCGTGGCGCCCAGCCCCGCCTCCGTCATGGGCTGGTCGGGTACCGCGGCCAGTGCGGCCGCTAGTGCGGCCCCGCCCTCCCTGAGCCTCTGCCAGGTCGCCTCGATCCTCGCTGCCGGGTCGCCCTTCGCACGGACCCCATCGACGAGGCTAGCGAGGCCCGTGGGATCGGCCTGGGTGGGAAGGGCAGCGATCCGGACTTCCAGCGCCTCGCAACCGTCCTCGAGTTCAGCCCGCGCCTCCTCGGCGGTGGCGGCCTTGGCCGACAACGACGGGTAGGACCTGAGTTGTTGCTGGGCGGCGCTCACGGCCGCTGCGGACGGCGGCTCGACGGCGGCACCCCAACCGAGGTCGCGCCGCAGGCCGGAGCATCGCCCGTCAACTTGCGCGAGGCTGGCCCGGACCCCCGGCCGATCCGTCGCCGCTCCAGACGCCCGTCCGGCGAGTTCCGCCATGGCCTCTATCCGGTCGGCCGCATCGAGCCAGGCAGGGTCGAAGCTTAGGGCTGCCCGGCCCATGCGCTCACCTTCCATGGCCATGGCAGCGAAGTTGAGGGCGCTGGCGCACCTGGCCCCGTCCTCGAGGGCCTTGCGCCACCGGGCCTCGAACCCCGGCTCGAGCTTCGGCGCCATGCCGGTGCGATCAAGGGCCGCGTCGGCCTCATGCAGGCGCACGAGCCAGGGGCGCACGGCGCCGACCGTCCGCAGCCGGCCCCGCTCCGCCGCTTCCGCCTCCTGCTCCAAAAGGAGTTGCGTCAGCCGCAGGGCTGCTTCGGCCGCTTCGGCGTCCGCCCGGTTCAAGGACTCGGGACGCAACGCAGCCCGCCGTAGATCGGCCTTCGCCTGGTCGTAGACGCTGAGGGCCCCCCAGATCGGCCGCGACTTGTGCCGCGCGCCCACGTTGCCGAGTTCGTCCCGGTCCCGTCCCAGGGCCTCCAGGAGCTTGCGGACACGCTCCATGCCGCCTCCCGCAGCGAAGAGGACCTGGCCGATCCTGCCCCTGCTCTGGATGAGCTCCTGCCCGCCCGAGCGGAGCAGCGCGGTGTCGAGGCCGAACAACTCGTCGAACACCGGACGGTCAGCGCCCCCGATCAGCCGGCTGCATTCGTCCGGCAGCACCGGGGTGCCGTCCGCGAGCGACAGGGTGTTGCCGTGGCCCTTGCGGCGGACCAGGCGCAACGGCCCGTCCGGCACGGTCACGACGTCCGCCGTGATCCGCATCCCCTCGGTGCCGTGCCGGAAGCCCATCGGCGTCCTGTTCGGGATGCCGAACAGGAGGCTGCCGACGGCGGACCGAAGCACCGACTTGCCGAAGCCGTTGGGGGCGACGATCAAGTTCACGCAGCCCGGCCTTGGATCGAGCGGTAGGTCGAGGCGCTCGAACGGCCCGTACCGCTCCAGGCAGAGGTGGGCTAGTCGCAAGCGTCCTGTCCCTCGAGCGCCGCGCCGAGCCGCCGGCGAGCCTCCTCAATGATGGCCGAGAGATCTCCGGCGGCGCAGTCGCGCAGGGGGTGGTCCGCCGGCAGCGCGTCGTCCAGTTTGCCCAGCAGCGTCGACGGCCAATGCCCGAGCAGCCCCACAGGCGGCGCATCGGCGATCGCGTCGAGGTCGTCGAGCAGGTGGCCCAGGCTGCCGGAGCGGGGGCGCCCCGAGAAGCCGGAGGGCTGCCTGGTCCGGAGGCGGACCGACTCCAGCCATAGGAGCTCGTCGCACCCGATCACGACCGCCTCGTTCCGGATCTTGTCGCGGAGGCCCGGCCCGGCGAGCCGCCCGTGTGCGGCCGTGGCGCCCGACAGGGTCAGGCGGGCGGCCACGGGCCGCGGCGACGCCCCCTGGACGGCTGCCTCGATGGAGCGGCGCACGCGGGCCATCGCGTCGTCCTCGTCGGCGGCGCCCGTCGCGTCCACCTCGATATGGATCCAGCGCAGGACGTCGAGGTCGCGGTGCTCGACCGACCGCACCCTGCCGTCCGCCACCTCGACCAGGCTGGCCCCCTTCGGCCCGGCCTCGCCGATGTGGCGCCCCTGCAGGTTGCCCGGGAACACGATCCACGGCTCCTCGGAGAGGACCGTGCGGGTGTGCACGTGGCCGAGCGCCCAATAGTCGTAGCCGTGGGCCCTGAGCCGCGCGACGTCGCAGGGCGCATAGCGCTGGTGCCCGGCGTGGCCTTCGGCGGACGTGTGGAGCAGGCCGATGTTGAACATGCCGTCGATCGGGGCCGGGTAGGACCGCGACAGGTCGTCCATCACGGCCTGCTCGGCGAAGCTCTGGCCGTGGATCGCGACCCCGAGCGCCTCCAGCGACACGTCCGAGTGCGCGCGCCGGTGGTCGAAGGTCGTGACGTGCGGCATGCGCAGGGACTTGGTCATCCGGTTCGCCGCGTCGTGGTTGCCGCGTATGGCGAAGACTGGGATTCCCGCGTCGGCGAGCCTGCGCGTCTGCGCCGCGAAGAATAGGCCCGCGCCGTAGTCGGGCCAGTCGCCGTCGTACACGTCGCCGGCGACCAGGACGAAGGACGTCCCCTCGTCGATGGCCAGGCGGACCAGCTGCTCGAGGGCCCGCCTCGACGCACTCCGGATCGCGTCGGCGGGAGCGGAAGGGTCGGCCTCCAGGCCGCGCAACGGACTGTCCAGGTGGAGGTCGGCCGCATGGAGGAATCTAAATCCGGGCATGCCACAAAGCTTGCCATGTCGGGCCATGCCTGTGAACCGCTCCCGCCCGCCTGGTTGCCCGGATCATGCCGGAAGGTGCCGGGGCAGATTGGTTGGAGTCCGATGACCGCGATGCTCGGAACGTATTCATGCCTCCCGTTCCTTCGAGCTCCATGGCCATGACAACGCGGAGCGGCGCGAGTGCGCGGCCCAGCCTGGCGGCGTCGGCATCGTGCCTGCTTCGCTCATCCACCAGCTTGCGCCGCTCGGCCACGAGCTGCCGCGTTCCTTCCAAGTCTCAGCCCGCGTGTGCGATGAGCGCGCCCAGGCCAAGATTGGTCCCGTGGTCGGTGCCGGGGCTCATGGACAGGTCCTCCGTGCGCACAGCCGAAGCGCCGTCCCCGGCACTGGAGAGCCGTCATGTCGCCGCGGGCGCATGGTGGCCGGACGCACCAGACCCATATCGGTCAACGTCCCGCGCCAAGTTGTAGACGGATGATGACCTCCTCCTGCCGCCGCTCGAAGCTGTACTCGATCGCATAATCGACCGTGTCGGTGGCGAGCATCGTCCCGGAGCAGTAGCGCACCGTGGGGACGGGGCCGGGTCCCTGGGCCACCTCCGCCTGCCCGCCCAGGCTCACCGCCCTCACCCCGTCCTGCTTCGCGGCGGGCAGGTCGTCGAACACGGCCCTGAGGTCGGCGACCATTCCGCGATCGGCGCAGTCCGGCAGCCGCTCCGCCGCTGCGCGCTCGTCGGCGGCCTGCGAAGTGAGCGCGACCAGCACGGCGACCCGGACGGCGGACGCCGCGGCAGTGCTGGCGAACCACGCCCAGAACGGCGCCTTGGACCCGCCCAGGGCCGCCGCGCGCCGCCACAGGTAGATGGGTGGCAGGAGGGACCACCACGCGGAGGGTATGCCGCCCGCCGCCACGCCGGACCGCCGCAGGCGCTGCCCGTCGGCCAGCACGAAGGCGATGGACGCGAGGAGGGTGAGCGCTGCGAGCGCGCGCATGCCGTCCGCGACTTCCAGGAGGACCAGGGCGGCAAGGAGCACGGCCGACGCTAGCGGTAGGATGGCGAGCGCCCACGCCATGCCGTCCCTCCCCGCCGGGGCCTGGGCGGCGGCCGGTGGGGCCGTCCCGTCCGTCATGGCGCGCCCGCCGCCGTCACGGCGCGGCTCGGGCGGTAGGGTCGCGGCGTCGTCGGCATCTCAGCTCCAGGGCTATGTGGTTGCGCGTGGCCTCGGGTCCGGCGCGTCCGGGCGGACCGCCGTGCTGGCCGCTACCGGCGGCCCCGCAGGGCGTCGGACAGCGTGCGCGCCGTCGGCGGCCTGTCCAGGGCGCCGCAGCCCTCCGACCCGGCCTTGACGTAGCTGCGGCCGTTCCACCGGTAGGTGAAGCGGCACATCCCGAGGGAGGCCAGCACCAGGTCGGCGTAGCCTCCGTGCCGCGCCGCCTGCACCTCGATGAAGCCCGGCTCGGCGGACAGCATCCTCTCCCAGCCCCGCGGGCCCTTGGCCATCAGGTAGGCGTTCTGGCCCGGCTGCCCGAAGCACGAGCTGGCGGCGAGGCTCATGATCCGGGCCACCACGGCCGGATTCAGAGGCGCCGCCTGCACCGTGACCGTGATGGCCTCGCCCGGGCAGTTGCGCCGGTGTACCCTCACGTCAGCGTCCAGGGACCGGGCGGCCTCGGCGGATGCGGCGTCGAAGGCCTGGGCCTGGGAGCCCACACCGGGGAGGCCGAGCAGCGCGGTCGCCAGTGCGATGCAAGCCGCCCGTGGCGCCCCGCGGCTCCGCCGTCCGGTCATGCCGCGCCCGGGCGGCGGCAGGCGGCCCCGTTCGTCATCCCGAGCGTGGCGATGTTGCCGCCGTTGATCGTGCACACGAAGCGGCCGTTGGCGCGGGTGTCCACGATGAAGTTGGTGTTGGTCGGCCCGTCGGCGCGGCGGTCGATGATGGTCACGTCGGCGGCGGGCAGGCCGAGCGAGCCGGAGATGGAATCCCGGGCGCGGTCGTTGCCGAGCATCTGGTCGGCGCAGCCGGTCGCCAGCGGAAGCATGGCAAGCGCCGTGATGGCCGCCTTACAAGCTGTTCTCACGTCAAGCTCCTTGGATGGATTGAATACTTTGGACCGGCGCGTGCGCCGCGCGTGACGGCCCCGCCGCCTCCGGGAGGGCCCGGCGGCGAGCGGCGGACCGACGGGCCGATGACGGCCCCCGTGTACCGCCGCCCCGCCTGCCCCCGCGCGCACGGCCGGTTCGGCTGCGGACGGTTGGCCGGGCCAGCATGGCGGCGGCCCGACCTGGCCGCGGTCGGTTCGGACGGCCCGGTCACCGTCCCCGGACCGCACCGGACAAGGTGCCGAGGGTGGGCGGTGCGGCGGTGCCGCAGTCACGCGATCCAGCCCGGGCGTAGCGGCCCCCGGTCCAGCGGTACGTGTAGGCGCATGCGCCGAGCGAGTTCAGCTCCAGATCGGCATAACCGTTACGCCGGGTGCTCAGCGCGGTGATGGAGCCGGGTTCGGCGCTGAGCAGCCGGCGCCAGCCGCCGCCCGCCTTGGCGACGAGGTAGGCGTTGCGCCCGGGCTGGCCGAAGCAGTTGCCTCCCCCCGGCGTGGTCAGCTCGATCATCCGGGCCTCGACGGCCGGCGATAGCGCCGCCTCAGTCACGGTGACGGCGATCCGCTCGCCGTCGCAGTTGCGCCGGAACCCGTCGATCACCGCGCCCAGGCTTTGCCGGGCGGCAAGGGAGTCCGGGTCGGACAGGCCACCCGCCCCCGTGCCGCCCATGCCCGACGCCGTCGCGGGCGCCGCAGCCAGGACGACGTTGCCGCGGGCGGCCATGCACGCGCCGTAGGCCGCGTTGAACATGCCTTGGATGGCGGCCGTGCTGTCCGCCCTCCGGACTGCGACCGGCTGCACCTGCGCGGTCGTGGACGCCATGCAGGCGGCGCGATCACCCTGGAACGCGAACGGCGACTTGCCCGCGGACGGCTGCACCGGGACGGTTGGCCAGATCAGCGTGGCGCAGGCCGACAGGAGCAGGGCCGAGGCCGCCAGGGACACGACGCCTGGGAGGCTCTGCCTCGCCGTCCTGAATGAAGCACTACCGGGGCGCATAGTAGGTCGCTGGATCGAGGGCGTGCCAGGCGGCCTGGAACAGGGCCGCGTGCAGGCGCTCCATGCGCTTGGAATGGAAGTACGAACACGCGACGCCCACGCCCACGCCCGGCAGGATCAGCCACAGGAGCAGCGTCTTGGCCAGGACCATCCACAACCAATAGTAGATCAGGTAGCCGACTACGATGGTTCCGATCCCGCCGATGAGGATGAACTGCGGACGGAGCATGTCCTCCACGAACTCCACGGCGGCCTTGCAGGTGCCCGCCAGTCCCCGGGCAGCCAGGCCGGCGAGCGCCGCAACGGGGTCGAGCCGCTCGGCGATCCGCTCGGCGTCGTACTGGTTGCCCCACGCGAACGAGCGGAGCACGGGATCCCACACGACCGCCCGCCGGGCGGCCAGGTGCTCCTGCCCCACCCTCGCGATCAGGTGCCCGGGAACGGTGCCATCGTGCTCCGCCGGCCCGAAGCGCAGCACCAGGCCGTGGTGCGGCGACGCGCTGCCGCCGAAGCGGACGGGGACGGCCACGTCCTTGCCGGGGAGGAGCGCTAGCTGCACGGGACGGCCCGCGTCCGGACACGGGCGGCGAGGGAGGCGGCGCGGGGATCCGATGGTCGATCAACTCTGCCCAACGCGGCATCCCCCTACGAATTTTGTGGAGATTACTCCGTGGTTAAATCCTCTGCAAGGTTGCGCCCTCGCCGCCATGGGCGTGCGCGAGGCGCTGGCGGAGAACATGCGGCGGCGGCGGCGCGCGATGGGCGTCTCCCAGGAGGAGCTCGCCCACCGCGCGGACCTGGACCGGACCTACGTCAGCTCGCTGGAGCGGTGCGTGTACGGCGCGACGATCGACGTGGTCGAACGCATCGCCGGCGTCCTCGGAACCGAGCCCTTCGAGCTACTCCGTCCGGTCGAAGGCGTAGCCGCGAAGGTAGCACCGGCGCGGAGAGGGAGGGGGCGGCCGATCGGGTGATCAGGCCGGCGCGGCACGACGGCCATCCAGCCGGGCGGGTTTGTGCCATATGCAAGGGACGAGCCGGATCACCGTGGCTTCGGGTTCGGCCGCGTTCCAGCGCGGCTCAGCCGGTGCTGGTAGGGGCCTGGGAGCAACGGTACGTAAAACGTATGCAAGGGCGCGGCCCCGCGCGTGGGGTGGCGTTGGTCGCTTAACTTAGGAGTTCCGCAGCACTTGGCGCAAGCCATACGGGCCAGTCCGGACGGCCTCGCAGAAGTCGGTTGCACAACGCCGGACTTCCGATACAGTTCCGCACCACTAGAATCGGAGCCGGCCGCCATGCTCC
>JAABUK010009295.1_pt1 | contig 13484 bp, 18 predicted proteins | sample 5559141 | NCBI WGS metagenome assembly JAABUK01 (sample SAMN10711869, study PRJNA513367) | rock metagenome | isolation source: Antarctica rocks | place: Antarctica: Victoria Land, Pudding Butte nord | collected 2016-01-03
AATGCTCAGCTATCTTACAAATCGCGAACCTTCTGCTTCAGCCGGCCCCGGATAACGCCCTATGGTCCTAGGAACGCCTTCTATCGCTCCTAGGAACCGACTACTATGGTCCTAGGAACGCCTTCTATCGCTCCTAGGAACCGACTACCATGGTCCTAGGAACGCCTTCCATGATCCTAGGAACGCCTTCCATGGTCTTAGGAGGCGAAAGGCTCCTAGGAACGGCTCCTATGGGTCCTACTATTGTAAAAGCCGGCTTCAAGGCTACTCGCTGGCTGAAGGATTTGATATTGTACAAACCGGCGGAGGTAATAAGAAGGTCCCGGGTGCTCGTTTTGAGTGTTCAAAGCACGGCCAGAAAGCAAGAGCTGTAAATCCAGAACAAGAGGATGGGCCAGTCTTAATACCTGTAACGCCACCGGGGCCGGAAGGTGAGAGCCAGGGAGGTACTACTATCAAATTGGCCTTGAGAAGGCCCAGCCCTCGCCGCCCTGCTCCTCTACTATCAGCTGCCCTAGAAGGACTACCGTCATCTATGGCACCACCGCGGTTGACAGAAACAGAGGCTGTTGCCCTAGGAAAGAGGATAAAGAAGCCCCGAAAGCACTACGGCGATGAGGAATAGCAAATAGATAATCAATACTATTTGCCCTATCTTGAGATTCTTGGCGCCGGCGATGATAAGGTCGCCGGCGAGGCCTATATACTACACGAGAGCCTGTGGCTATATCCACATAGTAATCCCAGTATATATAGCCGAAGTCACTCCGAACGCGAATTCGCGGTCCGAAGTCGCGCCCCTGCTACATCCCGGTTCTGATACGCCCATGATATATGTTGGCGCACTGTCTTTTAATGGGTCTGGAAGTGGATACCAGGATCTGGAAGGCTTTGCAAGCACAATCACACGGGTGAGGAGATTAGGACTCTCCAACTTTGGCGGTGTCATGTTGTGGGATGGCAGCGAGGGCTTGCTCAATAAATACGAAGGTGTTGATTATCAACAAGGTGTAAAGAATGCCCTTGATGGGTCGAAAATTATATATTTAGTACTAAAGTAAGACTTTTGAAAATACTGCTTTTTCCTTCTGAGCACCATCATCTCAGAATGGGGATTTAAGCACACGTTAATGCTGAGCATAATTAACAGTCTCGACAATCTCTACGCTAATTAGAGTAAGATAGTAAAGGCGGAGGAGATGTACACGTAGATACTGCGAGGAAATAAGAAGATGTGAGAATCTGAGTATATATTAATGCTGAAAAGAATTAATAATCTCAGTAATCTTTATAAATATTAAAGTAAGATGATGAAGATGAAGAAGATGTATATATAATACTGTGCGAATATAAGAAGATATAAAGATCTGAGCATATATTAATGCTGAATATAATCAACAATCTCAACAACCTTTATAGATATTAGAATAAGATGATGAAGACGGAGGAGATATATATATGGATACTGTAAAGATATGAGAAGATGTGGAGATCTAAGCACACGTTAATACTAAACACAATTAATAATCTTGATAATCTTTATAGATATTAAGATAAGATGATGAAGATGAAGAAGATATATATGTGAGTATTATAAAGATATAAGAAGGTGTGAAGATCTCAGCACACGTTAATGCTGAATATGATTAATAATCTCGGCAATCTTTACAGATATTAGGGTAAGATGATGAAGGCGGAGGAGATGTATATGTGGATACTGCAAGGATATGAGAAGGCGTGGAGATCTGAGCACACGTTGATGCTGGACACGGTTAACAATCTCGACAACCTCTACGCCGACCAGGGCAAGCCGGTGGAAGCGGAGGAGATGTATGAGAGGGCATGCGCGGTCGGAGTCGCTCGCCCAAACCAAGCCGGCTGAGGCGGTGGCGGTGCATTTTGCACTGCCTTCGCGCCTGCCGCCTTTTGGAGCATGTCGCTTGACTGTGAGTCGACTTCTCCGACAATTAGTTTACCAAGGCTCTCGAAAAGCACCATCTTAAGAAGATGGTCCCCGTCGAGTCCATCAGCTTCTCCGTAGGAGTCGCAACGTTATTTACCACTTGTGTCGAATGTTTCAAATACTTCAAAGCCGGCCAAGCGCAACGTGCCGACGATGAGCTTCTTGAACTCGAATTCGATTTGATCAAATCGCGCATGCTCATTTGGGGCAATGCGATTGGTATAGGCAATGTCGTTGAAGACGCTGCTACGACCGAAGACAACACATCTCAGCCAACGTCTCTCTTGGTTCGAAGCCTAAATGCCATCAAGAGCTTACTAGAGGACTGCAAGACTCTCCAAAACAAGTATGGACTTGGAGAAGTACCAGGAACAACTCAATCACCGGCGTCTATTCGGGATCTTCCTAGTTTCCGACCTCTGAATCTTTTCCGGACATCTCGACTCTATATTCGCTTGCGAGGTCGCAAGCCAAATACTACGTCTACCAATCTCGCCTCGCGTACCGTCTGGGCCATTTTCGACAAAGAAAAGTTCGAAGGTCTAGTTGCGCATCTCAAGGAGCTGGTTGATGGCCTTGAAAGAGTCTATCCTATTCTCGTGGCAGCTCGCGATCAGACATTTCAAAGCAGCGTTACAACAATAGAGCTTTCGAAGCTCCGCATCGTTGATACAGCTTGCGAAGTCGTATATCCAGAGCTCGAATGGGCTAGTATAGCCAGAACAGTCATGGATGCTTCCGAATTAGGCACCATAGATCTTCGAAACATTGCGGAGTGGCGCACAGACACAAGTCCAATTGCCCCTACATCGAGTCCATCACTCGAGTTCAAAGGTACTGATGTAGACACTATTATACGTTTTCTCTCCATTGTGCTGAAATATACCAGATCCATTCAAGTTTCACAATGTTGAAGTGTCCCTGGTCTTGACAGCGCCGTGTAGGTTGGTCTCTCAAGACCTGTCTTGCGAGTCCAGTCTTGGTCAATTATCCTCATATGAGGATCTCCCTTACCGTACCGACCCAAGCCATCTCGCAAATGAAACGTCACCCTGGGATTTGCCATCTCGTTTACTTTCCACAACAACAATCTCAGCGCCGGGCTTCGATATAGACAAGCTACCTGAGCTCCAAAGGGACGCCGACTTGGAAGGAAAGGAACTCGTAATTCAGAAGAAGAAGGTGTACATCTATTGCGCTCCATGCCTCTGTCAAATCTGGACAGCGTTTCGCATCTGCCAGGGAGCACAAGGTCTCGCAAAGGTTTACTTTCAGTTTTGTGTCCGTGTCGACGCTCGTCTCACAGCGACTTCTTGTCAAATTTCTTCGACCACTGCCGGACTTGCAGCTATTGTCGAGCAGATCAGGTCCATAGAAATGGATGGCAACCACCTTCATTTTCTCGGGCGTGGGAAGAACATTGCGTATATCGACCGCGACTGGATCGATCAAAGATTATATGACCAGGAAGACGAGATGTTTCAAATATCAGCCGTTGGTGAAGCAAGAAGCCTTTCTTTTATCTTTGATCGACTTCCATCAGAAAAATTGGCAGCTGTGATCATCCTTGGGGAGCGAGACCACCTTGTCCCAATGCTACGATACTTACCTTTCCAGAGATTAGGAAGACCGCCAAGAGAAGATCAGTTTTTCCAAGTTAAGAGAGAACGGAATGGTAATGAATGGAGCTGGTATCTAAAGTACCGTGGAAGCTTCACAGCAAAGAAATCTCAACCGGCTCAAACAACCAATTCGAACTCAAGCCATCCACAAGGCCAGCAATACCTCTCCGAAACCTCGGTGGCGGATGCAGCTCCAAATTCTAGGAGTAGAGAAGCCTACCCTTCGACTAATACATCCGGCAAGCGCCAGAGAACAATAACTTCGTCAGATGGTTGATTAGATGTCTGTTACGAACAGGACTTGACCACTGCGTCACGGAGGAAACAGGAGGGAAGGTAGGACGAGGGAGCCCTGCGGGAGTCAGTCTCACCAAGCCACGTGATGTGATCTGTGATCTGTTGGACAGAAAACGGAGTAACATGGAACAAACGAATCTCATATGTTTTAATAATCACGACAAATTCCATAGCTTTCATCCCTTGTGCTGTGCGCGGGTGGTTCCCTAAATTAGCGCCATTTGGCCTCGGCGCCAAGAAATAGTTCAGATACAGGAGACAGCAAGCTACATGGTGTTGATACAGCTATGATAGTTGTCCCAACAATCTCCTCTTTTGCATAGATATACTCCGCAGCCGTCGCAACCCCACTGGCTCTTTGATTGGCGTACTCGTGGGCTAGGTTGCTCTCCATTGACTATTTCAGCTAATACAGGCCCTACTTAGGCCTTCTTTCCCTCCTTAGGATAGACTAGCTCAGGACTATCCTCAGGAGAAGGACTGCGACGGGGCCGTTGAGGCCGTTCAGGAGTCCGAATAGCCAATTGAATAGTGAAAGGGCTAGACTGTGGAGGCGTTCGAGTAGCTAGTTCAATAAGCGAAGGACTAGGCTGTAAAGACGTTATTTGAGCGTTCCTGTCAGACAGCCTGCGCCTCAGCCTGCGCCTCAGGCTGTCCATCGGCCCAATTGAGCCAATCTCCGGCCTATCTTGGCCCAATTTCCTTCATATTAAGGCCCATTCTCAGGGGCATTCTAGATACTTGCTAGACAGTCAATTCTATCATTTTGATTGTACTCAATTCGATTCTACACAGACAAAAAGAGCTATTTCAGCCATTTGTCTAACAGTTCCTTTCTCGTTAATTTAACTCTTTCTCGGCCATCTCTGCATTCGTCACTCCTCGAGCGTTCGCTTTACCATGAGTCTTTTTTTGTTGGATATCTCCACGTTTTGGAACAGGATCTGGTTGATCAATAGGTAGCTGTTGACGTCGTAAAATGCTGCTCAGCTATCTCAATAGCTTGCTGCGTAGCATTCTGTTGAAGCTGTTCAGATTGGATAAGGAATCGGCTTCTTTCTTCGTTTCCAAGTTCCTGAACAAGTCTTGGTAATTTCTCTTTTTGTTTTTCCCACGGTCTTGAAAAAAACATCAGATGAGGGTTGGGTTTCTATCTCCTCCACATATTTTGGGTGCCAATCAGTGAAATTAATAATAGGGCCATGTATCCACCAACGCGGATGAACCAAAGAACGAGGGATTGGTTTGCCGCTGCGAAAAGCCCTGAAAAGATGATGTTTACAAGCAATACCAAATCGGAGAATAATCTCACATGAACAGCCTCCTGATAATACTTGTAGGGCGGTAGGGGTAGCTGTTTGTTGAGTTATACTTTGCCATTCTTTTTGTAAAAGATCTAATGCAAAATTTGAGATGCAATATCTTAAATCTGCAAAAGCATAGGTCTGCGCCAAACGTGGGTATTTTTGAAGAGATTCTTGTTCATCCACCGCTAAATCCTTGAGGATAGAGTGGACTTTTGCACAAAGCTATTACGCGGAGAGCTCTAATGAAAGCTGTGCGTGTGTGATACTACGCATAATAGCGTTATAGGACTCTCCTCGTTGACTGCTTGTACAACCGAGATTTGCGTACCGTTGAGTATAAAAGCATACTACTCGATTCTCCTTTGGCCCCCATATTTCTTCGATGTATTGACGATCACCAGGTTTGAGTCGCTCTAATAGAGCTTGTCGATTGTCTATAAGCTCTTTCTCTGTTGTGGATTTGAGATATCTCCAGGCGCGTCCTTTGAGGCCTATATGGTTGACGCCAGTCTCCTCATCCTTATATCCATCAATATCCTTCTTGCTATATCCACCAGATTTTCAAAATTTGGTCAGCATTGCTTGAATAGCATGCTAATCGCAGATCTGCACTATAGCATTCGGGAATGCCTTTGGAACAGAAGTAAAAATACCACCAGCTTGATCTCCAAGGATAATACGCGGAGGAACTGCTGCTTCCTCATCCTTGTCTTGAAAGCAGTAGGATTTAAGGCATTCCCAGAAGAAAGCATACGAATCCTCGGATTCAGAAGGGCAAAAAGAGAAGGCAATTGGGAAGGTTTTGCCTGAATTCAGCACACCGACAGCGATAAGAATTGGCATACGCAGATTGTTGGTATTGAACGTGCCATCGATGACGCAAAGATAGTCAGCAACAAAGCGTTTAGTTGTCTCCAAAAGCAGTGGGTGAGAAAACCAGATTTGGATGAGTTTTCTTTGAATTCTCACGGCCAGAATCATCCTCCTCGATCTCCACGCGAGTCCGATATACAAACTTAGCTTCCTCAAGCGCTATTAGTAGGCCGCCAATGGTCTCCGGAGCAGCCTTATCTCCTCTCATATCCTTGACAGTACTATAGTACTGCTTAGCCATCAGATTAATACCAAACTCCTTTGTTGCTTCAATTACTCGACGGCTGGTTTGATATGTTACAATAGCTCGTCGGTGATGACTGGCTATGACTTTCAAAGCTTGATATTCAGGAAGAAAGCTCATATTTATAGGAATCAACAAAGGATCGTCCATAAGCTGATGACCAGTATGATCAAGAGAGTTTACAGTCAATACAAAACCCTTACCTCCTGAATTGCGTTTACCAATGGATTTGAAGGATACACGGACTTCCCATGAACAATCTGATTGGCGAACGGCAGTGGTCTCTTTCTTCCTCTGAGAGACAATATTACCCTCCTCATCTTTCTCAATTTTATCCTCGAAATTGCGAAAATTTCGAGTGGTTGTGCCATGAGAAATACAATTAAACGTCTGAGTGGGGAAGGCCCTAGTACCTCCACTGCCTTTAACAACAGCAAATCCTTCAACCAAGGAGAAAATCCGCAGACGATGGTGACAAGTAGGGATATCCTCAAAGATCTCTCCTGTCTCCGGAGGCGAACGCCACTCCGCAGGCATAGATAGCGTTGACAGCGGGTTCAAGAGTCTGTCTTTGGTGGGGAGGACAATCTGGGTTTGCTTGCCAGGCCATGGTCAAAATTAAGCAGCAGAGGAGCAGCAGAGGGCTAGCTGCAACAGTACACAGCTTATCAAGAGTCCAGAAACGGTAATGAAGAGCAGGAGCAATAGCGAGAGCAATAGCAGTGAGATTTGGTACTGCTAACCACAAATTCTATGAAGATAGGAATCAAAAAACAATTTGTGTGGGCACCCCCACACTAAATTTAGCCGAATTTCCGCCGATCGCGAACTCGCGGTCGAACTTGCGGCCCCGAGACAATCCCGACAATCCAAGTTCGCCAGGTCATGTGATTCTCCAGACTGCGGAGTCGCCAGGTCATGTGACCGTTCAGACTGCGGAGATGGGTATCTTGTGTCGAATTCCTCGAATTTGACGTCTTTGCCATAAATGACCTTGTTGGCAGCAGGATCCCACACCTTGTATTGATTTGTGCCGTCATAGCCTGTGAGGCGTCCGATGACTGTGAGGGAATCGAGCTTGTCGGCCCTTGCTTCTCGAGGAATGAGCACTGAGGCCCTGGAGCCAAGAGCTCTCAAACGAGCAAAGATGAGGAGGTCGACCGTACAAGAGCTCGTATGGCGTCTTGTTGAGCAGCCTGTGTGGCCTCAGATTGCGCAAATAGGCCATGGAGGCAGCTATTTCGAACCACAGGCATTTTGGCAGGTTGGTTTCGTTGAGAACGCTTCTCGTATGGCTCAGAATATCCTGATCACGGACAAAATTTTTTACTTATCATAGAGAAATGGTAAATGTATTCACAGCAGCGAATGCATTCTGACAGTCAAGTAAGCGAATATCAGTAGCTTTTCCACTAACCAGCTAAGTATCTGTAGGCGGAGCTACCATGACTTCTTTCCAATCCTACAAACACTTCTTATGTTCATCTTATAAAGCCTGCCTCTTCGTCTAATATAAATCTGCGCTGTAACCGATACAGGTGCTTTTGAAATTGTGGAAGGACGGCTCAAGCAAATTTGGCTGTCATTCTAGGCCTGGGTGGTAGGGCAAGTCACACAGCACTCACGCTCGTTGGCAGACCGGTGGCATGCAGGCTCAATAGGAGAGTCTGAAGAGCCGTGCTACTGACCCGACGCACTAACGTTCAGTCTGCGCCACCCCAGCGGGAATGTACCATTGTCACGGAAACTTTGAATATACCGGAACCTGTCTAGACCATAGTTGATTGGCGTGATGGTATTGCCAAGTTCCAGTATATCATTCCTGCCGCTCCGGTAAGGGGGCCAGGTTGGCAGTCCCGCACTCTCGTTGTTCGGGTTGCCCTGCTTTGCAAAGTTGGTCCAGTAAGACATCACATGCTGGGAGAAGGCTCGATCTTCGAGACTGAATTGTGCCGCAGGTGCAGTCAGATAGATTGGAATGGTGCCAAGATTGCCGAAAACAAAGGGCACCTCGGCAGTGTGCGATGCAAGCGGAGAGTAAGCAGATGCGTAGGTGAAGTAATACACAAACACTTCTGGAATGCCGGATCTTTGCTGAAGATCTGCGGCCTCCCATGTCTGCTCCCGGATCATCATATCGCCAACCAGTGCGCCGGAAGATGCATTGAGAGACGCACTGGGGCTGTCTGGGTAGAGGGACAGAAACTCCGGCATCCGGCACGCGAACAACATCTCGGCAGCTGACTCGTACTGCACAGCGTTCTGATGCGGGAGGGCGAGGCCCAGGAAGGTAAATTGTTCATCTGCGTTCCACCCAGCCATCAAAGGTATCTTCATTTGCTGTCCATGCTGGAATGCATATCCTGGAGCCGTCGGCAGGACATAGCCATCAATATTAGGAGAAAAATTATCAACGCCAGGATCTTGATTGAAGCTGAATGGCGAAGCATCAACCAGACTTTGAGGCGGTGTTTCGCGGAGTTCGGCAGCGGAATCTACCCCAACCTTTGTCTTGAAGCTATCACCAAATTGACGCGCCTCATCGAATGTAGGAAGTGAACCGTGATTGCGATCCCACCATGCGCCGCTCTCCATCACGGCTTTGTGGAAGAGGCTTCTCGAACGCGGTGAGGACATCAGCAGGCCAATTGCATGGGCACCTGCAGACTCTCCATATATCGTAATGTTATCAGGGTCGCCCCCAAAGGCGTCGATGTTCTCGCGTACCCATTTTAGTGCAGCTTGCATATCCTGAAGTCCGAAATTCCCAGATGGTGTTCCTTCCATATCAAGTTCCTCGAGTGCTAGAAAGCCGAGGACGCCCAGACGGTAGTTGAAGCTGACCAAAACGACCCCTTTCTGAGCAAATACGGTACCATCATAGGTTGCTAATGCAGAGGCGCCGAATTGAAAGCCGCCGCCGTATATCCACACCATGACAGGAAGCCTCTCGTTGCGTTGCCTCGCTGCAGTCCAGACGTTGATTGTAAGGCAGTCCTCACTCTGGGTTGTCGGAACGGGTGTGTCTAGAAGCGCACTCCAACAACTGAATCCAAACTCTGTGGCGTTAAGCGCACCGTTCCATGGGGCCATTGGAAGAGGAGGTCTCCAACGTAGATGCCCCAGTGGTGGTTCAGCAAAAGGGATGCTCTTGAACGCCAGAATGCCGTTGGCATCGCGAGGGGAGCCGGTGAGTATCCCCTTATTCAACACGATTGTGGAATCGACATTCTTGGCGGTAACGACGTCGAGACTGGCAGGTATCAAGAATGTCGATGCGAGAAGGAGCGAGAGTTGCATAGTTCGTCTTACACCTAAGCCTCCGTTGACTGGGAGGAAAGTTTTAAGGTAAAGTAAGTAAGTTGTGAGAAAGAATCTACAATAGACATAAGAAATAAGAAATAAGAGAAGATTAAAAGTTCTAACTTTATCCATCTCTCACCTAGTCACCCTTTTGGTATGCTTATCTCCGAAAACTGTCCCGAAATGGCAATTCTCGGAGTAACTTCACAGTATCGGGGATCGGGCGACTAATCTCCGAATAGTGTCCCGAAATGGTAATTCTCGGAGTCAACGAGAGGGTTCCCCCTGCATAGGCCACTCGCCGACGGGCGAGTGGTGGCCAGCCTCATAAGCATATCAGCTTGATGAGCATTTTTCTGTATATTCATTGTGAAACGCGTTGTAAATAACTCAATTGATGTTAGGAGTGCCAAGAGAAAGTACTTAAGTTGGTTGTGCTGTTCTGATGCATGAAATGCATTATTCTGTCCTTTTGGCGCAGTGATCTGCTGAGATACGGAGCACCCTAATATTTTCCCTTGTGTCACTGAATATGGTACCCTTCCTTATTGAGAATATCGTCGGAAACGGGCAGTCTTGTCTGGAGGGCATCCTCTTTCATCCCTTTATAATGCCAGCTGAAACGCCATGCCAGTATTCGTCTTCTTAGGAGGGCGAAGATAAAAACTCTCTCACAGGATATAACGATCCAATGCTGCATCTTGGTCCTTCTTCAACTTGTCCACATGCTTATTGCGGTCTCGAAGACCGTCTTTGTCTCAATATGCACCCCGCTGGTAGTCATTCGCTCTGACATGAGCGCCCAGCTCGTCAACAGTGCTCTTCTTTCTTATTATGATAGCGGTGATAGGGAGGAAACGGCGTAGGAGGGAGAGGGAAGTCGAGGAGATAGGACACGATAAGCAAAAGGACCGCAGTCGACAGAGCCAGAGACGATGATCATCTTGCAGGCGGCAGCAGGGACGGTGGATTCTAAGTACGAAACCGGTGGCTCCACTATCGCGGCACGAGAGGAGTCTCGAGAAGGCCACCGAAAGTAGAGGGAGGCCGTTTTGGGCTTCGAGCAAGGAAGGTGAGAACGGCAAGGCCGACCCACTCCCCGTCCACTCACCCATGACTCACCTCCGCTTACCTTGCACTCACCTGTGCTCAGGGTGGGTGCTGGTGAAAGCGGCGTCGCGTGGGTGAGTGAAAAGAGAGCTTGCTGCAGTTTTCTGTTCTCTTTTGCTGCCAAGAGAATTGATTTTTGACAACTAAAAAGATTACAAGCAGCATCAAAAGACACCCGCTTTGATGCCCGCTCTGCAGAATTTGTTCCGAGACTATCGCAGAGTAAATCTTTCTATAAGAACGAGAAGGAATTATCACGAATAATTGGTCTGGAACAGTGATTGAGTATCAGAAGATGGTGGAGAGGGTGAGATGGACAGATTATGATCTGTCTGGCAATGGAGCGGACGGGATGCTGGAGATGAGTTCGAAGATACCCAGGGTGGTGGAGGAGACGTATGTCAGCTATACCACCCTTGCTTTGGGGTTTGCTAGTATGTTGGCGGTTGGAGTGGGGATTGCGTTGAGGAGCTTGGGGCGGTTGAGAGTCAGATGAGGTGCCGTTCACATTCGTAGAAGATATCGCCATCATGCCCGCGGGAGAAACGTCGAAACCATCAGACTGGCTGCTCCCTTCACTTCACGCCCTTTCACGTTCTCCTTGACTACGCCTGCTAGGCGGCCCCTTTCTTGCCAGCGTGCCTCCGCTTTTGTCTCCCTCCAGCTGCCAGCGGCATTCCTTGGCATTCCTTGGCATTCCTTGGCGAAACTGCATCACTCTCGCACCGCTGACAGGGAAGGTTGAGTAGGTGTTTGAGACACCCAGTCACGCCCACGCTGTCGATCACGTTTGCTAGTGGTGATCTTCTGTTTCATCTCTTCGTCCATTGCACGAAAGAAGCCGTAATTGCTCTTCACTTCTCCCTCCACGCAACATAGCATACTCGAACGTGTACTCCTGCAACGATAGCGATCCTTCGAGTCAGCCGTAGCATCACTCTCAATCGCCCACGTCTGCCTACCAGTACCTTTCATCCATTCAATTCTTATCGTCGTTTGTTGAGTGCAACTGCCGGTGTCAAGATGCCTTTGTTCAACGTATGTACTTCTCGCCCTTGCCACAAGGCATCGAAGAGCCTCCGACCAGCTTGTTCAGCTGCTCCCGTACTCAATTCACACTCCCCTCTTCCCAAGCTTAGCAATCCTCTTACCAAAATATCATCTTCTCATCCCGTCAAACCCCCAACCCCCAACTCCCAAGCCCACCATTAGCTATCCGCACCTCACCAAACCCCCAACCGCCCTCTGACAACCACGAGCTGACACCCAGTTTCATTCCACACAGGTAACTCTCAAAGAGAATGCGAACGAGTCCGAGCTGAAAAAGGCGAAAGATAAGAGCAAAGAGCAGGGCGGAGAGATCAAACATGAGTTCAGCTTGATCAAGGGCTTTACGTATGTAACAGCCTTCCATCACCATTCACTGTCCAATTTTCATCGTCTCTCCCTATACGTCTGCCTATCTTTGACTCCATCCTTCCGTCCTCCCGTGCTCCATCTGTGGTTCCGGTTGTTGGCCAGAGTCTCTCGATGGCTTGTACCTCTCGATCTCTCCCAGATGCTGATGGCTGACATTCATCTTTCTGTTTGATATTCTAGCGTCGAATTCCCACCCGAGAAAATGACTGTCCTCAAGACGGATGAACATATCCACGTCGAGCAGGATGGGGATGTCAAGACGCAGTAATCAGCCCTGGCTACACTTGGTTTCCTCAAGTGGATAGCGGGTTGGAGGAGCGGAGCAGAGCTCACGATTGATACGTGAGCGAGCGGGAGCTACGACATGGTTCTACATGACACGACACGATACGGGTTCAGAATTTGCTTGAGGGTTGATGCTACGATACACGATGCTTGATGAGGCGTTGAAGTCACTGCGCCAGGCAGACGATATGACGATCGTTTTCAAGGAGATCCCGGAGACGGTATATGAGACCACGGACAAGACTTGCGGTTGTGTTGCGGTGGAGCGATGGTCATGGCAACTACGTGCATCGTGAACATGCTACTTAGATGCGATACCCCCCAATCTTATCCGTTGAACGCTTCGGTAGTTATATTCCAGTCCATTGAAGAAGAAACTCTATGCCGGCTGCGTTAATCGGTCAGGCAGCGCGTAAATGCTCTTGTACCATCCGGCCTGTGGTCGTTACGGATCATGTGTGCTCGTAGGCTTATAGAGGTCTTCATCCAATTCGAAGTGAGTGTCAATGCTGGATGCTCACCATCCACCGGCTCAATGTACATTCGAGTCTACTTGTCTACAGCACCTTATGGCGTATTTTTCCTATCCTGATATCCCAGAAATGGAACCCAAACCTTTCTTGGTCCATACCTATAATCCCAACGATGCTGCAGGTGTGATTTAAGAAATCCATCGTCATGCCAATGTGATTCCGTTCGCCTTTCTTGCCAGTGACATCCACCCGTTTCACCATCTCTGTGCTCAGTATACCTTGATGTTGTCTCACAACACTGGCCACCAATCCTTCCATCCCATATTTTCACTTCAAAAATCAGTAGTCCTCCCATTATAACTCCATTCCCCCTCACTTCCCCAACGGAGCGGTTCATTCTTTGGTCCCCCAACCTCCCCCGTCTTAGGGTTGATATCCCCCTCGAACTCTGGGGTTGCGCCACGGCGGACGGCGGGGTGCAGTTCAGCGCCTGTGCCGCGGGCTTCGATTACGCGTTTTATTTCCTCTGCCTCCACTGCTTTCTCTGCGGGTGTGGGATTGCTGTTGGGTGGGGAGGCTGATGAGGAA
>JAABUK010009296.1_pt1 | contig 13483 bp, 17 predicted proteins | sample 5559141 | NCBI WGS metagenome assembly JAABUK01 (sample SAMN10711869, study PRJNA513367) | rock metagenome | isolation source: Antarctica rocks | place: Antarctica: Victoria Land, Pudding Butte nord | collected 2016-01-03
GCGATGTCGCCCTCAACTTGGGCGTCTCTATACCGACCCTCTACCGTTGGATTCCCGCGCACCCAAAATAGACTCTGCAACGCACTAACGGACTTTAAATTCCCTTTCCTGTGGTCACCCCTACTTGCTGGGTTGCCCGTGGGGGCATTGGGCGGCGTGCCGGTCCGTGAGCTTTCCCCACGGGTGAGCGTGGTGACGATGAGCTTGTAGCGCGTCGCGCGCGGCAAGGCCAGGGCGCGCGCGTGGTCGAGCACGAAATGCTTCAGCAGAAGATCTTGAATCTCTCGCAGGCGCGCCCGCAGTGAGGCCCGGTCGCCGTGCACATGGCCCCAAACGAGATCCAGAGCCGAAGCATCCTCAGCGGCCAGAGCTTCGGCCTCGCACTCGGCATCCCCGATGCCTTCGCTCTGGAGCGCCTGCATCTTCAAATAGCAGGCTGCCAGCACGATGTTTTGATCGAGGCTGAGCGGGCAGATCGCGATCTCGAATCGCTGGCCTTCGACTTCAACCGTCGCCGTCCGCCTCGGCCTGGCCGCGTGGCGTTTTCGCATGGGCACCTCCGGAAACTCACAGCGAGCCTCAAGCGCCGGGCGCGACTAAGCGCGCGTAATCGGCCCTCGCTGACCCGCTCACATACCCGGCCACGATCTTCGCGAACTCTTCGGGCTTTCCTACCTGGCGCTCGATGGCTTCGCGCGTGGCGCGGGTGTCGGCTGCGATCTGGCGCAGCAGTTCGATGGCTTCTGTGTTCTCTTCGGGCATGGGAGCCTCCTGCGGATATTTTTCGTTACGAGATTATCATACCTGGCACTCCATAGCTCATGATGCGCGCGCGACGGGCCGAGTACAACCGCTGCAACCTCAGCAGCGAGGCTCAGGCAGAGCGGCAAGTACTTAGAGGGGCCCAGGACGGCTCAGGGCGCGACGCCGGAGCCAGGGCGGGCAAGTGGGCGCGGCGGCACTGTGAGGCGCTTAGAATGGCTGTAGCGCGTTCGGGTAACTCTTGCCGTCCTTGCCGATGCTGCGCTCGGGCAGGTCAGGTTCCGCATTTGCGGAACCTGATAGATAGGCAGCTCCCCGCGCGCGAGGGCCGGTCGGGTCGTCGCCGCGTTCGAGGAGCTGAGCCACGGGCAGCTCCCCGCGCGCGAGGGCCGGTCGATGATTCGCTGTTAAACAGCGAGGAAACAGCGGCAGCTCCCCACCGGCAAGTACTTGCGGCTCAGGCTGTGGGCGTCTCGATGCGCTCAAACTCAATCCGCGTGACCACAAAATCAGGCGAGCACTTGCGCTTGCCGATGTAGAACGCGATGAAGTCGGCGGGTGCCCATTCGGGGAAGCCTTCGAGCGCGCACTCGGCTTGCGTGATGGTGTTGAGCGGCTCGCATCGCACGGCGGTAACGCGGATCAACCCGAGCGGCTTTTGCTTCTCGCCTTTCTTCAAGCCCTGGCACTTCTCAATCGCCTTGAGGATGGTTCCAGGCTTCAGGTCTTCCCATGAGTTGATCTGGCGGCGGGTGACGGTCTTACTTCCGTCTAAGAATTGGGGTGACGTGTGGCTAAAGCTGATGGACTTCGGCATCGTTGATTCTCCCTCTGGCCGGGCGCATCTGCTGCGCCCGGCCTTTTCGTGCTTTGCGGCTCAGGCCGCCTCGACCTGGGCGTCGCGCTCGCGCTGGGCCTGCCGCTCGACCGCATCCTCTTCGCCGTGGTTGCCCCTGTGCCATTCGGCCAGCAGCGCCCACGGCAGCCCAGCCGCCTCCAATGCTTGCAGGGCGGCGGCGTGGGCGGCGCGCAGCTCGGCACGATAGCGGAAGATCACGGCGCGCGTGATGGCCTGGGCGCGCGCGACTTCGAGAAAACGCCCGCGGTCCAAGTCATGCGAGGCGGGCACGTCCACGGTGCGCCGCCAGAACGTGCCCGCCTCGACTTCTTGGGCCATGTTGCGCTCGACGATGCGCGCGGCCTCTTCGCGGCTCAGGCTCGGGTGCCAGGATCTCAGCCCGACGATGCGAACCTGGCGCGTGGCGCTGTGCACCACGGCGGGCACCTGGGCGCCCCACGTCTCGCGCCCGTAGTAGGGCTGGCCGGCGGCATAGCGGCGCTCCTGCTCGGTGGTGTGGAAGAGCAGGCAGGCCGCTTCCGGGCGCGTGAGGCCCGGCACAAGTACTTGCAGGACGGGCACGTCCTGGGCCTTGAGCGCCGCCTGCAAGAGCGGGTAGATCGCGCCGGGCGCGGTGTCCTTCATCACGGCGGACACGGTTGTGTCGGTTGTGTTCTCTGTCATCGGTGTGGCCCTCCTGGGCGTCTAATCGGGCTGCCAGTGGTGCCCGCTCGCGCCGCAGCCGGAGCGCGAGCGGGCGGAGCGTCTACCAGGCCAGCACGCCAAGCTCGACCGCTTCGGCTGCCTCGCACCACTGGCCGCTGCTGAGCTGCGAGCGGCTGGGGATGATGCAGCCCAAGTACTTGCTGAGCGCCACCGTCATGGCTTCGGCGTTGCGCGCGTCCAAGCCCTGAGCCTTGCAGATCGCCCAGAAGCGCCTCATAGCCTTCACGCGGCAGTCGCGCACCACGGGCGCGGCCTGCACGCTCGGCCTGGGCTCAGGCCTGGCTTCGCGGCGCTGCTGTCGCCCACGCTCGCGCATCGCTTCGATGGCGGCTTCAGCGGCCAGGTCAACCGCGTTCGGCGCGCGCGGCGCTTCGGCTTCGGGCTGCAGCTCCGGCTCAGCCGGGACTTCGCCGCCCAGCTCAACCACAAGCGCGGCGTGCATCCGGGCTGCGTGCAAGTACTTGGCGGCCCAGTCGCTTTGCGCGAGGTCGCCGGTCGAAGAGAACTTCGCGCGGGCCTGGTGCGCCATCTTCAGGTAAGTGCTGGCTTCGGCGCGGTGCGTGTCCAACTTGCTATACATTTCGTGCTCCTGAATCGGGGTAGGCGCAGGCACTTTTCTTCGCGGGAATCGCCTGCGCTTTTTTGTGACGATCACAGTATAAATCCAACGGTTTGCAAAGTCAATGAATCCAACTGAAGTATTTAAGGTTTTTTGGCAACGGTTTGGATATACTTGCAGCCATGACCGAACCAATCTCGGAAGAGGCTCGCGCATACATGAGCGCCCTCGGCTCCAGGCGCACAATAGCCAAGACCGACGCCGCGCGGCGGAACATCACCAAAGCCAACGACGCGCGACGCCGCGATCCCATGACGCTGCCTTGCTTGTGCGGCGGATGCCCCGACAATCCCAAGTGGACGTGCCCGCGCGGGCGGCTGCTGAAACAGCGAGAACGCGCCGCACGGCTGAAGCTCGAAGCTGAGGCCGCAAGTACTTGAGCCTATAGACTGAAGTGCTTTGTGAGGGCGACGGCGAAGTCAGCGAGGCCGAAAAACCGGGCCGGTAAGTACTTGCTGGCCCCGCCAGAGAATCGCCAAGGCTCGCTTGAGCATCGCCGCCACCATCGCCATGCCCCGCCAACATAGAACGAGAAGAGGCGTTCGCCAAAAGATTCGTCGCCAAATTCTTGCCCGCGACGGCTTAGCCTGTCGCTATTGCGGGCGGGCGTTCGAGAAGAAAACTCACTGGCTCTGCATCGATCATGTAGCTCCTGTGGCTCGCGGTGGGGGAGATGATGAAACTAATTTCGTGGTGGCTTGCAGGAGGTGCAATTCTTCCAAGTGCGACCTACCTCTCGAAGTCTGGCTAAGGGGACGTTTTACCCGGTTGTACGGATTGTCATTGAGAACACAGCGCGTGCTTGAGGCAGCAAGGATGCCAGCCCCACGCCTCTCTTCCAACTCGCACCACACCATGAACAAAGCAGAGGCCGCCAAGTACTTGCAGATCGGCGTGCGCAGCCTGGAGCGATACACCTCAGAGGGCCGCCTGCAGCCTGGCCGCGTGCGAACCAAGACCGGGCTCGCGCTCGACTATGCCGAGGCCGAGCTTGAGCGATTCAAGGCCGAGCTGCAGGCCGAGGCCGCCCAGGTACTTGCAGGCCCGCCAAGGCCCGCTGAAGGCTCGCCAGAAGGCGCGGCGACACTGGCGAGGGTAGAGCCTCAAGTACTTGCAGCCTCAAAGCGCGGCGGCACAGAGACGAGCGTACTGGTGCCGCTCGAAGTGCTGGCGAGGTTGGCGGCGATGCTTGGCGAGGCAGAGAAGAAGCCGCGCGTGGCGACTGCCGACAAGCTGCTGCTCGACCTGGCCGAAGCTCAGGCGCTAACTGGGCTCAGCCGTGGCCATCTGCGGGCGGCGATTGAATCGGGCGCACTGCAGGCGAAGCGGATCGGGCGCGGCTGGAAGGTGCGGCGCGAAGCGTTGGAGGCGTTCGTGCGCGAGACGTGCTGAGGCGGCAAGTACTTGCAGCGAGGCCGCAGGGGGCAGCTGCCGAAGATGCTTAAAGGATCAAGCTATGAACGAAAACGGACAAGAACAACGCGATCCCCGAGCCAGCGAGGTGATAAAGAAACTCCGAGCCGAGAGCAAGTCCTATCGCCGCCAAGCAAACGAGGCGAGGAGCGACCTTGAAACCGCTGGGCACCACGTTGGCGGGGCGTTGCTTCTCAGTCAGTTCAACCGAGAAAAAGAGCGCGTCGGAGAGCAGTTGGAGCGCGGCTTCCTGGCCTGCGATATGGCTATGATTGCCGCCACTGCTCAAAAAATAGCGGCAGAGTTACCCATCTGGCCGAATGATGAAACGCAATTGGATGCCATGAAAATGCAAACATCGGCGCTGTTTCGAGACGCCGCGAAATTGCAGAAGGCCCTTATCCCGTTTTCGATCAAGCACTCCGAGTTTGAAGAGACAGGCAACCCTTTTGAGCCCGAAGACCTCAAGAAGTACTTGCATGAAATGGAAGGCCTATGGCCGCTCCTGGCTCAAACAGAGATCATGTATGACGCAGCGATCCAGTGGCGCAACTTGTGGACGCAAAACATGAATCTGCTACTCAAGGCACAAAATGTCTAAAGCCCCTGCGGTATACTTGTCCCTGAAATTAGGACGCCGAGCAGAGGCCGAGCCAAAGACGCGCGACGCGTTGCTCTGGGGGGCAAAACCCGAAGTCACAACCAATAGGGGCCGAAGCCAGCGAGATGCTGGGGGAATCTTCTACTTGGAAAATCGGAGCGCGCGAGGCGCCTGTGACCCATCACCACGCGATGAGCGGCTTTTGCCGCCCTTGCTTTGGGCTGGGTTCGGGCGTCTTTTGTGTGCCCAAAAACTCACTCAAGGCCGCGTGAAGAGCGCGCCACGGTAGCAAGATTCTAAAATTCGGGGCCCCGTAATCACAAAAACCCACCGGTGTGGCGCCGGTGGGCTGTGATCCGCGAAGAGATTTCTCTAAGCGGCGGGGACTGGAAGAGGGCTTAGGAGGCCTTCCAGCATGGAGAACATTTTACCGCACAACGCGGATGCTGTCGCGCATCCCAACGGCACGCACACAGCCGCGACGCCGAACCACAACGGCCACGCGCCCATCTCCAACGCGAGCGAGCAGGCCAGAGCATCCCAGCCCAACGCGAGCCGTAACGGGCACGTCTCAGCCTCAGACAAGGCCGCGAGCGAAGGCTACCCGTTCGACACTGAGGGCTTCACCCGCACACCGCTGGCCGACGATCACCGCGCCCAGCTCGAAGAGGAATCGGCTCTAAGCCCCGAGGCCATCGCAGCGCGCGGGTATTGGACGTGCGACGACAAGGCCACGCTCAAGGCGCTGGGCTTCCCCGCGAACCTGGGCCGCTGCCTGATGATCCCGCTCTTCAACTGGCGCGGCGATTATGTAGGTGACACGGCGCGCCCCGACATTCCCCACACACCGCGCACGGGCAAGCCCCGCAAGTACTTGCAGCCGATGGGCGCGGCTCAGGTGCTCGACGTGGCACCACTCACACGCGGGCACATCGACGACCCGTCGCGCCCGCTCATTGTCACTGAGGGCGCGAAGAAGGCGGATGCAGCCGCCTCGCGTGGGTTGTGCGCCATCAACATCAACGGCGTGGACGGCTCGCGCGGGCGCAACGCCAAAGGCGGCGTTACCGCCCTGGCTGATTGGCAGAGCATCGCCCTCAAAGGCAGCCGAGCGCCGGGCCGAGCGGTCGAGGGACGCGAAGTCATTGTCGCCTTCGACAGCGACGTGAGCAGCGAGAACCCCCATGTTGAGCGGGCGCTCCGCAAGCTATGCGCGCTCTTGCAGCCGTTGGGCGCGCGGGTGAAAGTCGCCTACTTGGAGCCAGGCCCAAACGGGGAGAAAACCGGCCTCGACGACTTCTTCGCACGGGGCGGAACCGTCGAGGAGCTGCGCGCCCTGGCCCGCGACCTGGAGCCGCCCGAGGAGAGCCGCCGCAAGCAAAAGGAAAAGAAGAGCGCGCAAGTACTTGAAGAGCTGCACCGCGACGGGCGGCCCGTGATCGAGGTCAACGATAGGCAGCTCACGCACAAGCTCGATGACCTGAGCGCGGCGATCGAATCTTCCAACGCGGGCGCGCCTTACCTCTTCCACGGCGCGGCGGGCCTGGTCAAGATCGAGCTCGACCGCGACGGCGCGCCCGTGCTGAGCATTGTGTCACGCGAGGCGCTGCAAGTACTTGCAGGCCGGGCCGCGTGGTGGAAGTCCACAACCGAGCAAGGCGGGATACAGCACGTCCCGCCGCCGCGCGATCTGTGCGCTAATTACCTATCCGTGCGCGACTTGTGGCGCGGATGCCCGCCCATTGACGGCATCGCCACCGCGCCCTTCTTCGACGCAAGCGGCGTGCTGTGCGCCGTGCCTGGCTTCCATGCTGAGGCTCGCACCTGGCTCGCGCTTCCGCCTGGCTTTGCACTACCCGACACCACAGCCACGCCCGCCAATGTCGAGGCCGCCAAGAGCCTGCTGCTGGGCGAGCTGCTGGGCGAAGTCGCCTTCGCGGATGAATCCTCGCGCGCCAATGCTCTGGCGCTTATGGTCTTGCCGTTCGTGCGGCGCATGATTTCGGAGCAAACACCGCTTCACCTCTTCGACGCGCCCACACAATCCAGCGGCAAAACCTACGCGGCCAGTGTGTGCCTGGCCCCATTTAGTGAGGTGGTGCCCACGACCGAGAAAAAGGACGCCGAAGAGAACCGCAAAGCACTCTTCGCGGAGTGCGCTTCAGGCGCGGCCACCATCTTCATAGACAATGTGAAGGGCAGCCTGGGCGATCCTACCATTGCCGCCGCCATCACCACGGGCAAGCTGAGCGGTCGTCTCATTGGAACCGGCGAGAAGATCACCATCGACACCCGCGCGGTATGGGTGGCCACGTCCAATAATGCCCAGCTCGATGCGGACGCGGCCAGCCGCTCGATCTTCATCCGGCTCGACACTCAGCAAGAAAACCCCGAAGCGCGCGAGTTCACGCGCGACCCGCTGGCCACGATCCGGCGCGAGAGGCCCGCAGTCATTGGAGCCATCGTAACGCTTGTGCGCGCATGGCAGAAGGCCGGAGCGCCAAATCAGAAGAAGAAGTGCCGCACGCGCTTTAAGAAGTGGGAGCAAGTACTTGGCGGCATCCTCGACGTGGCCCAGGTGCCCGGCTTCCTCGACAATCACAGCGAGGCGCGCGAGGCGGGCGATCCAGAGGCCGCGACCTGGCGCGAGTTCACAGCCGCATGGTACCAAGCTCACGGCGCGGAATACGTCACCTCGAAGCAAGTACTTCCCGTTGCTCTCAAGTGCGACGAGCTGGCCGCTCTCATTGGCGACAAAACCGAAACGCAGGCCAGGCGCTTCGGCGAGATGATGGGCACCAAGCGCGACAAAATCTTCGGCGCTTTCAAGATCACGCGCGGCACCGGACGCTCTAAGCAAGGCGTGCGCTGGCGTTTGATGCTTGTAGGCACGCCGCCCGAACCGGAGCCTGAGCGCGAAGCTGATTCTGATGCAGAAGCCTCAGAGGGTGCTAACGGTGCTAACGGTGACAGCCCCCCCAGCCCTACGCGCGCAACCCCTTTTCCCGAGCACTCGAACAATAATGTTCCAGTGTCCGAGAAAACAGCCCAACCGCGCAGGGCAAGGGAGCACAGCACAGATAGCACCGTTAGCACCCCTGATACAGAAGAGGGCGTCGAAACACCTTTAGAAGGTGTGCTGTGAACGCCTCACAATTGCTCGAAGAGCTGCAACGCCGGGCGGTTGTGCTGTGGATCGAAGGCGAAGGTGAGCACGCCGGACTTCGCTTCAAAGCGCCGCCCGGCGTGCTCAAGCCGCCGATCCTGGCCGCGATGAAGGCGAGCAAAGGCGAGTTGCTGCTAATTCTCAAAGCCCAGGCTGCGCCCGTAGCTCCGGTCGAGGTCGAGCCTGAGCCGCAAGTACTTGGCGCGCCGCCTTCGCCGGTCGAGGCCAAACCGGAGCCGGAGCCCAGCGAGGAACACGCGGCCCGGCTCCGGCTCGCGCACGAAATCGGCGGCGTGCTCGAAGCCTTGCCCGGCGCGAAGCGGCTGCGCTCCGGCGATTGGCGCTTTGAGGGCGAAGTGTGGGGCCGCGATCAAGCCGTCTTGCTCGCGGCCCAGCGGCGCGGCGCGACTTCGGGCGGCTATCCGCTCAGCTTTCACGCCGCGCAAGTACTTGAGGCACCGGCCCAGGCCGTTGCAAGTTGTTGCAAGTCGCCATGAAATCCAACCGCGCCCGTCTTCGCGCCGCCGTCGCGCTGGCTCTGCGGCGACGGCAGGCGGCAAGTACTTGCGGCTTCTTCGTTAGGCGGGTGCGATATGCTCGGCCAGCCAACTAACCAGTTCCTCGCGTGCCATCCCGCTGGAAGCCACGGCCAGCACCGCTGCCTCCTGGTCGTCTACCAGCCCGACGATCTTGTATCCGTTCTGCTTCAAAAACACGTCTGCGGCATGGTGGGCTATCCTCTTGTTACCGTCTACAAAGGCGTGGTTCTTGGCCAGCGAAAAGAGCAGGGCAGCAGCTTTCTCAACGATGGTCGGATACAAGTCCTGGCCAAACGCGCCGGCCTCTGGCTGTGCCACAGCCGATTCCAAGAGCCCAGCATCACGAATGCCCTCGCTCCCGCCTGAAGCGGAAATGAGGGCATTGTGTAGATCGATTACTTCTTCGACGCTCAAGTACTTCACCTGGCCAGCCGCCGGTAAAGCTCCGCGTTCTCTGCCAGGCTGTGAGCCCGAGCCTCGGCAAACGTCATAGCGCGCCCAGGTGCCATGAACACGCCAGGAGCCACCTCAACGGAAGCGGCCACGGCGTGAAGCGAAGGCGTGCCGTTGCTGTGCGTTTCGACTGGTTGTACCTCTTCGTGCAATGCCTTCATGTTCGCTGCCTCCTGTTTCAAAATGTCCGCTAACGTCTGTTGGACATTGTTATACAACGGCGCACATTCTCGCAAGTTCTGGCATCTTCTGGCACTCTCTGGAAAAGCTTCGCATCTTCTCGCACGCGCCAAAAGTCCATCTGCAAGTACTTGCCGTCTACCGTCGTTTCCCTGAAGCGAGACGCCAGGCCGCGCACAGAGCCCCAGGTACTTGCCGAGTTCTACTGCTGCTCTTAGTTGGGGATATGCAAGTACTTGCGGCTAAAGCTCAACCAAACAAAGCACTGTATTTGCATATGAAACATTATCGTATCTACACACTTCGCACTCAGCCCGATCTCACTCGATTCAAGCCTTCGCTCCGATGGCGTGCACGTATTCCTGCAGTGAGGCGAGCGCGCTGTCCAGTTCCTGAGATTGGGGCGCATCCAACATCTTCTTCAGCCAGGTGGTGTGTGTCGCGGTGCTGTAGGCGTCCAACTCAGGGCACGCACGGGCCAGCAGCGGGCGGATGAACTTCAGGCCGAGCCTGTCTTTGCACCAGGCGCGCACATGGGGCGCTGGGGCTCGGGGCGGCGGCGCTTCTTGATACAGCTCGAAGTACACCCGCGCCAGATAGCAGGCGGCTTCTCTGCCTTCTTCATCCTCGAAGTTTGGGCTGTCCAATTCCAACGCGGCTCCGAGGAACCATAGGCGGGCGTCGGGCCAATGCTCGCTGTTGCTGTTGAGGCGCTCGGACAAGCGTTCCCACACGTGCGCGTCGGGCAAGTCGAGGACGGATTCAAAAATAAGCAGACTGGCCGCGTTGAGCGTGACTTCGTTTTCGTCTGGCGACTTCAGCAGGCCGGCCAGCCACAGCGAGACAGAGCCGCCCGGCTTCGCATTGATCTTCTCTTCGATGCGCGCGACTTGCTTTGCCAAAGTTGAGAACGTCATAGGCCGGGTGCCTCCACTTCCTTCATTACGACGTGAAGCTCTTCGCGTGGCAGCCCGCACGGGCAAGGCGCGGGCTGGGCTGTGGCGTAGAAGCCGAGCAGCTCGCGCTGCTGGCCAGCTATTTCTTCAAACAAGCGGGTGCCAAACGGCAGGTGCGGGCAAGTGCCGGGCTCGCTGCTGTGGGCTTTTTCGAGTTGCTCAACCCGTCTTTCAAGTTGGCTCATGGCGTGTAAAAGGCCGGCCCGACCTCAATGTGCTCGCCTGCCATCTCGCGCAGGCGCTGCTCCATCCTGGCGCGTTCATCGGCGTCGCAGGGGCATCCCATCGCTTCATGCCACGCCACAAGCTCAGCTGCAGCCCGCTCAAGCAGCTCCGGTGTGACCTCGAAGGAGCTGCCCTGAGTGGCCAGGGCGTGGCGTCGCTGGGCTTCGAGGTGGTGCAATCGCCGTTCGAGTTGTTGGCTCATGGCCTGGCGTCTCCGGTGGCCGCTTCCAGCAAGGCGATGCGTGAGGCGAGGTCTTCAATCTCGACGCCCTTCTGTGAAAACTCAAGGATTGAGCGGGCTGCACTGACGCGGCTCGAAGATGGCGCTTCGCGATCCAGGCAGATAGCCAACAATGTGCGGGCAGCCGCGCTGCAGGCAGCCTGCAGCGTCGCTGTGGCCTGAGAGACGACCTCGCGCCGGGCGGCCCGGTATTCGTCCGCAAAGCCCGATGTTTTGAGCCAGGCGTGAATGGTGGCCGCGTTCACCCCGCCGGCTGCAGCGGCGGCTTCAATACTGTGGCCTGACACAAGCAGGGCAAGTACTTTGGCCTGCTTGCCCGTGAGATTTGCAGTGTTCTCTTGCATTTGCTTGCGATGCCTTGCGCCGGGGTCTTCCATCCATCCAACATCCTAACGGGACACTAAAGCCACGTATTCGGAGCGTGCCCGGCCAGTGACGTGGCCTCCCACAATATGCGCGAAGCGATCCATCTGCTCCTGGCTCAGCCTGCGCGCGTCATGCTTGTTGGTGTTGTGCTCGATGCCCTTGGCCGCGCCCAGCAGCGACTTCATCAGGTCTTCCAGATTGTCGGGCCGCCCCGCCACATTCTTCTGCGCCGCTTCGATGGCGGCCAGGGCGCGCCCAATGGCTCCACTGCTATTGGCTCCAAAATCCTTCACGCCTTGACCAAAGCGATTTTCGAGCCCTTGGCTCCAACTCCCCGAGGGCACCTTATCCAGCAACCCTTGCAAGCCGCCCATCATGCCGCCCAATGGATTCGCACCCGGCGACTTGTAGGCTTTTGTGGCCGCGTCACGGATGGCGGCTGCCGATTTCCCAAAGCGCCCCAGGTAGTCGCCTCGCATCGGATGCCCGGTAGCGCGCCCATGCGCTTGCGTGCGATCCAAAGCCCACTGCTCGTTAGCGCGCCTGTCCGTCTCGCCCGTGTTGCTGGTCAAAAAGTCCGCGACGCGCGAGGCCCCCAGGCCGAGGCGCTCGCCAAAGCTCTGGTCGCGATCCACAAGCCCGAGCGCCTGAGCGCCGCTGAATCCCGCGTAGCCCACAACTCCCGCCGTGGCCAGAGCTGCCGCCGTCGTGATCCCAGCTGGCGTCGCGAGAGCAGCGCGGCCCCCGGCCAGCAGAGCCCGCCCGCCGATGTAGCGCCCTGCTAAGTCAGCCGCGCCCTGCTGCCACGGCGCGTCCGCTCCGATTGCGTGCGCTGCCTGCCGCCCGAACCAGCCACCCGGCGAGGTCAACGCGCGCCCGGCGTTCCAGAGGCCGCCGAGGATGCCGGTAGCCGAGGTGTAAGGCGAGGCGTTGGGATTGGGAAGGCCAGGGATGCCGGATTCCCCTGACTGTCCTGCCGCGCCGCCACTTGCCGAAGGCGTTCCGCCGCCCGGTATCAACCCCGGCACAAGCCCATTGATGCCGTCACGGATTTTAGCCCACACGTCGCTTAGCGTTTTCTCAATGTCGGGCAGCTGCTTGACGAACTCCCCGATCCCGGCGCTTACCCCGGCAAACGCGTGGCTCAGGATGTCGAAGGCGGCGCTGCCCTCTTTAGCGAGCCAGTCGAAGCCCATTTGCCCGATATCCACGACCTTCATCAAGCCCTGCCACACGCCGGGGATGGCATCCGAGACAAACAAAAGCCCCTTGAGGAAAGTAGCCGTGAAACCCAGCACCGCCTCGGGCCCAGTTTTGTAAAGGAACTGGGCCAGCCTTCCAAAGGCAGAAAATGCCGCGTCCACGCCGCGCTCGATCAAGCCCCCGATTCCACCTGCCTGGGACTCCCCGAACTTCAGCAGAGCCGAAAATCCAGCGTTCAGCCGTGGGAGGGTCTGCTGCGCTATCTTCATCAAAACCGATTCGCCCAACGTCTTGAGCTTGCCGGTGAACTGATCCCACTGGCGAGAGACGTTGACCAAGGCGGCATCATTCAAGCCAAGTCCAGAGTGAACCGAAGAGGAAAACCGCATCTGCTCGCGAATCTCTCGAACCGGCGTATTGAGCACGCGAAGCGAGGCCGAATCGCCCAGGCCCAGGCTCTTGGCCATCTGCTGCGCCATCATCGGCCCCATGATGCCGCCTTGCCCGTTCAAGCTCTGGAACCGGCTGGCCGCGTTTGGCAGGAAGTTGGGCGAATCGTAGCCGCCTCGGATTCCGAACGCGCTCGCCTTCATGCCGTAGAGCAGCGGATTCTGGCCCGCCATTAACTCACTGGCATCAAGCCCGACCGCGCCGAACCTGTTTTGCACGCCCGCAGCGGCCCCGCCCGAAAGTCCGCTCATGGCGCTCAGAGTTGAGACGCCCTTAGCCCAAGTACTTGTGGTCTGGATGGCTTTACCCATCACAGCCACCAGGCCGCCCGCTGCGCCTGCAAGCCCCAGGAACACGCCGCCGATGCCCTGAGCCGCGTACTTGAGGGCGCTGGCTGCGGCACCCATCGCGCCCTTCACCACATCCGAGAGCCTGCCCAGCGCGCCGAAGACGAGGCCGGGCAACGCGCTAAATCCTGACACGATGCGGTTCATCAGGCCGCCCATCATCGAAGTGAAGAAGGAAGTCACGCGGGTGAAGAGGCTCCCGATGAAGGACGTGGCCGTGCCGAAGGCAGCGGCGCTCATCTGAGAGAGAAAAGTGCTGAGCATGGGGGTGTCCTCAAGTACTTGGGGTGACCACAGGAAAGGGAATTTAAAGTCCGTTAGTGCGTTGCAGAAGGTCGCAGGGGCCTGAAGTGTCCTGGTTTGGGGAGGGCGTGTGGATTCCAGGAGTAATCGCCAGT
>JAABUK010009297.1_pt1 | contig 13483 bp, 23 predicted proteins | sample 5559141 | NCBI WGS metagenome assembly JAABUK01 (sample SAMN10711869, study PRJNA513367) | rock metagenome | isolation source: Antarctica rocks | place: Antarctica: Victoria Land, Pudding Butte nord | collected 2016-01-03
CCGCCGCGCCGCCGCCGGCGCAGCAGGCCCCCTCCCTGCAATGAGCACCGAGCGCTTGCTCCTTGCTTGCGGCCAAGTAAACAGAAGCAGTGCGCGCGTCGAGGCGGCGTTGCTTCAATATGCTGCTGCGGCACTGGCGCTGCGTGCGGCGCAGTACCAATGTAAGCTGACTGTGTTTCGCAAGCAAGGAGGGCGAAGCGGCTCACCTGTCACAGCAGCACTGCGCGCCGCCCTGGCCGCCACGCGCAGGCCGGCAGCAGCAGGTCACCGAGTGCGGCGCCGCCGCGAGCCTGCGGCGCCTGCCGCCGGCCTCTGCAGCCTCGGCGCCCGCCACTGCCGCCCCTTCGTGTCTTCCGGCATCGGCCGCACCATCGTCCGCGCCACTGCCGGGAGGTCCGGGCCCGAGGCCAAAGGCGGCCCCCGCCGCAGAGGGGTGCAGCTGCAGGGCGGCAAAGCGGCGCTGCACGCGGGCCAGGTAGCGGCGCAACGTGCCCTGCAGCTGCCCCACGAAGCAGCCCGCCTGGCGGTCATCCACCACCTGCGCATCCAGCGGTGAGTGAGGCTCGCGCTGCAGGAAGTACATCTAGACGTCTCTCTCTGTCTTTGACATGGGCATTGCCGTATCATCAAAGCCGGCATGGCAGCCACCCCAAAATGCGAGGCACACTGACCGTGACGGACACGTTGACGGGCTTGTTGCAGGCGCTGCGGAATAGTAGCTGCCATTGCTCCGTGCCGGACGCGTCTCCGCGAGCTGGGCCGGCTCGGCGGGGTTTTGAATTCTGCGCTGGCTCGTGCCGGCTGCCGTGGCCTTCATTGCCAGCCTGCACCTGCCGCAGCCGCGGCGGCCTGGGCAGGTCAAATCACACAACATGATGCCACCGTTTGATGTATGGTAGTGCAAATTGTGCCCGGTTTCTTGGCAAGTACAGTGGTGGGGTCAGCGGCGCACAGGCGCAAGCGGTGGGGAGGCATGCTCACGGGAGGCTGCTGAGGGGGCATTCATCATGGTGCCAGCCCTCCAGCTGCAGCTTGACGGCGCCTGGCTGCTGTGGCAGACCCAGCTGCAGGCTCTGGGCTGCAAACCCAGGTATCGTAACTACTTCGGTCGTACTTCCTGTCAGCCGGCCGCCCGTCGGCTGCGTCTGCCCAGCACAACAGGAGGCTGCGAGACACGCAAGCTGCAATACCAGCGCCGCAACCTGGTGGCCCTGCAGCATGGCCCTGCCTTGTGGATTCGCAAGAAACGTAGGCGGGTAGCAGGACGGTCTGATCAGCGCTTCGCTGCCCGAAAATGCAGATGCATTGCGGTCCGTATTATTCGATCGAGTACAAAGACGGAGACAGCGATATCACAACGCTAGCGCACAGAAATGGCCACTGCACAGTGCATCCAGACTGCCTTGCCACGTCAAGAGTTGTCCATTTTTGCCGTACTACGTACAAAGGCTGCTTTGGAGATGCGAAAATGCACGAGAAGAGGGAAGAAGCCAAGACAAACCAAGACAATGCAATGTCGCGTCAATTTACTCCCGTAGATACAGTCTGCAAAGCCCACTCTGGCGGCGAGCTCCTGGTGCCGCCGCTTGCTGTCATTGCTAGAGCTTTGCGCGGTCGTCGCTGTCGCCCCTGGGCAGTTGCAGCTCCTCCCCCAACGGCAGCGGCGCAAAGAAGCGGCTGACCATGTCCTCGGTCACCTGCGGGAGCAGGATTGAGGTTGTGAAGGGGTTCACGATGGTTGCATCTTTGGTGCAGTGTGCCTGCCTCATGGCTCACATCCGCTCACAACAAACCAGCGGGGCAGAGAAAGGTTCAAGGAGAGCTGGCAGCTCTGGACCGTCAGCGACTGCGGCGGGCACAAACGATACTCTATTCCTCTGTGATCATCCTGTGTTGGCTTTTAGAACATACAAATAAACTGGGCACCTCTGCGAGCGTAGGTGGTGACCAGCGCGGATTGCCGTCGCGGTCGATGAGCGTCGCGCGCACACCCTCGCCAAAGTCGGACGGCCCGTGCACCATTCGGTGCACCGACCGGAAGTCCGCCTGCAGCACGCCGCCCAGCGGCTGCCCCGTCGCTTGGCGCAGCGCCCACAGCGTCACCTTCTGCGACAGCGGCGAGCCCCTGCGGCACACCGCCGGACATGGCTGTCAGCCACACGGTCGTTTAACGCATCATTTGACAGGTCGTTGCAATTCAGATGTCTGCGCGATTCAGTGCTGCGCATCAGCCAACGACAATGGCTGGCCTGCAGCTGTGCTCAGCAGCTGGGCTCAGGAGATGCAGGGTCTCATAGCAATGCACTGCAGTTGGTTGTCATTGTCCACCGCTTCTGCAGGCAGCTCCAAGACAAGCGATGCTGTGCATGTGGAGAACGTGGCAGCGCACTTCGTCAGGGCCGCGAGGGTGGTATCAGCCCACGACCCGCCACGCCGCAGCAGCGCGGAGTAGATGGCCTCAACGGAGTCGCCGGCGAAGCACGTGTCGATGTCCTCTCGGTGGTCCAGCACCTCGCTGGCGCTGTCAGTCGATGCCTGCGTAGGGATTATGGTTGTAATCCCTCGTCACCACCTGCTAGCTGCCTCCGCTCAGCAGAGGAAAAAACTGGGCGGGCGCTTGTGTATGCACTGGAACAAGAAGGTCGTGTGCATGCTACAGCATGTCATTGCACGCGCCTGCTGCAGAGATCCCAGAAATGAGAAGGGTCGCCGCTGGACAGCCAACAGCTCAATTCAGGGCGGCGTTCCACCCCAGGCTAATATCTGGCAAGTTGACAGGAAGGCACATTCCCGTGAGCGTGTGTCTTCCAGAACAGGAAGGTAGGGCAAATCGAAAAGCCCAGCCGGAGTGCACCTCGAAGGAGGCTATGGTGCGGTTGACGGCGGCGGTGGCGCGCATGTAGGCGCCCTGCCGCCGCAGCTCCCGCTCCAGGTCCGGCAGCGCCGCCGACGGCACATAGTGTGTCGCCAGCCCCGCCCGCTTCACGTCCGGGCCTGCAGTTACGAATGCGCCAAGTGAGCATGCGCACATTCTTCAGTTGTGCATTGCCAACCCCAAGCAGGTGCATCGAGATGAATGAGCCTTACAACTACTGGCAGCGCAAAGCCGGCGGACCAGAGAGGCAGGCGCCGGTGAGCGTCAGGTAGGTGAAATGCAATATTATTGGTTCAGAAGATGTGGTCGAGGGAATCTGGATCTACAGACCAGAGAGGCGGGCGCCGGTGAGCGCAAGGTAGGTGCCCAGCTCGCCGGGAAGGCAGCCCAGAAAGCGCGCCCCGCCCACGTCCGTGAACAGCCCGATGCCGCACTCCGGCATCGCGAAGAGCGTCCTGCCGGATAGAAGTCGCCTCCATCTCCGCGATGCCGACAGATGGTCTGCTGCTTGGCTGGGACGCTGAGGCTGCTTTGAGGCACATTCTGCATGTAGCGCTGATCTCGACGGCAGCATGGACTTCGTTCAGGACTCTGCCGATGAATGGCACCGCACTTTTCACAGGATGAAACGGTGGTTCGCAGAATGAAGTGGTGAATCATGATGCGGCAGCAGCATGCTGGCGCAGGCAGCGCCGCACTTTTCCGTGGCGACACGGAAGCGGCCGTTGATGGAGATGCCGGCGCCGCCGCCCATGCAGATACCGTCCAGGAAAGCGATGTGCGGTCGCGCGAGCCTCGAGATGGCATGCACCACGCCTGTGGCCGCAAAAGCGGAATCCTTGCGGAAGCAGCGGATACGACAGCAGCAGGGATCAGGTTCGAAGAGGTGGGCATCGGTGACCGGCGACTGCACTGCTTGCACGAGAACAGATTGCGGGGTTGGCGTGACAGCCACAATTCCATTGCTTGCTGCACATCCGCATCTGGTTGCGCTTCCACTACATTCAGCTCACCGTACTCTGTGCGGAAGAAGTCCATGGCGTCATGCGGCCGCCCGTCCCGTGCCGACAGGACCGCGCCCTTCACATCGCCACCGGCACAGAACGCCTGCATGCAGAAAGGCTGAGCTTGGCCTGCCACATACGCCTCCGCAAACCTTCCATCAGTCTGTGATGGGCCTACAGTGACGCCTGGTCAGATAGCGCCTCAAACGCGCCCTGCCAAAGCCAAGCCGCCCTTCATTTCAGCTGCACTGCACCACGGAACAACTGTCGGGAATGGCACGGCATTCAAGCTTTGCGATAGGAATTCACAGGCACTCCCACCTTGGGGCCGGCGCCCTTCAGCAGGATGCAGTGCACATCGCTTGCCGCATCCCATTCTTGGTAATGCTGACCCAGCAGCCTGACCTGCGCGCCATGACGCCATACAATGTGAATGGTGATGTCCATCTGTTGACGAACTTTCTTGTGCAGTCAGCTGGCATATGCTGTGGCAAAGCTGGATTGGGGAGCTCACCATGTTGGTGTTCAGTGCATTGAGCGCCTTTGGCCTGCAAAGCGGGGATCAAAATGCGTCAGCAAAAACATCGGTGACTGTGAGTCCTTGCCTCATATTCTGCAAGCTTGATCTCACCTGTTCAGTGTTGCGACCGCAACGCCGTCGGCCACACTGACGAGGACCTGCGGAGCCGCCATTATCTGATCATGATTCATGAAAGAAACGCTGGACTGCCACTATGCGGACCGTGTGGTTATGCTTCAGCGACTTATGCAGATCTGCTAAGTATTTGCCTACCTCGGGTTCCATGTCGCTGTTATTGGCAGTCATGATCGGATGCCTGCACAACCTGTGACAAGCTGAGGCGGTTGCACTGCTTTTGAATGGCGCGACAAGCAGAACCTTGTTGCTTGGACAGTTGTTGAAGGGACTAACGCGGAGCGAGGTTGCATGCATGCTGCACTCTGAATGGCACTGTAAAAGGATGACTGATGCATGATGACTGTGCAGCCGCATGTATGTGCAGGTGTGTTGCCTCCCAAGTTCCAACGTGGTGTGTTCACATTAGAGGTCCTCTGCCAATCGTGGGGTGGCAGCCGGAGACACCATGCCGCATTGAAGATATGATGCCGCATTGCGCAGCAGCGCTGGTAGCCGGCGATTGGTGTTGGCCTACACAAGCCAGCGATATCACGACACGTACAGGGCTGTGCTTCAACTGACGTGTTACAGAGCCGAAACCCGCTCCTCGCGAGCTTCGCCGACAGATACATGCGCTGCCTGACCCACTGTTTACTGACGAAGGTTGCCGCCGACCGCCGCCGCTGGACTGATTGCGTTGCCGCCTGGGGCGCACCCCAGATGGCAGTACACAGCCACCCTCCAAAGATTTAGCGCACTGGGACGATGTCATCAATCTGCGTAGCAAAAAGCGTCCAAGTCAGCGCGAGGACATGCCTTCATCAGCATGGTAAGCAGCCCAGCCCTGAAAGGACACATCCTGAACAGTGCAATATCGCTGCGCAAGTGCCATGCAAGAGCCCGCAAACACAAGCCTGTGGCAGTGCTCCGTGGTTGGATACAGATGTCGAAAGAGCCGCCGCACCTTCAGGATCATGCGCACGCACTCAGTGGCGAGCGTGAGCGCGGAGCTGGTCACCAGCAGCGGCTGCACCACATTCTCCTCCAGCATGTTGGTCACGCTGCCGCGCCGCACGTTGATGCCCGCGTGTGACTCGCCGCGCGCGTGCCGATTGCGCAGCTCCGTCACGATCTGCAACGGGTTGGATTCGGCGATTCGATCAATGTCAAGATTCCGTGAGGGATGGTCATCAAAGGGTATCATGCTGCGCGGCAGGTGAGGAATGACGGCGCGCCGACTGCTCAGCTAAGCTGCCAGAAAGTCATGTGTGCCAGGAGGTGTAAGCACGCACCGCGATGGGGGAGAGGCCCGCGTTCTCGGCCAGGGTGTAGGGCACCACCTCCAGCGCCTCTGCAAAGGCGCGCACGCAGTACGCCGGCATCCCCTGCACGGCGTGGGCAACAGACCAGCCGTCAGCATGGGCTGCCAACTTGGAGAATCACTCTCAGCGTGGTTCCAGTGTGGCGACAGCGTGTGGGGTTCGCAACTCCGCCTGCCTCATATGCGGATGAATTTCCGACTCAAGTCGTCAGTAGATGCTAGCACAGCTCGGACATCGGAACAAGCACTTTCGACCTCTCTAAAGCCGCACCTGCAGGGTCTTAGCCCACTGCGTGAGGGCGTGCTCGACGGCCATCTCGGGGGCGGCGCCGCCGGGCACCAGCGCCCGCTTGTGCACCAGGCACCGGATGACGCACAGCGCGTCGTGCAGCGAGCGCTCCGCCTCCTCCAGCACCTGCAGTTTTGATACGTGTGTGGTCGCTGGTGTGTATGACACTGTGTGCGGAGCTTGGCCGAATGCGGATAAAGATAACGGCGTGGTTCTTGGCTTGGCACAACGAGCTGACATGATATGGTGTTGTAGCTCGTACCAGCTTGTTGCTTCCGCGCAGCAGCACCGTGGATGTGCGCCCCGCCCGCTGGACGCCCGTCACCTTCACCACCTTGCCGCTGCCCACCTGCGCAACAACACGTCCACATCGGCGCGCTGATCGGTGCAGCTGGTGTAGAGATGTTTTTGGAGGAAAAGCGCAAGCAGTCAGTGTCTGCGCCAGGATTGTGCTTGGTTACCACAACTGAGGGAGTTCTTGAGCAATCGCACAGCGTCGGCCCTCTGCGACGCGACCGCCAATCAAATTCAGCAACAAAGGTGTAGGGTCCTACGCGCACGCCGAATTCCTCGGCCAGGCCGGCGGAGCAGGCAACGTAGAGTGAGGGCTTAGGGCTTAGGGTTTAGGGCTCAGGATTTTGTGCGCACGTCGACTTCCTGGACCAGGTCGGCGGAGCCCAGCTTGTCGGGGCGCATGCTGTCCACGTGCGCAATGGGCAGGCAGCCCAGCGTCTTCGAGATGAACTCGATGTCGTCACGCTCGATGTCCTGCACCACCATGATCTTGGCCTTCGCCTGCACCGGCACAAGCAGCAATGGGTCAGGGTTTATGTTGTGGCCAATCCTGATGCGGAGTTTTCGACAGGCTGGGATTTTGCAGTAGGTTGTGGCGAAAACGCCATGAGATGCTGCATCCGCTGAAGTGACACGCCCCTGACAACCCCTGGAATGGGCTCTGGCACAGCAATTGCATGGATCAAGCGCACAGCCACGCGAACACGGAAACGAATAAACGAACTTTATGTCTTTGTATTAATTACGTAAACCTTAAACACATATACATGTATTTAATAATGGTGGCAGAGCGGCGCGCACCAGGTAGTGGAGCGACAGGTCGGTGGTGGCATCCCGCAGGATGGACTTCTGGATGAGCAGCACATTGGCGCCGCTGGCCCGGATTTTCTTCACCATCTGCAGGATGTAGTTGCGCTCCTCCTTCAGGATGCGGTCCATCTGCGCGCGTCAGCAGCACAGTTGTTTACTCATCTCTGCAATTCTGCTCTTTCAATCGGCATCCTGAGGCACAGATGTCACGTACAGCGTTGTTGCACGCTTACATGTGACTTAGCAAGAGGCACCCGGCCAGATACCACTGAGCTATCAGACTATATCGACCAGAAGCTGCTGTCAACTCGCTCGAGGCCGCTGTTCCGCGATTGTCTGGGGATGCCCAGCAGCTGCCGCACAGTGTCCTGGCATGCACGCCTGCTGGTGCGCGTCGGCAATGCCCCACAGACACCTGTCACACATCGAGAGCTTCATGTCCTGGAAGACTCGAGAATCAAACCACTAGAAGCTGCGGCGGTGGTTTGATACCTGTGCGTAGTCGCTTATGATGACGTTGTTCTCCAGGTCTGTCTTGGGCGGCGACACATGGAACTGGATGAGTGCGATCTTGGCGTTCTCCACGCGTGTGGGGCCGCCGGCGGCCTTGGCCGCCTTCTGGTCGAACACCATGCCGTCCACCATCTCGCTGTCGTCCACCGTGCCGCCCAGCTTGGTCACCACCCGGATGTCCCGCAGGTCCAGCCTGCGCCGCCAGGGTTTTAGGGTTTTGCTGCCAGCCCAACGTGTCGGAGATGCAGCGGAATCTTGTTCGCGTGTCACGGATGGGGAGATTCTAGACGCCACACATGATGAGGAGGTCAAAGCACAAAAGTGAAATCAGGAAGCCAAGCGAATCAGTGCCCATGTGGCTGTGCTACCAGCAAGCTATGCAGGCGCAGCAGATAGGGGATTCAGTGGCAGGGCACTCACTGGTTGGGCTGTGCGGGGTCGAGGACCTTTGTGACGCAGTCGACCGCCATGGGCGACAGCAGCGAGGAGTATTGCGACACAACTTTGCTGCTGAGCGCTCTGCACGGCATAACCGATGGTAAATTCGGTGTTTCACACAACGCCCCCAAGCTTGCGGGTCATCCAGGCAGCAGAAGTTCCGACGAAGAAACTCATAGATGGCAACGATTGCTCGGCTGAGCAGCGCTGTATGCAGTGTAATGCAGCAAACTCACGTGTTTGACGCCTCGATGAGCGCCGCCCGGTCATCTAGGTTCACCGGCACTGAGATGCTTTCCAGCACCTGCGTAGCCCAGCGAGACACGCTTCGCCCAGGTGTGGACAGCATGCATCACCGCCTGTATGCCGGCATGACACGACAGCCTTGCTCGCTGCCTGCTCAACCATATTTAGAGGGCCTCTCAGTTTGGAGCTGTCACCTCCACCGCCTTGTTGACGGCCATATTGAAGGAGTCTGACACGATGGTGGGGTGGATGCCGCGTTCCAGCAGCTCCAGTGCCTTTTTGAGCATCGCACCGCACAGCACCACCACGCTGGTCGTACCGTCGCCTGCCACGATGTCCTGTGCGCCAATGCGATGTCAGGACTTCCCAATTGCCGGCGGCCAGGTGGCGCTCTCTGAGACAGTTGACGTGTCTCTTCGTGCCTCAGCCTCAAGAAGCACATTGCCACATGAGTTTCAACAGCAACGAGCAGAAGAGATGATGTAATCACACCTGCGACTTTGATAGCTCCACGAGCATCTTGGCTGCAGGCTGCATGACGCGCATCTTGTTTAAGATGGTTGCGCCGTCATTGGTAATGATCACCTCGCCGTCCGGCTGGCAGACCTGCGTGACGGATGAATTCAACAGCATTGACGACTTGGCGATCGCCATCAACAGTGCGAGCAGTGCACGCTCCACTTTCTCAATTCCTTCCGGCGACGCCGCGTACCATCTTGTCCATGCCTCGGGGCCCGAGACTGGTGCGAACGACATCCGCTACCGCCTTGGCTGCCTCGATGTTCGTGAGTCTGACATCCTTCTTCCGTGAGTTCTCCCTGCGAGACGCAGGATGCATGTCAGCCGACCGCCCCTGCTCGTTGTATGCCTGCAGGCTTCAAGATTCGCAGCTGCCAGTACCTGTATGTCTCTCCCTTTGACACATAGGGCTGCGCAGCTTGCGGCACTGCAGCCATGTTTGGCGGCGGCACCGCTATGCCAACTTCGACACCCAAAAGCTTTTACGCTTGATGGACGGATGCTTCAAAACATGCACCAGCCTTGCGCGAATAGTATTCTGCTGTCGCGCGTCACCAAAAGATACGAGTTGTGCACACGCTCGTTGCAATAGCGATTCAGGGATCAAGCTGCAAGTGCGCTGCGGACTGCTTGCTGCACTTCGCTTCGATGATTGCCGCCAACGGTCGATTAGGGCGCCTAACTTTCTAATCTGAATGGTGCCCATTAGTCATCGCTGGTGCAAATGGCCAGCCCTACAAGGCCAGACAGCTTGCCACTAAATCACTGTATTTGAGGCAGTCAGAGGATGGAGTGAATGCTGTTCTGTGCTTGACGCGCCCCCAGCAGCTGCGGAAACGACCCCTGCATTTCGGATTCGTGTGCCAGCCAGCTCGGCAGGACGAGCTTGTGCACGCCCCACCATGTTTTAGCTGCCTGTGTCATCGCTGTGATCAAGCGCAAGTTGTGTCAGCCTGATGGCGACGTCTCACGCCAGAGATGTGCCCCAGGAAGAAGGGCATCTATTGGCCACAGCAGTGGACTCAGGGCCGGGGCCGGCCGGGGAGCCGCCGAGCGGCAAGACAGATCTGCTACTGCGCTTCTTTGACTCTCAATTCTTCGACGAGTGGATAGCGCTCACGTGAGTAGCTCCTTCAAACTTCATCGCGTACCCAAATGCTGACCGCCCCGGGCGGCAGGCGGAGAAAGTCTGGCACCTGTGTGCCCGCGATTTGACGTCCACAGACATGTCGGACTTGAGATCGAGTCCTGGTAATATATTCTTCTAGTCCAGAGCGCAGTATCGACTGCCACTTTGTAAGAGCGCATCTACTCAACGGTGCCGACCATCTAACTGTGATGCTGCATGCAAGGCTGTGATGCTGGCTCAAGAGCATCGGCTTGGACTCCGTCACGCCGCATCTGCTGCAGGTACCTGTTCAAGAGCACGAGCGCGGGGGTGCAGGACTACCTGTGCAACAGGCTCTACAGCCTGCCGGAGGCAGGCGTGGAGCGCTACCTGCTGCAGCTGGGGCAGCTGGTGCTCACGCGGCCACACTCCTCCCTGGAGCGCGTCCTCATCGACCTGTGCGCCCGCTCGCTGCGCCTGGCGGTCAAGGTGGGAAATCGAACTTGGATATCACAGGATGAATCCGTCGCGAGGCTGGTGACGATGTGTATGTAAGGCGAAGACGAAGCGGCAGCACTGTGGGCATGTGCGGGTTGATTGCGATATGGAGCAGAGGGTGTGCCTGAGGAGGCATGCCGACTGTAGTGGCCACTGCAAGCGGCCAGGGCCATGCCTCAATCAAGATCGATGATCTGCAGGCCTCTGTCCACATCTGTATGGTTGCTGAAAGTGCACTCTGTCCTTGCCGCAGGTTTACTGGCTGGTGCTGGCGCACACACAGGACCACCCAACCGACAAGTATGCCGCAGAGTTCCGGGACGCCTGCGAGCGCGCAGCTGTGGAGGGCTACTGGGTGTGCGCCTTGCTTGCACACCCCACTGCATCGCCCGTTGCATCAGGCTGCAGTGCTGGGAGGAGCACATCAACTGGAAGATTGACCCAAGTTTTTCTCTAATCGCTGCACCTGCCCCGAATGCAGGAGCCGCCGTTCAAGGATGCAAAGCTGCTGCCGCTGAGCCCGGTGCGCAGCAACATGTTCAGCCCGCCCATGAGCCCCAACAGCTCCATGAGCGGCGCCTTCAGCCCGCGCTCCTTCAGCCCGCGGCCCAGGTGCAGCTCAGCCATTCTCACAGCTGCAGTCTTCAAAAGATGCAGTGTTTTGTTGCGTGCAGTGTCTGCAGTGTCATGCTGTCTGCATGTCAAGCAATCTCCAGGCGCATGAGTGAAGCACTAGCAGGTCTCGGATGGGGATGAGTCTGACACATCGCCTGTCACACAGGCGGAGGCGCAACAGCGCGGATGGGTACCTGGCAGAGGCGGCGGGGCGGTGCCTGAGCCCGGTGGAGGCGCGGTCACCGCAGCGGGCGCCGTCGCCCGACAGCCTGGCCGCGGGGCGCCCCATGTCGCCGGACGCGGTCAGCCGCGGCATGTCCAGCCAGGTCATGGGCCTGGAGGGCCTCATGTACGGGTCGCCCACCTACGTGCGCCCCAGCAGGTGCAGCCGTGCACCGGGCACTCTGTTGTACTGCCAGGAGCTAGGCCCTTGCGGACGGCACGACAGCGGAAGGTCAGCGGCCAGTGCCAGGGCAGTACAATCAGGCAATGAGATGAGATCTGGAGCCTGAGCTGCATCGGTCGAGCCTTGTCAAAGCAGGCCTCGAAGCTTCATACCATCCCAACAGCAGGCGGGGCGAGGAGGAGCCGCTGAGCCCGGTGGAGCGCGCGCGGGTTGCGAAGCTCAGGGCGGAGCTGGGCGATGGGGAGGGGGTGTCGTTGCTGCTGTCGGCCAGCCTGCGGGACAGCGACGGCGGCGGCACCGGCCTGCTCGGCACGCCCGAGCTGCTGTCGCCGCCATCCAGTCCGCGGCAGCGCTACCACACCTTCGGCGCCACTCTCGACTTCATCGAGGTGCTGATCTCGCCTGTGGAGCATGGAAGGATCTTGTTTGTGGTGACTCCAGATCTCCTGCCGACTGTCCTGTCAATCTGACCGTGCATTGATGTGCTTCGCAATCTGCTGCTGTCTCCCGAGTCTCCTGCTGCCTTCTGTCTGCAGCACACCCTCCATTTCCTGCCTCCTCTGCCTATTGCTGACTCTGCCTGGGATTCGCCACACAGGCGCTGTGCCTGGCGAGCAGCGGGCTGACGGCATTTGCGCACGAGGACCGCCAGTGGGCGCTGGTGCGCGCGCTGCAGGACATCAGCATCGCGGTGGAGGGCGCCTCGCGGCAGGGCATCGCCATCTGGTCGCCACTAGGCACCGCCGACCAGCGCATTGTGCGCCTTGCCGCCCGCGACTCCCGTTTGCTCGCCTCCAGGTGGGTGCATCAGCTCAGCTTCACTGCACATTCAACATGTTCAATGCATTGGCCGGAAGTTTTTCTTGCCAGGCCGACCTCCGGTTTACTCTTTTGTGTTTGTGGCCTCGCACGTTCCTGTGGTGTGAGCTGACATTTGCGGCTCTTACAACCGGACTGTCGGAGGTCAAACGAGACGTGTTGGCGGCGCAGGGAGAAGGCCCCTTTCCTGCTGTATGTGGAGGTGCTGCAGCCAGACCAGGCAGACGCGGAGAAGCCGGCCGGCGCGGAGGTGCTGCAGGTGGGCTTTCACAATGATGGTGTGACGGCAGCTGGCCGTGCTGGAAGCACTCCGCATAATCTGCATGGCCACACGCCTGTTTGGGCCATTGGCAACTCCGCTGTCACGTGGCTCTGTGTTTGTGATGCCCTGTTTGATCCACCGTCAGCTGCAGCAGTGGGAGTGCCGCGCATGGCGCTGCACAGCGCAGATAAGGAGTGCTGTCACATGAATTCCAATGCGGGCTGGAACTTCCAAAGGGTTTCAAAGGGTTGCTTGTAAGTCTGTCCACGGCGTGTGCAGGCGCCGCTGGCAGCCACGGCGGGGGCAGAGCGCAGTGCCGCCGCACATGATGAGGCCGGCTCTGCAGCGTCGGCACCGGCCAACCCAGACACCGCTGCTGCAGCGGAAGCGGTCGCGGCGCTCGACAATGGCCGCACCGCCTCGGCGCCGGCGCCACTCCGCACTATCAGCGCCGCTGAGGAGGCTGGCGGAAGTGCGTGTTCCTGGCACTGCGAACACTTCCTTGCTCCCGCTTCCAGCCATTGCGTTCCATGGCGCGTACGGCTGATGCGGCAGCATCATGTCGGCAGAGGTCTGGCCAATCACAGGGACACCGACCTTCGTAAACGCTTCCTCAACCAGAGGCTTCTTTCGACTGGTTCGAAATTGCTCAATAAATGCGTTTTGACTCCACATCATGCACCTGTGGCGCAGGCGGCGTGGACCCCTTCGTGCACCTGCAGCTGGCGCTGGGGCCGCAGCAGCAGCCGCGGGGCGGACATAAGCGCAGCGCCAGCACCAGCGCAGCCTTAGCGGACTTGTCGCACACAGGCACGTGGCCGGCGGCGCA
>JAABUK010009298.1_pt1 | contig 13482 bp, 16 predicted proteins | sample 5559141 | NCBI WGS metagenome assembly JAABUK01 (sample SAMN10711869, study PRJNA513367) | rock metagenome | isolation source: Antarctica rocks | place: Antarctica: Victoria Land, Pudding Butte nord | collected 2016-01-03
TCATCAAACCACAATGCCTGTCACACTCTCCCCCCCAATGGTCAACCCCAGACAAGCCCGCTGCCCCCTTGCCTGTCCTCTGACAGATTGTTTGACCCCCTCACATCCCCAACCCCTTCTCTGCAACCCTCAAGGGATGTTCCTGTCTCTACACCAGGTCTCAAATCTACCAACTTGTGCAAATTATCACAGACTTGGCGTGGTTGCTCGTGCGGGTGAAAGCGGATCACGTGCAAGGAACGCTAGTCTCAAATCTACTACCCTGGAATATGCAGGATGCCCTGGGACCCCTAGCCCCCACCTCCCACCCTTTCTGCCATGTGACAATGCAGTTGATGTGCTTCACTTGCTGTAAAGCATGTCAGCTGCCATGTCCATTCATCCCCTGGCAGCAGCCTGCTCCCAGGCTTCTGACTCTGCATGCATTCCTGTGTCGGCCAACCATTGCCATGCAGCAGAACTGACGCTGTGTACCTTTCCCATTGGATTTTTCAAGCACAGATCATTCACCTTGCTGCAATTGAGCAACAGACGCTTGTCTTCTCAGCCTTGATGCATGTCTATATCTGGTGCTGTGTTGCTGCAGTTGGCAAGCCAGTGGTTGACAGTTGGGTCAGGCGAAGTCAGCCTGTACCTACAGCGTGAGATTGGCCTGTCCACCTTCCTGGCTGCTGTCCAGACCTACTGCCTTAAGGTAGACCGTGCTCATCATCAAATGTGGATTGGTTCTAAACTTTTCAAATCTGTCTCAACACTGCACCTTTCACTGTTGGCGTCTTAGTTTGATTAGTGCTCAGTGTGACTGTGCATGACATGCATTGTTGCAGTCACAGCTAGTCATTCACTGTGCTGTGGAAGGTGCTAAGGGCATAGGACCACTGCTGCTCTCCTGCGCACACATATCCTGCCTTCATTTGGTTGTCAAGATGTGTTCCTGTTGTAGTGTGTGCCGCTGTGTTCATGTTCTGACCTACTCTGCTGATGCGTCAGACTGTTTGATTGCTTGCATGTAAAACAGTAAAGCTGTTCCAGCCAAGCACTTAATTTGCCTACTTTCAGGCCCATCTCAGGGTCAACACCCATCTGTTCACTTGCTGTTGTGTCATCACTCACCTGCACCCTAAATCTCAGCAACAACACCTGTGTGCTTGCTGCTCATTGTGTCATCTGAACCCTGAAACCAAAGATCAATGTGTGACTCTTTACTTTCTACTATGTTTTCCACTTGCCTCCAGCACACTGACCCATCTGCTCACCTTCTGTTGCATCCCTGTCAGACTGGTCCACAATATGAGATCTAAACAAAATGGCATCTCTGTGGTGAATTGTTTGCCGTTTGGTGATGTGGTTTTGCACCTTGCAACATTGCCTTCTGCAAGACAGCCTTGTGTCTTTGCTGACTCATTGCCTTCAGCAAGACGGCCTTGTGTCTTTGCTGACTCATTGCCTTCTGCAAGACAGCCTTGTGTCTTTGCTGACTCATTGCCTTCAGCAAGACGGCCTTGTGTCTTTGCTGACTCGTTGCCTTCAGCAAGACGGCCTTGTGTCTTTGCTGACTCATTGCCTTCTGCAAGACAGCCTTATGTCTTTGCTGACTCATTGCCTTCTGCAAGATAGCCCTGTGTCTTTGGTGAGTGGGGTGGTGCATGCAGGATGCTGCTGACCGCAAGCGGCTGGGGCGGTCCACCTTCAAGAACCTGAACCTGGGCCTGGCCACCATTGCGGCTGGCAATGCAAGTGCACTCTGGTAAACTCCTGACCCTGGCTCTGCAAATTAGTGTATCCTTAAATACGTGTATCTGAACTCCAATCTGTCAAGGAAACTCCTGAACCCGACTGTTTCATCAACAGTCATCAATAGTCAGATTCATGTGGGCTGAGTTTGTGCAGCTGCATCGTGGCCATGCTTGTTTGTTGGCCTATTGTGGTACATTGACACAAGCGCTTCACATGCCAGCTGCGCAACATGTGACTCGGCGATTTATGTCTGACTGTAATGTTTGCGACATGATGTGTCTATAGCTGCAGTGCACCTTGACAGCTGGACAGACATGTATATGTGGTCTGAGATCAATGTACAGAGCCTGTTGTACCTCTAGTGATGCATTAGTGTTCACCATTCATCCATTTAGAGGGTTTAAACACATGTTGGCTGCTAGGATCAGTCGCGTATAGTCTTGAAAAGTTCACTGTGTGTGAGTGTATGTCAAGTCATGTCCTAGAGGTTCTGCTCATACAGGTGGGCAGTGAACACGGCCAAGATGGTTGACTGGACCACTCAGAGCAAATTCCGCCTGGCCTTCCTTGCAATTCAAGTCGTCACCTATGCATACAAGTGAGTCACACATTCCCTTGAGCCACAAGTGCACAATGCATCTGTCTTACGCTTGTGCACATGTTTTGTAAGATGTTGCGACAGTAGCAGTTGCCTGCTTGCATGCATGTATGCTCCAGTTGCGTCAGAGCACATGTGCCAGCTGTGTTACACAGAGCATCAGATGGGCCAATAAGTTGTTGCACTCAAGGCAGCAGACTGCAATGCTGATGTGCAGCGGTGCTTTACTTGCTTGTTGTGCTGCACTTGCTTGTCGAGCCACAGCACCTTGCTTGGCGGTTTACTGGTGTTTGGGCAGCTGACTTCTGTGTAACAGAGACTCTGCTGTGATCTGCGTTTGGTGACACTGGATTGTGACTGCCTGTTTGCAGCTGGATTGAGAGTGACAGGGACGAGGATGAGCAGATCAACAAGATCGAGTCAGCTTTTGACAACGCCACTGATAGCTTGAGGGATGTCGCCAAGAAGGGGTAAAACCTCCCTGTCATGCTGCTCAAATGCCATCTGTGAAGTTGAGCAGCATCTGCCTCCCTAGCCTGACTTCTTCACATTGTCAGCTTCATGCAGCAGTGTGTTGTAGTGTGCAATGTGTTGGCCACCTGCAATCTGCTGTTCAATTGGTCCTGTATGTTGGCCTGGCTCACAAACAGCTGTTAACTGATTGTATGTTTGCTTGCTGCAGTGAGCGCAAAGCCAAGGAGTTGTGGGAACAAGGGTGAGTTTTTTATCCATCTTGATTGTGTGTCGCCCTCACACAGTTGCTGCTGACTGCTATGTGTGTTCAACAATGGTGTACTGTCATGCCAGCAGACTCTGACTCCTAGTATGCCCTTGTGACAGGCTGTGCAGTGTTGACTGAATACTGCATTGTTGGTTGCTGTCACACACTGCCACAGAGATTGCAAGCACACATCAAACTGCAGATGCTGTCATATCAATGAGTATCTTGCAGCCGTGTATGGTGCCAAGCTAATGTGTCTTGTATATGACTGCTGTACCTCTGTCTGCAGTGAGGACAAGCTTGACGAGGCCAAGCACAAGGGCAAGAAGTACGCCAACAAGGCCGAGGACGAGGCAGAGGACATTGGCGACAAAGCCAAGGACAAGTTTGATGAGGCCAAACACAAGGGCCAGAAATACGCCGACAAGGCCGAGGACGAGGCAGAGGACATTGGGGACAAGGGGAAGAAGTGTGCCAACAAGGCACAGGATGAGGCAGAGGACTTTGGTGACGAGGCAGAGAGCAAGACCAAGAAGTACGCCAACAAGGCAGAGAATGAGGCAGACAAGTGAGCACCTTAGCATGCAGCTGTCCTACTGACAATGGATTGTATGCATTCTTGTCCTGCATAGCGAGATATTTTGTTTGCAAATGCCAGGGTACAGCGCAATGCTCCATACTGACCATGCTCTCATGCAATTCTGCACCAGTCTGCTATGCACAGCTCTGCACGAATGTATGATAAGCTCATATCATTTTGCTTGCCAATTGTGCTGGCAGCATGCGACATGAGGCAGACATCTGAGTATTGACACCTAACTTCCAAGGGCAGCCGTTCACACTGCACTATCCATTGTTATCATTGATTCATCACAATTGTACAAGAAAGCCATGCACATAAGAGTACATACCACAGATGACCAATTCAACATCACATTCCTAGGCAAAGCAGTGTGCTGAGTTCAAAAGTCATAGCAAACAGCAACTTGCTTATGCCTTGACTGCTGACCCAGTCTGTTCCTCTTCGTAGGTTTGGAGACAGGGCTGAGCGCGAGGCCAAGGACACTGGAAAGGAGGCCAAGGGCCAGGCCAGGAGAAGGGGCTTCCTCTGATCAGGTACAGCATTTCAAGGCAGATCTCTTCAGATGCTAAGAAAATCAAATGCATACTACTTTCACAATATGCACTAGTGAGCAGCATGCAATTGAAATGCTGCAGATGGAGTTTCTGCCCTGACACAGTGTTGTTTAGGTTGTCAATGTTGCACAAGCTGCATGACTGTTCGCTTCCAGGCTGATGTTTTCACCAGCCAGCATCTGCTAGCAAGTCTGGCCTCTTTCTTTGAAACCTTCGAGTTCGACCAAGAAAGTTGTCCAATCTCCATCAATCCAGGGCAGTTTCCATTTTATTGTACCTGCATAAGCATTCAAACATTGGTACCTTGGGCTTAGCTGACCTATTGGTGTATGTTACTGTATCAATGGCCACATGACATGGCCACTGCGCTGAGGCTATCACCTCTTCACTGTCACATCTTTTGTCCCATCTCGCCAAGATTGTAATGATTGCATGCAATGTACACACACCTGCACTGAGCCATTTGTGTGGACGATGTGCAGCTACTGTTCCGGGATGAACGGCATCAGCAGGATCAGTGCAGCAAACATCACCAACCTTGGAGATGTGTGATGCTATGACCACACTACTGTATGTCAGACCATGCTGCAGAAAGTGCTATGGGTGATGCTGTTTGATATACAAATGTAATGCCTGATTCAGATGCAACTGGCTCCTGATTGTGGTATTTGCTGCCTTTTGTGTCTGAGCTACCTTCATGTGAACTTCCGTATTGACATCCTTGACTAGTCTGTATCTTTTGACAATGTTACACAGTCATGACCATCCTCCTTGATTACAATCATGTGTACAAGACAGTGTTGAGTCGTCATACTTGTAAAGACCAATGTCCAAAAGCCAGTCTGACTGCTGGCATGTACATGCACATGTGCACTCCGTTACATTGTTTATGCAGAGCATGTCATGAAGGCTGTACATTTGTGTGCAAAGATGTTCTATCATATTTTATTTTCTGACACAGGACTCGTGACTGTGTTAGATGAGATCAGGTGAACTTGAAATTGAGTTGCGTGCAATCGGTCTGCCCTGAAATGTGCATGAGGCTAAACTTCATGTTGTTACAGGACTCTTGCTTTTGATATGTTTCGGCATTCATGCACAGAACTCAAGATGTGCAGCTAGGGAATCGCCTCAAAGGCATGTGCAATGTGCCATATTCCACTATAGTCCACGCTACTGGGGCTAAAACAGCTGCTTGTGCACATCTCAAACCACGTGCTGCCCCCAACTTTGTCATTGCATGGTATTACAGAAAGCAACGGCGAATGCCTCCTGCAGGCAAGCATTGAGTCTTGATCTATAACAGGTTCATACTGAAGTCAATCTGAGCAACCTACACACAAAGCCCTTCAAGCTACAATGCATGCTCACAGGATACCTTACAGGGCTAAAAATTGAAAAGCCCTGCAGTGCTCATTTATGCAGCTGAGCATGCGATAGCAAACTGCATTGTTGCATGCTTATAGCAACATGTGCAGGGTGACTGACAACATGCAACACAGGCAGGAGTGAGCTTACTTTAGTCATGTCCAAGGTCAAGCTGACATTTTGGCACAGCCCTTATAGCAACATGTGCAGGGTGACTGACAACATGCAACACAGGCAGGAGTGAGCTTACTTTAGTCATGTCCAAGGTCAAGCTGACATTTTGGCACAGCCCATGCCAGACCAGGGATCGGAAAACCCTTCCACCCTGATGTGATCACCATTGCATCTCTCAGACCTTTCCTTTGCTGCACCTCAACTGCAAAGCCCTGCTGAGGTGAGGTAGCAAAGCTGAATGAGTACATAAGCAAGTGTGCAACATACAAGTGGCTGAGGTAACGTACATGCAAACAGGAATGCACACTGCAAATAGGCAGTCCCCCCACGGGGCAGGGGGGGGGGGGCAGTGGTAGGAGCGCTACAAGCATTGGCTGGTGACATTGAGTCTTAAGATTTGCACTAGGGCCTGCGCTGAGCGTGTCCCACACACTATGGCAGTGATGCAGAGCCACTCACTTTCTGGTCATGATGCCTGGATCCCAGACTTTGTAGCTTGTATGTTGGGATCCCAAGCTCTGCATCCCCAGGATGGCACTTACACAACCCCAGCCTTCTATGCTGGCGCCAACAGCTCGCCTGTGACAGTCTCATACTGATGCTTGATGTAAGCAAAAGTGGCTTCAGTTGAATCTTGGCACTTGTCATCTTGTATGGCAACCAGGCGACCACGCTTGGCAAGCACATGATGCCGTAAGGCGGCTCTGCCCATCAGTCTACAGGCAACAGCTGCCTTTTGCATCTGTACAGGGGTGCAGGGATATAGGGGTGCAGCAGGGATCTGACCAATGATCAGATGTACATGTGCATGGTAGACTGAGCTTAAAGCTTGACACCATTTGGCAGAAGTTTGTAGCAAGTCTACAAAGCAAGACGACACGTCAAGGTTACCAGCCAAGCTCAAGCAGGCAAGAATTAGCACTTTCTTCAGCATTTGCAAATCCACTACCAGCTGTGGAAACGTGGGCACTCACAGCTGCAGCTGTCTCATATTGAGAACCTTCATGCCGCTCATGGTGAAACATGCAAGCAACTTACGTTGCAGCAGGGTGTACGTGCAATATGCTAGACACAGGAGCCAAGAGCTGAAACAATCGGGACAGAAGCAGGGCAGCTGCGTTGCGTCAACCAGATGCGTCAGGGCAGGCATCACTTTCTATGCTAAGGCAGGAGCATGGCAAGGGCAGGGCCATGGGCAGGAGCAACGGCAAGGATCAATCTAGTACATCACTTACAGGTTTGCTTTGTTCTTGAAGAAGTGCTCTGCGCCAACAACATCAAGCACCGCGTCCAAAGTGCTCATCGGCTTTGGGCTGCCCTGCTCTTTGATCACAACATGTGCAGAGTAACCTCCAAGGTGCACATGTGCCGCCTGTTCGATGCCATGCTTCCCCAGAGCAGTGCCGATTGCGTGGACAGCTGCATTCACTTTGACATCATCGTCACCGTGTAGGCGCTGTGTCAGGGATCCCAACCTTCCGCGCAGCCTAACACACTCCCAGTAGTCAGAATGGTGTTCATATTCTGGCAGCGGCCAGTCAAGTGCACGGTGCAGTTGACCTAGGTCAGCAGGTGACCAGGGAAGTGATTGTGATTCTGTGAGGGAAAGGGACTTGAAGGTGTGTAGGTCCAGAGTGCCCAAAGCTGCTAGTGCCCATGCAGCATTGGCACGAGCTTTGGCCCTGTTCTGGTTTGGATGACTGCCCTTGACGGCAAACACATGAGGCAGTATGACCTGGGTGAAACTGGGGGGAATCTCAAGCCTGAGATTAGCACATGCTGTGAGGATGATCTTGGCGCGCTGCGCGGTTGTTGGTGGCGACTGATCCTGAAGCTGTGTGAGAAGCTGAGTGTACCAGGTCAGAAAGGCGGGAGTAAAGGCTGCCTTTGGTTGGTGCTGCAGCATTTCCAGTGAGCGCAAGACGATTGCCATGTCATCTTCTGTGGGTTGCTGATCTGCCTCTGAGCTGCTCATCAGTCGGATCATCCTGTTGCACAGCTTGTCAATGAGTGATGCTGGATGCTGACTGGCAGGCAGCTGCGCAACCCCAAACCTTGCATTTGCAACATTCCTGGCGCTGAAATTTGCCAAGGAAAGCTTAGGCAAGCGTCGCAAGATGTACTCTACAAGCTGACCATCACAAGGGTTGATCTCCAGCTGACAGCAAGAGTACAGTGTATTGGCAAATCTGTGTGCATTGTAGCATGCACCGTCAGCAATGAATTGGTCTGCTAGTGCATCTGCTAGCCCTGGCATTGCATCCATTTGCTGGTCTGTCCGTGAGAGGGCTGTGAGGATAATGGCCACATGCTGAGCTTGTAGCTGATGCCGCTGAGGCCACAGCTGCTTGCACAGCTTCCTCATGAGCTGATGCACTGTTTGCTGACTAGTCTCAGAAAGACTTTGACTCTTCTGCGACTGAGTGGCAACACAAAGACGTCCGACTGTGTTCATGACATTGCAGATGTGCTGGTAGTCTAGCAGGGTTGACAGGCAGAGTTGTGTCATGTCGGCGCAGAAGCTGACCAGAACAAGCTCTGAGGGTTACTGTTTTTTTTGGGTGCACTGCAGTGCCCATTTGGAGTAGCCATCAATGTATTGCTCCATATCTTTCAGCCACAAACGCCATGTGCTGCCAGCAAGCGAGGCCTGTGACAGAGCCAAACATTCAGTGAAAGAAAGGCGCACTTTGCAACTTGCCGAGCTGCCAGATTCATGTCATGATGCAACAAGCTTTGATTCCGTATCCAGGTACCTTTCTTTGACAGGTGGAAGACTGGTGCTCAATATTTGTTGATTGCACATCTTGTTGTTCTTTGTGTTGTCCCTGTACATGCAAGCAACTGTTTGCAGTTTATGTCTCAAGACTATGACAGGCTGTCTGCAAACAAGCAGCTGAGCTAGACAGGCCTCACCTTCTTCTGAAAACGGTATGTTTGGATCTCTTTATTCACCGGATGTGTCAACCTGACAGCTTTGGCAAGAGACTGAGCTGACCTGCAGAATAGCGGTACAAAGTGATTGTCTTGCATGCAGCGATTTATCGGTCTTGCTATCATGCTAGGGGAAGCCTACCGAAGGGTACGCTTGGCTCTCGGCTTCCTGACAGCAAAGCGCATGGAAGCTCTTGCGGATGGAGGGGTCAGAGTGTTCCCGGACATCGTGCAATGCATGCCGGCGACTTGTTGATCTGGTGCCAAGACACGCTTTGACAGCGACAAGGTGCACTGTATACAACAACCCTGTATTTAGCTGCAAGCGCCTGGGGCTGTCTGCTAATAGCAAGATGCACATCTCGGCTGCGTCATGATGACGCCGTCATCAGCTTCGAATTGGTAGCAATGCAGGTTTGACTTTGACATTGCCATGCATGATACACAGCAGAGCTGGCGCTGCTGCAGACACGTCCAAGCAGTGATTACTGACACCTCATATATCTGTCTGGTCATGTCGCATGCCATGCATGCTGATGCATGGCATGCGACATGATGCCAGGGCATGCCCGTAATTATTGACATGCATAAGCAAGAAGGTCCTTGGTATGGTGAAGCCAGGTCGTTCAAAATATGGCATTTGGAAACGACTTCAGCAACCGGCAGCTTAGTGACAGTGCGGATGTTGAGTGATGAAGCATTCACATCACAGCAGAAAAGCTGACCTGGCAATAATTTCACCAGGTGTGTGTGTGACCTGTACAAATGCAACCAATTTGCTGAGTACCATTCCCGTCTCTTATCGAATTCGTTTGACCGACAAATACAGCTCTATAAGAATTAACACTGAGCACGTTGCCTGAACGGCGTTGCGCAGCAAAGAGCACGCCATGGATTTAGCCGACATAGCCACCGATGACCTGCTTGCTGAGGTGCAAAGACGCATGCACTGTATGGACAAGCCCGAAAAACGCGTCATCATGGTTGGTAAGTGCACATAAGCTTTGCCACGCGTATCAGGAGAACAGCTATGTGTTGCCCTCGACTTCAGCCTCGACGTCAACGCGCAATGAACAAGTGTTGATCAGCACATCCTAACTCTCCGTGGCATGTTAGGACCACCTGGCAGTGGAAAGGGTACTCAGTCACCCAGGCTGAAGAAGGAGCACTGCCTGTGCCATCTTGCAACCGGAGATATGCTTCGAGCTGCAGTTGCAGCCAAAACCCCGCTTGGCACTGAGGCAAGTCTTGTCAGCACTTGTTTGTTCTACTCTACCTTCTCCCCTCATCCACTGGCAAAGATGCACCAAACATGGTTCATAAAGCCATTACATTCTTTTGCAGGCCAAGCAAGCAATGGATGCAGGAGGCCTTGTCTCTGATGACATTGTGGTCGGCCTCATTGCAGAGAATGTGAAGAAGCCTGAATGCAGGATAGGCTTCATTCTGGATGGCTTCCCAAGAACTGTAGGACAGGCAGAAAAGCTGGATGAGATGCTGAGTCATCAAGGCAGCTCCATAGACAAAGTCTTGGACTTTGAAGTTCCAGATGCAACCCTGGTATGCTCACCACAACGGAGTGACACAATTGGCATTTGTGCAGAACCCAATTCATACAGGAGCTTAGCATCATCCAACCGATGCGCATATTGCAGCATTTGCCATGTCAAAACTGACCCATAACTGTTCTATCACCCATCTGGGTGTCAAGTCTGGTCTAACTCCATCTGGGTGTCAAGGCTAGTTCAACACCGTCTGAGTGTATGTCCTGTCACTCTTGCTTTGTTTGTTGCAAATGGGTCGACAGTACTTGAAGCTGAGTCCTACAGACTTAAACACATGCTGCAGGTAGAGCGAATAACAGGGCGCTGGATTCATCCTGGTAGTGGACGATCATACCATAACAAGTTTGCACCCCCTAAGCAGGAAGGCAAGGATGATATCACTGGAGAGGATCTCATTCAGCGCAAGGATGACAATGCTGAAACTCTTAAGAAGCGGCTAGAGGCGTACCATAGAGACACTGTTCCAGTGAGTTCCCTTTCAATTAATGAGATCATATTTTACTCATTGGAAAACAGCTGTAGCAGTCATGCAGTTGTAGGAGGCATTTCCACAGCTGATCCACGTTTCCTAAACTTGCTGGTGGAGAAAATTCTTGTCAGAGCAATGATGTGCCTGTTCCTGGTCATGCATGCCTTGCGTGTATGCAGTACATATGTCAGAGCTGCTGTGTTAAACGTTGAGTCTTGAGCTGTGGCGCCCATGCTCATGCGCCGCAGCTCTGATCATGCTCTTACATACAATTATTGCCTCAATAAGTGCTTTGTATGACCCGTGTGATCTGCAACTGTCTTGCTAGGCTTGGTGCATGGTCTGTCACGTTTCTATGTGCTGCTTGCAGGTTTTGCAGCACTACAAAGACAGGGTAGCACGTATTTCAGCAGACAAATCAGCTGATGATGTAGCAAAACAAATCCAACAGGCTGTTCAGCAATAACAGTCTTGTGCTGCTTGACAGAGACTGCTGCACCCCCGGCATTTCATTCAACTGCGAAGGTGCAATTTTGCCCCATGGTGTTTGAAACGCCCCAGTGTATTGCTGTGATCCAAGCCGCACCATTGTTTCTCAGATTGACAACAAATGCTAGTTTGCTGAGGCCTAAGGGGCCCACAGCAATTTATACAGAAGCATTGTGCCTGTTGCTCGACGTCATTTCACCACTTTGGGCCATAGATATGCACGAGCAACACAGCCAATGACCTCTAAGACCGGCGGTGGTGGTGCCATTCGTAATGCTTGTGCAACTTTTTGCTGAGCTGCATATGGCCATATAATAAGACACGATACAGGGAAAAGTTGCGGTCCTGCATTCTGAACATCAGTGTGCTAACAGTACACTGTGCACCCCTGCTCTGTGTGCTATGCATCTCCATACTAATATGGTACAGATGCATGAGTAGCATAGGTGCTGCGTTGGCCAGAAGTGCACAACAGCTGCAAGACTACTCAGCAACATGCAGCATTGCACACCAGCAGAGAACATCATGTGGAACGCAGAAAGCCGTCTCAATACCTGTGCATGCCCATGTTTTGGTACATGTTGCTGCATGGCTAGTGATGGGCATCAGATCATCATGGAGAATGCAGAGCATGAAGGGCATCGTGTCTTGTCATCACATCATTGAGCATCACATCATGCTTGAATCATCAGATCATCATGCCATCTGTCATCTAGTCCAAGACGAGTCCTCACGAAGAGACTGTGCTATATTTGAACGCTTGTGCTTCACTTCTTACCCTGCATTCAGCCTTGCTCTGCTCATACTGCTGCATGACATACTCTTGCTCAGCAAACACACACACCAGTGTTGAGAAACAAGCAATAGTGCTGGGCGATTTGGTATGCAACTACTGTTTGATGTGATTTGCCCTCCAATGCTTCATCATCTCCAAAGACCAAAAACACATCTCTTCTGGGCCAGGACTGCCTCACAATGCTGCTGCTCATAATTCCTGCTAAGATCTGGGTCAGTCCCTGCAAGACAGCCAGCACTCCATTTCAAAGCTAGCCTTGAGTTTAACAGCGATCAAGGTGTGTGACCATTGAATCAGATACTCTGCACTGGCACAGAGTAATGCAACAAGGTGATCAACATCTGCAAGGCCTGCTGTCGCAAAAGAGGCACTGAGAACAGCAGATATTGCATAAAACCTGCCATGCCTTGTTGTGAAGGTTGATTTTCAAGGTTCCGACAGGCATGGCAAATGCAACAGGCAGGTTTGTGGTACAAGAATCTGTGCTGTGAACAGTTGACATGGCGGCACAAGGCACAGTCTTTTGCATACCTCTGGGGAGACACAGAGCGAGGTGGTGATACACTGCGGGGTGGAGACCTGCTGCCGCTGCGTGCTGGGCTCCTGGACCTGGATGCTGACCTGGAAGCAGACCTGCAGCTCAACCATGCAAGCTGTCACACACAAGACGCGCTGACAGAGATCGCCAGAGCGCAACAAATTAGAGGACAGTGCAGCCCAGCAGGGACAGGGAGAGGGCCAACAGCTAGTCAAGACATCCTCACAGCAAATGTTGCCTGTATTTGAATTGGCCAATGGAATGTGGCAAAAATTCCAGGACAGGTCATTCAACCCAAGAACAGCACACTGAGTGTGAGGTGACAACATTGGCTATGGTACTTAGGGTGCCTATGACCAATACAGTTATTATGCAGGTCCAAAAAATATGTAGGCCACCTCTACACGAAAGCAACTGGGTGCTGACGTGCCATGAAAGGCAAGCTGTCCTGAGACTCAATGTGGCAAGCATCAGGAAGGCTGTATGTAGCTAATAAGTAGAGCTCATTGCCTGCTGGATGTTGCAATCTTGACAAGCATGGAATGTGTGACTGGTACAAACACAGAGTGCATAGCCCAGACAAGCGTCATGTCTAGATTGGTAAGCTTCTGACTTTGATCAGCGTCTGACCTTTCACAGAGTCACAATACATGTCTGATTGTTCCAGGTCAAAACGTAGACACTTCAACAGGGTCACCCATGTGCCTGTCAGTTGTGTCTCGACAGCTACCAAATGCAGGTTTAACACTTACTTGAAGTTGTGCAGGGACGCACTGACATACCTGCTATAGCTACGCTGTCGGGCAGCGGGTGAGCGACTGTAGCTTCTGCCACGGCGGGGGGAGGGACTGTAGCTGCGGCGTCGGTAGCTGGGCCTGTTATACCCTGCAAGCACCAAGCAATGCTGCATTGAAAGTACAATGAAGGACAGATAACCCCACAGGTACTCATTACAG
>JAABUK010009299.1_pt1 | contig 13482 bp, 14 predicted proteins | sample 5559141 | NCBI WGS metagenome assembly JAABUK01 (sample SAMN10711869, study PRJNA513367) | rock metagenome | isolation source: Antarctica rocks | place: Antarctica: Victoria Land, Pudding Butte nord | collected 2016-01-03
CCAGGTGCACGCCGGCGCTGTGTACCTGCACCAAGGGGCGAGCTACCTCGTCGACGCACTCGACCTGACCGAGTCGGTGGCCATGGTGCACGCCGAGGATCCCGACTGGACCACCTGGGCCCGCGATGTCACCGACATCGCGGTCGTCGCGACCATGCGCAGCCGAGCCCTCGGCGACGTCGAGCTGTCGTTCGGCACGGTCGACGTGACCAACCAGGTGGTGAGCTACCTGCGCAAGCAGGTGGCGACCGGCGAGGTGCTCGACGAGCGGCCGCTGGACCTGCCGGCGCGGCAGCTGCGGACGCGCGCGGTCTGGTACACCGTCGCCACGCGGCGCCTCGAGGGCTGCGGCCTCGACCCGGCACAGCTTCCCGGCGCCGCTCATGCGGCCGAGCACGCCGCGATCGGGCTGCTTCCGCTATACGCGACCTGCGACCGCTGGGACATCGGCGGCGTCTCGACCGCCCAGCACGCCGACACCGGCCGGTTGACGGTCTTCGTCTACGACGGACACCCGGGCGGCGCCGGCTTCGCCGCCCGCGGCTTCGACGCAGCCCCGGCTTGGCTAGCCGCCACGCGCGCCGCAGTTGCCGCGTGCGAGTGCACCACCGGGTGTCCGTCGTGTGTTCAGTCACCCAAGTGCGGAAACGGCAACGACCCGCTGGACAAGGCCGGCGCCGTGGTCCTGCTCGACATCGTGCTGGCCGCGGCATCGGCCCACCCGGTGTGACCCGCCACTTCCGGCTGCGGTTTTGGCCGATGGTTCGGACCGGCGAGGCATGGCGCAGAACCCCTTGGGTAGCCCTGCGGGTGACTACCATCCCCGATGTCGCCACAGCCGGGCCGGAGCTCTTGGAGGACTCATGCTGCTACTAGGACTGCTGCTGCTCGTGGCAGCGGGGGCGCTGACCGGCGGGATCCTCGTCGACAACACCCGCAACTCACAGGCGGAGCTTTTCGGTTTCTCGCTGCCGCATCTCACCATCGGCCAGCTGTTCCTGGTCGGCGTGGGAACCGGATTCCTGGCCACCCTCGGCCTCGCGATGCTCCTGGGGGGCCTGCGGCGGGGCGGGCGCCGGCGCCGTGAGCAGCGCGCCGAGCTCAAGACGAAGCGCCGGCGTGAGGATGAGCTGAAGGAAGAGAACACCCGACTAGCCCGTGAGCTCGAGCAGCAGCGGGTGAGCCCGCCGGCCAGCGCGTCGACCACCGGCGCGTCGACCACCGGCGCGACGACATCGGATGCCACCACGCGACCACCGGTCGCTCCGACAGTCACCCGGACGCCTATCGAAGACCCCCCGGCTACCAACCCTCCCCCGCTGCGTCCGCCCGGGAACTAATCCACCGGCCGCGGTGCCCAGCCGCTTGCTGCCCCGCTCCGGTGCCTCGGCGGGTTAGGCAGCCGCCGGCGCCGGCCAATGGCTCGGTGTCTGTCATTGGGCCCGGCGTCTGTCATTTGGGCCACCGATACCTCCCACCGGGCCGGCCCGGGCGCTCACGCTGGCCCGACCCCACCGCAGGGCAGGCCCCGCCGGTTGTGCCGATGCGGTGACCAGCGAAGCAGGGCCGTCGAACCGGCAGGCGTCCAACCTCGCGCCGTTTGCGTGCACCACCCGAGTGGCGGTGACGCACGCTGATCCGGGACCGAATACGACCCGGGCAGCGGCGGCGAGTGCTCCGAGGTCGGCCGCCGACGCAGCCCGGTGCCGGGCGACGACCGCGGAGCCGACAGTCGCGCCCACCTCGCCGGCCAGCAGGACGACCGCCGCAGCCGCCAGCACGTACACGCTGGCCGACCCGCGATCGGCCGTCACGACAAGGCCGTCGGCTCGAGCAGGGCGACGGCCGTGGCACCGACCGCGACCGGACTCAGCAGGTGCCCGAGCAGAGGCACCCGACTGCGGACGGACACGGAAACGGTGTCTGGTCCCGCCGACCGCACGTGGACTGCTGCGCCGGGCGGTGCCACCTGGCGAGCCAGGTTGACCACCCGCGCCGGCGGCTCACCTCGCCCAGCCGCGCGAGCGCCCTCCCTCGCGGCATCGACGCATCTCAGCTGGGCGGTAACGGCCCCCACTGCGCTGAGGGCAACCGCCAGCAGCAGTACGAGCACCGGCAGCGCCGCAGCCATCTCCGCGGTCACCGCGCCGCGGTCATCCGGCGTCATCAGAACGGCGCCTGCAGCGCCCGAGCCACCAGCCCAGTCAGGGCGTGCAGCACCGCCGGACTGCTGACCACCTTGTAGAGCGCGCCGGCGAACGCGACCGCAGCGATCGTCCCCACCGCATACTCCGCAGTGCTCATGCCGTCGTCCTCCCAATGGGACAGGGCGTGTCGGCTGGTCATCAACCGCCTCCTTCTGCCGCTGGTCGGTCCGGCGGCGCCTTCACCGTGGCTGCGGCGACGAACCAGCCGGGTCACTCCGCCAGTTCTGTGGATGCGGAGGTGGCTGTGTGCGGATGGCCCGGCGCAGGCGCATCACCGCAGCACCGAACCGGCGATGCCGATCACGATCGGCACCACGCCCAGGCACACGAACGCCGGCAGAAAGCACAGGCCCAACGGCAGAACCACAAGGACCCCGGCCCGGCGCACCCGCGCGTCCGCAGCCGACTGGCGTCGCATCCGCAGGTCCCCGGCAGTACGGCTGAGCTCCTCAGCCAGGCGCGTGCCGCTGCCGGCTGCCCGGGCCAGGGTGCGGGCCGCCACCTCACCACCGGGCAACCGAGCCAGGGGCTGCCACGCCAGCTCCGGCGGCGAGCCGAGGTCGGTGCCCCGCGCCACCGCCGACAAGGCGGCTCCGACGGGGCCGCCCACGGCCGTTGCCACCGCCAGGGCGGCAGTGGCCGGAGGTTGACCTGCCCGCAATGTGCACGCGAGCAGGTCCAGGGCGAGGGGGAGGTCGCGGTCGGCCGCCTCCTGTCGTGACACAGCAGCCGGATCAGGCACCCGCGAGACGAGCCGGTCGACCGCCCACGCTGCGCCGGCGCCGGCCACCGCGCCGGCCGGGCCGCCGACGGTGAGGGCTACGCAGCCGCCGACGGCCGCCCCGAGCGCGAGGCGGGTGCGGCAGGACCAATGCAGGCGACGCGACCGGTTCGGTGGCGCGTCAGCCCGGCTCACCGGGACCAGCCGGCCCGACCAGGAGGCCGAGCTGGGCCCCACGAGGGCCGCCGCGGCGGTCATCACCACGGCAGCGACGAGCGGGCCGGTCACGGCAACCTCCCCGAGGCGACAGCGGTCAGCCGACCGACCCAGGCGAGGCCGGCCAGCTCCAGAGTCAGGCCGCCGGCACAGCACAGGGCGCCGGCCGGCGTATGGAGCAGGACGTGCAGCGGTGCTGCCCCCATCAGCTGGCCCAAGATCACCCCCAAAATCGGCAGGCCGGCGAGCAGGCCGCCGGTGGCCCGGGCTCCAGCCAGCTCCACCTCGGCCTTGAGCCGCTGCTCCTGTCCCGCTCGCACCTCTGCCTCCACCCGGTTGACGAGGTCGGCGAGCGGAGCCCCGGCACGGGTGCTCACCTCCCAGGCCACGGCCAGGCGGGAGAACGTGGCGCTGTCAGGCGCCCCGTGCCGCAGCGCAGTGGCCACATCCCCGCCGAGGCCGGCCGCAGCCGTGGCCTCGGCCAAGCGGGAACCGGCGGGCCCGGAGGGCGCGACAAGCGCGAGGGCCATACCCGGCTGCCGACCCGCCCGCAGCTCCGCGGCAAACGCCGACAGCAGCTCCAGCTCGGCTGCTCCGCGCCGACCGGCCTCGGCCGTCCGCCGACCCTGCTGCCAGCGCCGCACGAGCACGGCCGTCAGCGTGCCCGCGACGACACCGGCCACCGGTCCCGCCGTCGACGCAAGAGAACCCGCCAAGGCCGCGGCCGCCGGCACTCCGGCACGACCCGCCGGCCACCTGAGCCGCCGGCTCCGCAGCTCGCCCAGCAGGTGGTCCCGCAGGAGAAGCCGGCTCAGCCGGTCGCCACGCAGGCCGAGAACCCCGGCCGTAGCGACGACCAGGAGGAGCCCGGCCAGCCTCACGGCACGATGTTGGGGTCGGCCCCCCGCGTGGCCAGCAACTCGCGCAGGATCGGCGCACCGGCCGCCGACGCAGCCCCCCGTCGCCAGGCCGGCACGAGCTCGGCTCGTGAGCCGGTGCGGTGCAGCACCGCAACCTCCTCGACCACCCGTCGAACCCCAGACCGGCGCAAATGGACGACGCACTGGACCGCGGCGAGAAGCTGGCTGTGCAGGGCGTCGGCGCTCATGCCGCCCAACGCGGCCAGCGCCTCCAGCCGGGCGGGGACGTCGCTGGCCGAGTTGGCGTGCACGGTGCCGGCGCCACCGTCGTGCCCGGTATTCAAGGCGGCGAGGAGCTCGACGACTTCGGCGCCGCGCACCTCACCGACGACCAGGCGATCGGGCCGCATCCGCAGCGCCTGACGCACCAGGTCGCGCAAACTCACGGCACCGGCCCCCTCGACATTGGGCGTACGCGCCTCGAGTCCGATCACGTGCGGGTGCGCGGGCCGCAACTCGCCGGAGTCCTCGACGATGATGATGCGCTCGCTGGCCGAGACGCTGCCCAGCAGCGTGCCCAGCAACGTTGTCTTGCCCGAGCCTGTGCCGCCGGTCACGAGAAACGCCAGGCGCGCCGCGACGACAGCGGTCAGCAGCCGGGCCCCGGCCGCGTCCACGCTCCCGGCCGCCGTGAGCTCGGCCAGGCTGAAAGCGCGGGGACGGAACACGCGCAGCGACAAGTAGGGACCGGTCGTTGCCACCGGTGCGAGGACGGCATGGAGCCGGTTGCCCCCCGGCAGCCGGACGTCGACCCAGGGCTGTGCGTCATCCAGGCGACGTCCGCCGGCCGCGGCAAGCCGGCTGGCCAGACGGCGAAGGCTGTCGGTGTCGGCGAAGCGGACGGTCGTGCGGCGCAGCCCCTCGCCCTGATCGACCCAAACCTCGTCGGGCCCGTTGACCAGCACGTCGGTGGTGCGCGGGTCCCGAAGCAGCACCTCCAGCGGCCCGGCACCGACCAGCTCCGACTGCAGCTCCGGCAGGTAGCGCAGTAACTCCTCGTCGCCGATAGGCACCAAGGCCTCTGCCCGCAGTGCTGCTGCCAGCCGCCGTAGGTCCGGCTGCTCGCGGTCGTCGGCGAGCCGTCGCCGGATTCGTTCGACCAGCCCGGGGTCGAGCTTCACAGCGAGGTCGACCCGGACAGTCGGTCCAGAAAGTCCGCGCAGAACTCAGCCAGCGGCCCTCGGTCGCGCCGGCCAGGTGGCTCACCGCGCTCCAGTGCGGCGGCCAGCCCCGGCTCGGGGCGCAGGACGCCGGCAACCGGGACACCCAAGGCGGCCGAGACGTCGCGGGAGGACAGGCCGGCCGGCGCGGGCCCGCGAACCACCACCTGCACCTCGGCGCAGTGCGGTAGGGCCGCCGCCAGGACGCGAGCGGCGGCGGCGCAGGCGCGGACCTCCGCCGGAAGCACGAGCAGCGCGATATCGCTGTCGCGCAGCACGGCTACGGCGGACTCGTCGAGCCGGCGCGGAAGGTCGGCCACCACAAGGTCGGCATCCCGGCGGGCTGCACCGAGAACCGCCACCATCGCGGTGACCGGCACGTCGACCCGATCCCCGCGATCCCAGGACAGCAGAGACACGCCCGACACCTCCGGCAGCCCCGCGCTCAGCGCCTCCACTGCGAGTCGGCCCGAGGTGGCCGCAAGGTCGGGCCAGCGCAGGCCGGCTGCACCCTCGGCTCCGAGCACGAGGTCCAGGCCGCCGCCCAAGGCGTCGGCGTCGACCAAGACCGTGCGTCCGCCGCGCCGGGCTGAGGTGAGCGCCAGCGCTACGGCCAGGACCGACGCACCGCCGCCGCCACGGCCGCCGAGGACAGCAACCAGCGGGGCCGTCTCGGCCGGACCGCCCTGGCACGCGCCCAGCCGTTCGACGAGCCAGCTCTGTGCGGCCGGCAAGAAGACGACGTGGTCGGCCCCCACCTCCTGGGCCAACGCCCACACATCGGCGTCGGAGGGGTCGCTGCCCACCAGGACGACCCCCTCGCGGCGGGGCAGCCGGGCGCGGCGCAGTCCAACGCCGACGGCGGCTGCGGCGATGACGAGCGGGGCGGTCGTCCAGGCCGGCCAGGCGGCGCCGGGGTCAGCCGCGACCTGGACCTCCACGCCGGCAGCGGCCGCGAGCCGGATCAGCTCATCAAGGAGTTCAGGATCGTCGGTCAGGAGCAGCGGCAGGTCGGCGGCCATGATCCCCCGTTCGGCACTGGCCGCCAGCGGCGACGCGATGCCCACGGTGGATCCGCCGGGTGTCAGGCGGAACTCGTTTCTGCAGGCTGTGGACGAGCCCCCGGCTGTGGACCGGCTTGGGAACGGCAGGTAGCGGCGCGGGCCGCGAGCGGGCGGCGTCAGCACGTCGATCCGGGCTGCAGATAGGGACGACCCCCGCCGGGGGGGTTGGCGGGGGTCGTCGCGAGGCCCGGCTCCGGGGGGGTGTGAGCCGAACCTGGTCTATCGCCTCGCGGGCTAGCTGCCTCAAAAGGGCTAGGCGGGCATCCCCCAACGTGACTACCGACGATGGTACTCATCGCGGGCGATTTGAAAAGTCTGTGTCCCGCGTTGCGCCCGTATCCTCAAAGGCGTGTCCTCTGACGCACCGGGCACCGCGCTACCCGGCCCGAAGTCCGCCGCCTTCTTCGACCTGGACAAAACCGTGATCGCCAAGTCCAGCGTCTTGGCCTTCGGGCGGCCGTTCTACCAAGGTGGGCTGATCAATCGACGGGCTGTCCTGAAGAGCAGCTATGCCCAGTTTGTCTTCCACGTCAGCGGGGCCGACGAGGACCAGATGGCTCGGATGCGCGACTACCTCACTGCCATGTGCACGGGCTGGGACGTAGCCACGGTGCGGGAGATTGTGGCCGAGACGCTGCACGAGCTGATCGACCCGCTGATCTACGACGAGGCCGCCGGCCTGATCGAGGAGCACCACGCGGCTGGTCGTGACGTCGTCATCGTGTCCAGCAGCGGCGAGGAAGTAGTGACGGCGATCGGCGAGCTGCTCGGCGCCGATCAGGTCCTCGCCACCCGGATGGTCGAGGTCGACGGCCGCTACACCGGGGAGATCGACTTCTACGCCTACGGCCCGAACAAGGCCCAGGCGATGCATAACCTCGCCGAGCGCGAGGGCTACGACCTGGCCGCGAGCTATGCCTACAGCGACTCCTCCACCGACCTGCCCATGCTTGAGGCCGTCGGCCATCCCAGCGCCGTGAACCCGGACAAGGCGCTGCGCCGAGCGGCCCTGGACAACGGCTGGCCGATCCTGTCCTTCGCCCGACCGGTGTCGCTGCGCTCCCGCCTGGCGCTGCACCGGCCTTCGACGCCGGTGGTGGCAGCCGGCGCGGCGGTCGGCATGGGAGCCGTCGTCGGCCTGGCCTGGGCGGCGCAGCGCCGGCGGGCCCGGGCCGGTCCGTCTGGGCGCCCGGTCAGCCAGCGGTGGGGACAACCGGCCGTACGGCCGACGAAGAAGCCGCCCGGCCGCACGGCACGCCGGCCGGCTTGAGCGGCCTCAGCCGCGCAGCCGAGCCTCGCACATCGCCAGCCCCTCCCGGGCGCCGAGGGTCACCGCCGCGCAGCAGTGCCGTAGCCAGGCAGCCACGGCCGCCGGCTCGCCGCAGCCGTAGTCGGCGGCCCGGTGGACGTAGTCGCCGAGGGCGAGGTGCCCCACCTCCGGCACCGACACGGCCCGCAGATCCAGCCCACGGCTGTGCAAGGTGAGCCGGCCCGCGGCGCGGGCAACCACGCCACTGCCGGTGCCGAACGGCTCGGCGGTGAGCAGCTCGCCGTGCACCACCGCGGCCAGCAGGACCGCCGGCAGAGCCGGCCTGACCGCATCGCCCGGCACCGCTGCGGCCCGTACGCCATCCGGTGGAGCCGGCCACCCGAGCGACGCACCTCGCACCAGCGCCGGCCGGCCGGTCAGCTCGGCTACCACCGCCGCGAGCCGGGCCGCAGCCGCCGCCGACACCGGGCGACCGAGCCGCTCGGCGGGCAGCAGCTCACGCGCGGCCAGAACGTGCAGTCGCGCCAAAACCTGGCCCGGCGCCCGTGTCCACGTCCCGCTCAGCGTGCCGAGCTCTGCGCCGACCCGCAGGGCGCCGCGAACCACCGGCCCGCCGCCACCGACCCGGATCACGGAAAGCGCGACCTCCTCGCCGGCCAGCGCCGCAGATGCGCGGGCCCCGCGCAGCGCGGACTCGGTGCTCACCGACGCACTGTCCCGGCGCAGCACCCGGTGAGCGAGCAAGCGATCGACGGCGAGCGTGGCCTCTGCCGCCGCGTCGGCCACGCCGGGCAGGTCCACCAACGCGGCCAGCGGGTCGGCGTCGCCGCTGGATCTCACGACCCCCGAGCCTAGGGGCGCCGCGGGGTCGACCAGCCGGCCGCCGATCGGTAGGTTCTCCATGGCACGCGCCTTGCCATCGTCCCTGAGGAGACTGACGTGGCCCAAACCGCCTCCAACCGTCGTGACACCGTCCCCCCACCGGCAGCACCCGAGATCGCCGACCCCGGCCCGCTTGGTCTGGCGGCTTTTGCAATGACGACCTTCGTACTGAGCGTCTTCAACGCCGGCCTGCTCGACGCCAAGCTAGAGGCGGTCGTGCTTCCGCTGGCCCTGTTCTACGGCGGCGCGACTCAGCTGCTCGCCGGCATGTGGGAGTTCCGCAAGGGGAACACCTTCGGCGCACTGGCGTTCTCTTCCTTCGGCTCGTTCTGGCTGGCGTACTTCTTCCTCGCCCGCTACATCGCCGCCGGCCTGGGGCCCGACGCCCACCGAGCGGTGGGGCTGTTCTTGCTGGCCTGGACGATCTTCACCGCGTACATGTTGGTCGCCAGCCTGCGGGTGAGTTCCGCGGTCATCGCCGTCTTCGGCCTGCTGACTCTGACTTTCCTGGTGCTCACCATCGGCGCCTTCAGCGCGAGGACCGGGATCACCCGGCTCGGCGGCTGGCTGGGGCTCGCGACCGCCCTGGCCGCCTGGTACGCATCCTTCGCCGGTGTCACCAACGCCACCTGGCGCCGGGTCGTCCTGCCGGTCGGCCCGCGCGCATAGGTCCGCCGGCGTTCTGCGCCGTACTTCCGCCGGGAGGCATGCCATGAGCACCGACAACGAGCCGAACCTGTCGAACCTGTTGCACGAGAACCGCCGATTCGAGCCGCCGGCCGAGCTCGCCGCTCAGGCCAACGCCCAGCCGGCCATCTACGACAAGGCATCCCGCGACCGCCTGGCCTGGTGGGCCGAGCAGGCCGACGCCCTGGACTGGTCCACTCGCTGGGACCAGATTCTCGACTGGCAGCCGCCCTTCGCGAAGTGGTTCGTCGGCGGCACGCTCAACGCCGCCGTCAACTGCGTCGACCGCCACGTCGCCGCCGGCAAGGGCGACAAGGTCGCCTTCCACTGGGTCGGCGAGCCAAAAGGCGAAACGCGCACCATCACCTATGCCGACCTGCTGCGGGAGGTCTGCAAGTGCGCCAACGCGCTGACCGACCTCGGTGTCGCCAAGGGCGACCGGGTGGCCCTGTACATGCCGATGATCCCGGAGACGGTGATCACCATGCTCGCCTGCGCCCGCCTCGGCGCGCCGCACACCGTGGTCTTCGGTGGCTTCTCCGCCGAGGCGCTGCGCGGGCGCATCCTGGACTGCGACGCCCATGTCGTCATCACCGCCGACGGGGGCTACCGCCGGAGTTCGGTCAGTCCGCTGAAGCCGGCCGTCGACGAGGCGCTACAGGAGTGCCCCGACGTCACCACGGTGCTGGTCGTCCGGCGCACCGGAAACGACATCAGCTGGACCGACGGTCGCGATGTCTGGTGGCACGACGTCGTCGACGCGGCGAGCGACAGCCACGAGGCGGAGGCCCACGACGCCGAGCACCCGCTCTATGTCATGTACACCTCGGGCACGACCGCGCGCCCCAAGGGCATCCTGCACACGACCGGCGGCTACCTGACCCACGTCGCGGCGACCCATCGGTACGTCTTCGACCTCAAGGCCGACACCGACATCTTCTGGACCGCCGCCGACATCGGCTGGGTGACCGGCCACAGCTACATCGTGTACGGCCCGCTGGCCAACGGCGCGACCTCGGTGATGTACGAGGGCACCCCCGACGCCGGCGGCAAGGACCGCTGGTGGCAGATCGTCGAGGAGTACGGCGTGACGATCCTCTACACGGCGCCTACGACGATCCGCACGTTCATGAAGTGGGGCGACGACCTGCCGGCCGGTCACGACCTGTCCTCGCTGCGCCTGCTGGGCTCGGTCGGGGAGCCGATCAACCCCGAAGCCTGGATGTGGTACCGCGAGCACATCGGCGGCAACCGCTGCCCGGTGGTCGACACCTGGTGGCAGACCGAGACCGGCGGCATCATGATCACGCCGCTGCCGGGTGTCACTGCCAGCAAGCCAGGCTCTGCCATGACGGCCTTCCCCGGGGTGAGCGCCGACGTGGTGGACAACGACGGCAAGCCGGTGCCCAACGGCGGCGGCGGCTTCCTCGTCCTGACCGAGCCATGGCCGGGCATGCTGCGGGGCATCTGGGGCGACGACGAGCGCTACCGGGAGACGTACTGGTCTCGCTTCGACGGCGTCTACTTCGCCGGCGACGGGGCCAAGAAAGACGACGACGGCGACCTGTGGCTGCTCGGCCGGATTGACGACGTGATGAACATCTCCGGCCACCGCATCTCCACCACGGAAGTCGAGTCGGCGCTGGTCTCCCACCCGTCGGTGGCCGAGGCGGCAGTCGTCGGCGCCAGCGACCCCACAACAGGGCAGGGCATCGTCGCCTTCGTCTCGGTGAAGGGCAACGTGGCCGACGACGAGGAGTCCGGCCGCGCCCTGGTGATCGAGCTGCGCGAGCACGTCGCCAAGGAGATCGGCAAGATCGCCCGGCCACGCCAGATCCTGCTCACGCCGGACCTGCCCAAGACCCGGTCCGGCAAGATCATGCGCCGGCTCCTCCGCGACGTCGCCGAGCACCGGGAGCTGGGCGACGTGACCACCCTGGCAGACCCCACGGTGGTCAACCTCATCGACGAGCAGATGAAGGGCGCGCCGGGCGACAACGAGTAGGTCATCTCGCGGAGCTTCGGGCAGACTGGCGCGCATGAGCCACCCGTACGAGGCCACCTCCTTGCAGAATTCCATCGGTAGCCTGGTCTCCGCAGCCACGCGGGACCTCTCGGCACTGGTCCGGGCCGAGATCGAGCTTGCCAAGATCGAGCTGCGGGCCGATGCCAAGGCCGCTGCGCGGGGGGCGGCGCTGTTCGCGGTCGCCGGCGTCTTCGGCTTCTTCGTGCTCGTCATGCTGCTGATCGCCTTTGCCGAGGGGCTCGTCGCCGCCGGCCTGTGGCGGTGGGTGGCCTACCTCGTCGTGGCGCTCGTCCTGCTGATCCTCGCCGGCATCGTCGCCGCCATCGCCTTGCGCAGCATGAAGCAGGTCAAGGCCCCCGAGCGAACCATCGAGACCACCCGCGACACCATCGCCTGGGCCAAGCATCCGACCCAGCAGCCGACCCAGCAGCAGGCACAGCAGCAGGCACAGCAGCCGGCCGGCCCGACCGCCGGCGTGCGACCGGTTGTCACGGAAGGGCCGCCGGCTGTGTCACGCTGATCGGCATGCCGCCTGCCGCCGACGAGTCGGTCATCTGGGTCGACGGGCCCTGGCGGCACCGTACGGTCAGCGCCAACGGGGCGCGGTTCCACGTTGTCGAGGCCGGCCACGGCCCACTGGTCCTGCTGCTCCACGGGTTCCCGCAGTTCTGGTGGGTGTGGCGGCACCAGCTCGCCGGACTAGCCGACGCCGGCTTCCGGGTCGTGGCGCCGGACCTGCGCGGCTATGGCGGGTCGGACAAGCCGCCGCGTGGCTACGACGCCTACACGCTGTCGGCCGATGTCGCCGGTCTGGTACGCGCCCTCGGCGAGCGCGACGCCGTCGTCGTCGGCCATGACTGGGGCGGCCTGCTCGCCTGGACGGTGGCCGCGCTGCACCCGCGCGTGGCTCGGAGCCTGGCGATCCTGTCGATGCCGCACCCCTTGCGGATGCGCGCGGCGCTGGCCACCGACCCGCTCGGCCAGCTGCGGGCCAGCGGCCACCTCTTCGGGTTCCAGACGCCGATCTTCGCCGAGTCGCTAATCGTCGCCGACGACGCGGCGTACGTCGGCCGGCTGATGCGCCGGTGGGCCGGACCGGCGTGGTCGGAGACCCCGGACTTCGCGGAGGCGCAGGGCCGCTACCGGCAGGCCATGCTGATCCCGACCGCCGCGCACTGCGCGCTGGAGCACTACCGCTGGCTGGTCCGCTCGACGATCCGCCCGAGCGGCTGGCGCTTCGCCAAGCTCCTCCAGCAGCCCCTCGCCGCCCCGACCTTGCAGCTGCACGGCGCGGACGACCCGGCGCAGCTAGCGCGGACCGCCCAGGGGTCGGGGCGCTACGTCGCCGCGACCTATGAGTGGCGGCTGGTTGCCGGCGCCGGCCACTTCCTGCCCGAGGAGACCCCGGAGCTGGTGACCGGCGAGCTCGTCCGGTGGGCGAAGGAGTCCTGACGAACCGCGATCGCGACCCGGCCGGCCGCCCGCGTCAGGCCCGGCCCCGTGATGGGCTCGGCCGCCCCCTGGCATACGGTGCCGCCGGCGTGGAGCCGGTGCCCGAGGTCGCCCTGCCGCCGGTCGAGGCGTTGCGGGTGGCCCGTGAGCTGGTCGCTCGGGGCCGCCCCTTCGCCGCCCACGAGGTGTTGGAAGCGAGGTGGAAGGCGGGGCCGGCGACCGAGAACGACCTCTGGCAGGGGCTGGCTCAGATCTGCGTCGGGCTGACCCACCGGCTGCGCGGCAACCCGGCCGGCTCCCGCCGACTCCTCGACCGCGGCGCCGCCCGGCTGGCCACCTACCGGGATGCCGGCGGGCCGACGTACGGCCTGGACCTGCCAGCCGTGCTGCGCTGCACGTCTGGCGAGAGCTAGCGCCGGCTGGGCCGCCGGCTGCGCCGCCGGCTGGGCCACAGCCGGAGATACGACTAGGCGCAGGCGCCGGTGCTCACCGCGGTCGTCGCCGAGGCGCCGGCCCGACGGTCCCCGGCCACCTCCAGCGCCGTCAGGGCGAAGCCGGTATCGGGGTCGTCGGCGGCCGCGGCGAATACCATCCCGAGGACCGACCCGTTGCCGGCCAGCAGCGGGCCACCGGAGTTGCCACTGCGTACCTCGGCCCGCAGCGCATACACCAGCCGGGTGACGTCGCGACCGTAGACGTCGGGCCCACGGACGGCCTGCCCGGAGCGGACCCGAGCCGCCACCGCGCTGAAGGGGCCGTCGAGCGGGTAGCCGGCGACCACCGCCGGGGTGCCGGCCCCGACCGGGCCGGCAAAGGCCAGCGGGCGGACGCGCAGGCCGGGCACCCAGACGATGGCGACGTCGCGGCGGGGGTCGAA
>JAABUK010009301.1_pt1 | contig 13479 bp, 12 predicted proteins | sample 5559141 | NCBI WGS metagenome assembly JAABUK01 (sample SAMN10711869, study PRJNA513367) | rock metagenome | isolation source: Antarctica rocks | place: Antarctica: Victoria Land, Pudding Butte nord | collected 2016-01-03
GCATGATGCGGCTAGACCCTCAGGATGCAGGCCCAGCCTACAGGAATGTCATTGGCATTCCCAAGGGCATTGACTCTCCCCTATTTGAAGTCCTCAAGGCAAGCTGACATGAAACCCTGCGCATATGACTCCCTGCAGCATTGCCCTGGGCAAGATCTTGTGACGCATTTCTCAGCCCTGTCACAAAGCCACTTACTGTGGCATACACACAACAAGTGTGCTGCATGGTATGTGGCACTACAGTACTTACAAAGGTTATGGTGGGCCCCAGCACCTTGCATTGAATGCTATAAGGTGCCAATAATATGAGACTGAGCCTGAAGTGTCTATATGCATGTATAAGATAGTCCAGCTGGTGCAGCACAGTAAACAAATTGATGAGCCAGAGGCTTGAGAACCCTTTGATTGCCATGTTGCAGGAGCGCAACAAGAATGGTATGGATTTGATTCCCAGTGATGGTAATGACTTCAACAGAGGCAAAGCCAAGGACAATGACCAAATCAATGTTGTGTATATTGTTGATTCTGATAAGCTGCCTTTCTACAGAGCAGAGCAGTATCACCAGTTTCACAATGGCATCGGCAAGCCGTTTTCCAAAGAATACACTGTGGACCTGAAGCGAGCGTTGACCAGCACCCGTCGTATAGGGCCCACTGGATGTCCTGAGCTTCGATTTTGATTGAGCGTAGAGCAGCTTTATTGTGCTGTGGTATTGTACAGGTGCATCCTGGTTGCCAATGGCAGATTTTGTTCTCAACGGTGTGTGTAACAACAGTTGGGCAAATTTTCTGCATTATGCCAGGCATATCAAATTAAATTGTCCAAATATTATATTGTGCAGCACATTTGGCGGCAGTTGAATGACAGACAGTCACATGCAGCCACAATGGCAAGCAAAAGTCATGCAGCCTCCGAGATGCATTTCAATGCATTGCGCAGCCTATTAGTAACACAACCTTGCTTGACTGCATACTGTATCTGATGCAATACTCGCATAATACAGGGACTTCACCAAGCTCTGCAAGTTTTGGGAATTAGCGTATCTGAGATTACGCCTGTAACGCCTGCGAAAGCATGTTCGTCACAGCTAGTCCAAGAAACTGGGTGTTGATTCGTCGTCGAACGACTTTGCCCGACATGCTATCTTTTGGCCAGTCGAAAAGCCTGCAACATGCGGCCCTCCGGGTGCCAAGGCCACGGCAAGCGCTTGGAGAGCAGATCGCACTTAGCTTGCGATTCGAGACCGCGAACGGCGCATCACTTGTCGTGCACTTGGTGAGAAAGGAGAGGCTAAATGTCAATGCGTACCCTTTCTGCCTTCTCAAGTTTCTGGTCTCCAAGTGTTTGGCCTGTTGCAGGTACCTCTGCGCCAAAAGCCGTGGCTGAATCAACCGGACTGTATCAGCCACCTCATATGCAGCAGATTGCAGTTAGCCGACGGCTCTTCGGCCGTACCTGGAGCAGTTTCTTTCCCCTATTGTTATCAGTACTACTGATGTCCGCAGCCGATGGTCACTGCAAGGTGATCCCACTCAGCAGCAGCATCGTCCTTGTTGGTGCTCAGGACCATGTTCTTCAAGGCCACACTTCCCGTTGTATAGAGATGGTTGACAGAGCTGCAGGCCAGACCAACAGCAGGCTCAATTTTGCCCCAGTCTTGTTCTGGGTAGACAGGACTGTGAAGTCACCCATGCCTAGTCAGACCAGCAAGATCTCACATTTTTGCTTTCAGCGCTATGTACAATCAGATGGCACAGTGAAATGCCAGCCAGCCACTCAGACAGACATAGACGCCTTTCAAGAAGGCATGCAGGCCTGCTTTGCCAGAGCTGTCCAGCACAGGATGGCTATTCACATCAGTCCTCAACTGAATGATGGCACAGGACAAGCAGCATGGCAGAATCTCTTGAATTTGAATCCGTTGACACCATATGAGGACTTCAGCTACATTGAGGTCATGCTGTACCCTTTGGCTCATGCTATTAATGGTGCTGTCCAGGAGGAAACACAAGTCTATTTCACGTTACAAGGCCAAATGGGTTCTTCCCTGTTTTACCACCCACTAGAGTACCTTCAAGCTGCCGGAACCCTACACCGCATCATGCGCGAGAGTTTGCCTGCTGAATGGCCAGAGTTCATCAATTTTGGAATCTCCTTGAATTACAACAAGGTTTGCGGCTGTATATTGACAGACGTTGCTGACCCTGCGAGCTACATTCAGCTGTTTCCTGCAGCCTTCAGAACTGCAGTACACAAATTTGACTTTGAGATCCTGCATGAACTTTTTGAAAGGACAGACTATATCAGCATCTCAGGAGCAGCACCTTTGTCTGCAGACTTTTCCATTGAGCAGTTGCAGGGACGTTTCGAACTATTTGCTAGGGAATTACTGATATTTGGAATTGATGTACAACAGCGTAAATTAGACCGCACCTTGCAGTTGCACTGGACTGAGATTGGCCTAGATGATTTTTTCAGTGTTGCTGGTCAAGTGGGCCTAGTTGCAGGTACACAGCATCCATCTGGAGGAGTGGTGGACAATCGACAGGAGGTTGAACACCTGTTGTCATCGCGGGATGTCAATACCACTGATTTCAGCATCAGCTCTGCTGTGTTGGCCTTTTACGGACAGGCGACACAGTTTCTATGGCACCAACATGTCTTGAAGTATCAGGTGGATGCAGCCTTCCTGAGCAATCAGGGCGCATGGGACATTCAAGGGATCTACCCAGAATCTTCTTCACAGGTAGGTACCTATTACAGTCCAGATGCAGCTGGCATGATCAGACACCACAATCAGAGGTCACAGCGACTGGTGGCTTTGGCTGCAAGCTTAGGACAGCCAGGCATCAAATTCCTAATTGAAAGCCGCGACTTACACAAGACCTGATTCTGTCATTCTGGGTCTGCCCTGATGGACTTTGAATGTGCGTGCTGTTGATTTGACACAAACATGAAAATTTGCTCCCTTGACAAGGTGCACTTAGGCCATATGTGTAATTTTCCAGGGGGCTCTTGTTGATTGATCGACTGCCTGACCTGTGAATTATGCATTAGAATGTACTTTATGTGGTGCATGCATGCGTTAATCTTCAAAGCTGCAAAGCATCAGTAATGTTCCAAGTGTTGTTTGCAACTTGGGGTTTGCACAGCATGCATGTCATGACATTGACATTCTGCGGGAACGTAGCTTGACAACCTAGCACCTCTTACTTCAGCTCTGCTACATGTTCGCTGTGCTGTAACATGCATGCTGTCAGCAGCGTTCCAGGGATAGCTCATCTGTGTGTACCCTGCAAATTGTGAAGTACACATGCTTTGTCTGTCACAGCAGCACATGTGACTGTTAACACGACACAACTTCCCAAGTAAACACCGGTTGTAACCCATGTGTTGGTCTTTCACCACACCATGCACGGTCTCTGGAATGGTACAATGCAAATTATACCAATTGAGCAATCTAGCACAAGCGCTTGGGTGCCAGTACATCATTGTAAAGAAGCAGAAGCAGTCTTTTCGGTGAACAATGCTTGTCAAACGACCTATCATGCGGCTATACTACTGTACGGTAATCAGCTTCACCAAGCAACCATACTCAAAGACTGAATACTGAACAACGAGTTTGCATGAATACTGAGACACTGCACCAAATCTACTTGATTAGTCTTGAAACAACGTTTGGCTGCAGCTTCTACTTGGCCCATACGCAAAGAGCATAAGGCTCTAAGAGCAGCTTGTGCGACACCCAAATGCTGCAGAAAGCTATGCCACTGCAGCTTCTACTTGGCCCATACGCCCCATACATGAGACATGCACACATGCACAAGGTGCCAAGTGATCATGTCGCTGCAACCCAAAGCTGACCGTGCATTTCTACATGCTTAGCAAAAATGGGCAAGCTGAGTGACTGTACCCATATGGTGTCAGTAGCAGCTGTGTACTGTGAACCAAGCCAAGGCCAGTCACACTGAGTGCTGAGGTTTGCGTTTACGCAGCAGCCGATGGACACTGATGCCATTTGCCAGCTTCTTGTACTTGCTGTTACTGTACTTGCTTCTGTTGTGTCCACTTGCATGACTACTACCCAGCCCGGGGCTGCTGCCACTGCCACTGCCACTGCCAGCTTCTTGCAACTTGCGCTGACGTACCTGCATACCCAACCGGCAACCATCCTAAAGTGGATATGCCCACAAGCTGGTATTGTGCAAATTTGGACCCCAGGTCCAAAGTGTGCAGGAGCCTGAGCTGTGAAGGTGAGTGAATGATTGCTGTCAGTAAGGTGCTGCACTCATGTGGTAGTGCACACTCAAATGCGACGACAACACAGGTTTCCAGAATTACACATGATTTGCAGTGCTAAGGGTTTGTAGCTCTTTGACGCACAAAAGTCCCCTAAGACTGCACAGTCATGCTGTCATCACTTCCAGTCTTGCTGCTCAGCAACACACAGAAAATATGTTTGACTGAAGCAGTAGCTGTGCCAAATGCATTTGCATGATGTTGGTGCTCACCTTCTCTTTGTTGGCGCTGGCAATCTGCAGCAGGCGGTCCTTCACATCAGGAGAGAAGATGTGGGGCCGGAAGTCTGACCCCATCTGCACCCCAAGGCTGTACAGGGGGACTGTGACGAAGCTGAGGGCAAGATACACAATCGCATTGGCAATCAGCACCACCTGCACATTACACTCAACATGACATGTTACAATTATGGCTAATGTGCTGTGCACCAGTTGCCAAACAGGACCTGGCTAGGTACACGGCTACTGGTTTTATAGTACGGTGGTACCATGTAACATGATACATGGCTACTTGTTTCAGCTGCAATCTGGACAAAACACAAGGGCCAAAAGGACATGCAAGCGCTGTCGGCAGCATTTATTATATCTAGTTCTGTGGCTTGATATCTGTCTCTGTTTTTGCTCCATAGTGATAAGCTTCCATCTTTATATTGACTGAGCTTGATGTCATGGCTCATGCGGTGCTGTGCGTTGCTGCACAGCAAAGCAAACCACAGCATGGCACAGCAGGATTTGGCATGGCACAGCATGGCACAGCATAGCACAGCATGGCACAGCATCATGAAGCAAAGCAAAGCAAACCACAGCATGGCAGGGCAGGGCATAGCAATCACACAGATGCATGCAGCAGCGGTCACTTTTTGGGTAGTCATCTACCAACATGCATCAACAAGTATCAGACAATCTCTCAGACATTGTGGCCAATGCCAAGACAACTTCAAGGGATTGGAGCCTAAACCCTAAGGCTGTTGGCAGTCTCGCCATGTGCAATTTTCTAAATTCTGTCACCTGTGTGTCACTGTCTAGAGTGTCAGCCTGGGAGGTCATGCAAGGAGTACAGGTCAAGCAGCTGTGGGCATAGACCATGCTATCAGAAAGTTGGCTGAGCTAACCTCAACATCAGTACGCTGACACTTGGCAAGTCAGTCAGAAAGCACAGCACAAAAGCATACACTGCAAATGCCACCAATGGGCACCAGCGCATGTCTGTCAATTGAGTGCTGCAACTCAGTGCTAACACACTACTCATCGACAGACCTTCAAGCAGAAGCCTAACAAGAAGTTTTCAGCGCCTCACTCAAGGAGCCTCTTGTTAGGCTTCTGCTTGATGGTGTCTTGAATTTCCAATCTCAGTAAATGCTGCACTAACATTGTAGCTCTTGCCCTACAACGCAGACTGCTGTAAAGGAGAGAGAGGAAAACAGCTTCACAGTGTTGGTTGATATGGGGTAGGAGCTTGCTTGCTGCCCAGGACTGGCACCCGGTATGTACATCAGCTCCTACGGCTGTTTCTTGATAGCTCGGATCTCAGATACACATTCCCAAGAAAACACTAATCTGCAGAGCTTGGTAATACGCCTGAATCATGGGGATATTGCACCAAGTACAGTGTGCAGGTATAGGTCCTACAGCTGTTACTGATGCAGAAGCAAGCCAGGGGGGAGGAGACTTACAAACCAGGGGACAGGAAGGGAAGCAGAGTTGAGGCCTGGGTAGGCAAAGAAGCAGGACTTGGGGCCAAAGTAGATGGCAAAGAAGACTGAGCTGGCAAAAATGAAGGAGCACAGGAACAGCAATGTCTTGATCACCGTCAGCAACACCCTGCACCACCACATAAAAGGTCTCAATCAATGTCAAATTTGGACTGTTCAGCATTCCCCAGGAAACAAATGAAGAAGTAGTTTGGAAGAACTTTGGAAGGCAGAAAACATGGTGCAAGTGCACTGAGCCACGCATGGCTGCACACCAGAAGTTCTGCTGTGTGAGTGATTTGCCACAAGCAGTAAAAAGCAGCCAACCAGCTGATCTCCAATACAGCAGAGACACAGCCATACATGCTGACAGACCAACAACTTGACATAGATAAACAGCATATGCACAAATGCTGGCAGATCAACAGCTTGACATGACAGAACAGTAAACCAAAGTACGTAGGCGTGAGGGTCACCAAGGTCCTTTGGCGCCAAACCAGAAGATAGTAGGTTTGAGGCGGTGTGCGGCTCCACCCCGGGCTGTGTGGCGGGCTATGTAGATCAGCTTTGTGTTCATGGTCAGAATCAGAATCACTGCCAGCAATTCAAACCAGGCTGAGGCCCAACCTGCAAGGCAAAGCAATGCAGCTTGATTGAACTCATGATCAGTAAGGTGGTCTCTGCCCTAAAAGGGGGCCAGGGGGGAGAGGGGTGCAAGGGTCTGCCCAAAGGAAAAGAAGAAATCTCAAGGCCCTGCCCAAAACAAAGGGGCAATTGCAAGACTGTGCCATAAAACAAGGGGTGGGAAATGCAAGGCACTATGCCGATGAGCAATCACGACAGGGTCATCTGATAGTCAGCTGACAGTCAACCAGGACTACAACCCTGACACAGCTAAGGCCATAGTCAGTGATGAGCCGGGTGCCTGCACCCTGTGGGGGTTTAGGCAGAAACCCTCTGCAAACAGAAGATACAGTACAAGGCTGGTCACACATGTGACACCAGCTTGGCACAGCACATCTGAGACCGTGGCAATGCTGAGATGCGGTGCACTAGCTTGAAATGCATTGTGCATGTGAAAAGGATTCATGAGCCGCCAATGCTCTACAGATGCCGGTGACACGTACCGATGACGCCACTCAATAGAGCAAATATGACAACAACCAGCCACACACTAGGCCCAAGCCCCACAACCTGCAGCATTGAGGACTTGCAATTTAGTTCTGAGGTGCTGTGCAGCACCAAGAGTTTTTCGGCCAGGCTCAAGGTGCTATGCAATACACACCATAATGTGGTATTTCAGGAAGCAGTGCAACATTGAGACATGGCCATAATCAAAAGCACATGTGTTGCTCTGTGACACAGCTCCTGACACTGAATGTCAAGTGCTTGTGAGATAACAGCCAATGCTAGCGGTCCATAAACAGGGTGTTTGCATTCTCCAAGCACTTCAGATGGTGTGGTGCACAGCTTCATCTTTCTTGTGTTGTGTAACAGTTAAGAAACAACAAGGACAATTACCAAAGCACATTACCTTGGCACAGTCATCATCCATGCTAGCAAGGATATAGTCCATGAACTGAAACTTCTTGCCCGGTCTGTGCGTCAGAATGAAGCTAGCACGCATGATGGAGATCTCTGCATGCTGAATCTGCAACAGACAAGAGGTCAATGCATCAGACTTGTACTCCATCCCAAAGGCTACTGAAAGGCAATCACCATTACACTTAGAGTTCAGGAGAAAAGGCTCAGCATCACTGAAAACCAAAAGAAGTGTGCAATTGTTTGTAAGCTCAGCATTGCCTGCTGGCGCTCCGTTGACTCACAGCAATATGGCAGATGCAATTAGGCAGGCATGTTGCAAAGCCCCCACTCTCACGCAAGAAAAAAACAGCACCAGGCAGCTGACCAAGATGCACTAACAGATACCAAGGGAGAGATGGGCCACCAACTTGGAAGCACGTACCGTTTGCAGACAGAACTGACGCACAAAACAGGTCATCCATTCCCTGCCATACTCCCGCCGCCGAGCTATAACATGCTGCCTGCAACATATCACATCACCAGTTGCAGCCTGCTTTTCCGTCTGTGTCAGTAACAGCCACACAGCATGTGACCAACACCTCTGCTTGGCCTTACACTTGATAGTGCACTGCCTCAATGACACTGAAGTCATGCTGAATCCTCTGCGCAGTCCAAAGCTGATGGTAATGCAAGCTCAAGGGGATATAGCAGGCCCGTCAAGACACAATGCAATATTCCACAAAAGAATGAAGCATATTGCACAAGTGCATTGCACAAGTGCATTGCACAGTCAATATCAAGGAGCAAGAACTGTTTACATGCACATAGCTTCAAGGGATGAAAGCAACAACCCTAAGGGCACGGACCCATACCTGCCAGCCCACTGCTTGGCTTGCTCCACCAGTACTTCATCAGGTAAACGCTTCTCATGCTGAGCACCATGCTTGCTATTTGATGGCACCTCAGCCGCAGCCTTTTGTTCTGCCAAAAGCTCATCATTCATGTATGTTGTGCCCTCAACCCCATGTGCATCACCCTGGGCCCCAAGGGCATTTCTGGCAGCCCCGGACAAGCTGCATTCAGCCCTCTGCAAATTGCCCTCTGCCCCAGGCAAGCTGCCCTTCACACCTGGCAGCTGGACGCTGCTGCTATCAGTATCCCCCAGTGGTTGGGGCTCATCCAGCTGATCATCTGCGGGGTGTGAATCATCCTGCTGATCAGTTGCGGGCTGTGAAGCATCCTGCTGATCATTTGCCGGCTGCAAATCATCCTGCTGGTTGGACCGCCGTGGGAGGGCATGTGTGTGCTGTGAGGCCCGCTTGTGAGGTCCACTCCACACCATATAAGCTATGTCCCGGTCTAACCTGCCTGGCACGTGGCTGCGGTTCGACTCCTTATTTTTATGCACACTGGGAACTGTGTGACTATTTGCTATCTGATGCTGGGCGTTGTTCAAGGCAGGCACTGCTTCTGTGCTGCCTGAAACTTCATCAGGCAGATCACATGCTGACTCAGGCTCATGTGACTGTGGATTTGTCAGCATAAGTTCTTCTGCGGGTAAGTCAGCATCATTTGTCCCTGAATCTGTCGGCATGGTATTGGATGCATTGCCTAGTGGATCTGTGCTAGCAGTTGACACTTCCCCATGAGCTGAATCTGACACAAAGCCCGCTTTGCCTGCCAACCGTTTCAGCAAGGAGGGTTCTCGCTGCAGACCATGTGCTGTGCCGTGCTCACCAATGTCCACCACTGTTTCGCCATTGGCATTGCTAACAGACTGTTTCCCATTGCTTGCAATGGACTTTTTCTCATGTAGCAGTGCATGCTGGTGGAGAGCCTTGTGCACACTGCATGTGGCATGAACAGTGACAGTTGCCATGGAAGCTCAAGACATTAGCACAGTCACAATTCAAGGTTTATGGCGGTGACGAGCCACAGCAGATGATCTGGGCAGATGTGCAGATCAGAGTCTGGTGGCTTGTACTGATGCTGCAGTGCAGTGTGAAAAGCTCTGCAAGCTTGCATGCCACCTTCTGAAGCAAATTTTCCTCATGATGCAGATGAAGACATCGGTATCATGTCAGCAAACATACTCTGACAACCAAGACCATGACGTTGACAGCCAGTGGTGTTGCTCTTGAGTGTACTTTCTAGCCACTCGGTCTGTCACACCTAGGGCTTCTTCCTAACTGAGAGTCAAGCAATTGCATGTATGACAGTGCTTGGAGAAAAGCAAAAGTTGTATTCCAGGTAGCTGATCAGCAACTGACCCAAGCAGCTGGAGGCCGGCTTATGCCAGAGTGCAGATGCATGACAGGCATGCTGCACCTCTGCACAGCTGGTATACATATGACACAGAGCATGCACGTCAATACTGCATACAACACACTGAACATGACACACTGAATATGCGTTAGGAATGCTTACGCTTTGCTGTGTGCATCATCCTCTGCCAGCCAGTGCCTCCAGATTTTGACTCTGGCTGTGGAAATCATGATCAGGGCAACGCTGCACACAACGTGCGTGATAGCAATCCAGAACAGCATCATGTGTATCTGCAATCCCAGAGCACTGTTCTAAAATCCCAGATTCATGTGTATCTGCAATCCCAGAGCACTGTTCTAAAATCCCAGAGCAAGTCACTGCATTCCTGTCTGCTGCACAGGATGCATGTCAGGATCAACGTCAACGCATCCGTTACATGCACATAGCTTTGCTGCTACATCAACTCAGAGCCAAATGAGAGTTGTGAATGCAGTCTGGTTAAAAAAGAAGCAACCAGGCATGATCACCCCAACATGACTCTGCATTCTGACAGCCAGGAATGCCATAGCTATGACCAGTAGCCAGATGGTACATTCAGCACATTGCAGTCAGTCCTGCAAAGACCCTGAGCGCCAACAGCAGTGATGTCCATCACACCCACTATCACGCCTAACATATTCCCTTGCCTGATGTATTGCAGTCCCAGACAAAGCTTGTGTGTAGCCAGGTCGGTAGCCGCACTCAGCTTGGCTGTACTCATGGATTCCCACGCACTCACTACTCGCTGAGCTATCTTGCAGCAAGCCCCTGCTGCCCAGCATGGGTGAGCTACTCAGAAGCCGCCTCTCACCTGCCTCACCACCAACCTGCATCACTCAGCACTCATCATTCAGTGCTCATCACTCAGCACTCGACACTCATCACTAATTGACTTAACTTGGTAGCATGTCTGTGAATGCACAACACATGCTGCTTTGTCCTGAATCCATGTTACATTGCTGCACACATGCATCATCCCAGATTGCGCATTTTGCTTTTGCTCATTGCTGTTTTGCGTATGCAGTTTGGGCATGATAGCTGAGGAGGTGATGTATTTATCGGCCAAGCCTCAGGATGCAGGGAAGCAAGACTTCACCACAGCAACTGCATGACTGCAGACCACAGACAAGGCAAGGTGACTGCTTTCATCAAGCATTTGTTGTGTCTGGTCGACGGAGAAGTGCTCATGACTGCAAAGTGCATGCTGATAATACAGCAGTATGCCACTGTTCAATCAGTGCAACGCTACAGTTGACGATTCAGGCAGCACAGCGCTCACCAAGCAGGAAGGGTTGGCATCATTGCAGTTGCACAGGCCCGAGCCACAGCCCTCCCCCTCAAGCCAACAGTCTGAAACCTGCTTGGTGTTTCTGAGACAGCACGGGCAGCCATTCAGCTGAGATAAGATTGTCCATGTGGAGCTTGAGGGTGCGTGAACTGCACAGAAGCAGAAGGGTAGCATCCTGTTAGGGTTTGGGCAGAAGAGCATCCTTTCAAACTTTTCAAAATCAGCAATTTGATCAGGTTTTCAGGACATAGCATGTGTTGTACATATGTAGACATGCCATGAAGTCAATAGAGCAGTTAGGGGGTGATGAGTGAGGCAGTTCTTGCCTGGTGCTGGGCATCAATACTGAGGCGTGGTGGCAATGCAGGATGTGATGTTGCATTTGAATCCATTATATAAAGTTGAGAAATGCTGAGAAACACGTCCTTCGACGCAGTCAGATATACAGTAGTCACCTGGCATGAGCATGAAGGCAGCGACAGAACAATAGAGGTGTGTTGACAGGCGAGGACTTACTGCATATGCTACCAATTGGGGCTTCAAACAGGTTCAGTAGCAGAGATGCCAAGCCAAACAGCATGATCTCTGATTGCACAGCCTCAAGAGCGGCCTGCAACTAAAAGTTTGACTTTGCCACGCTTTTATGGTTGCAAACATGCACCATGCATGCCAATCCGGTGCATGCACTCATGCAGCCGCTGAATCAAAGTTTGTGCTTCGCAGGCCAGGAGCAGCAGGTCTGGCTATCTCACCAAAAGACCGACTTTGTGATGCTTCCGTAGCTGCTCCCGTCTCCATTCTAACCACTGCAGGAAAAAATCATTCAAAGCCTGGATTAAGGCTGCAAACGATATGTGGTGTTGCAACGTCTCACTATACCTTCTCGAAAGTCACGAAAAGAACCAAGAAAGAAAGAAACACGAGGCCTATGATGTAGCTTGCTGTCTCCAGGATGCTTACGCCTGTCGTCTCATCAGCCATTTGCCGCTGTAAACGGAGCACTCAGGCTTACGGAATGGCAGTGATCTGGTGTGGTGGCGACACGACCTGCGAAGTGCAGCCTACACCGCCTGCAGGGTTTGCAACATTTGTGCAGCGGATACAGGGGGTCCGTCAAACCTCATCCTACTCGTGCGCATGGCGTCAACCGCTGCAGTCCAACTCCAATGTCGATTATCGAGGGCCATCCTGGCTTACATAATGCAGGAGCTGGCAGGGATGCTACTCGTCCCAGAGCATGCGATTTTCTTAGTGGTATGAATCCGATGACAAGTTCCCGAAACTGCACTCTTCAGCAAAGCTCGGTAAACTGCCGGGATCAGTGTTTACATAGAGAGTGTCACTGCAAAAGGTATCGGTGGGCATGATGGGGTTTCATATGCATGTAGGAAGGGCTGGCTGAGTGCTGCCATACTGTCAGCTGTTGGCTGTCAAAGGATCTGAGCTGAGCTCTGGTCAAGCTGATGTAAGCCGCCGGCCACGAGCTCAGGCACAAAGCATGTAGAGTTCTCGCAAGATGAGGAAGTGTTTATACCTATATCAGCAGAGTAAAAAGCCCTCAGAATGAGTGCAAAGGCTGGTACGAACAGTCCAGGCAGGCATAAGCAGATATCCGTCCACTAAGGCACAAGGCAGACAGGCTCGTGACCGGCGCGCTGAAGCTGTGTTCTGCGGCTGTTTGCTTCTGATCTGTGTATGCTTCAGCCGCTAGTCTGTGTGTGAGACAAACTTAGGAAATCCGCCTGCAGAGTGACTAGCACAGAAAGGTCGCATTGCATGGGGGCACTCCCAAAACGCCTAGGGCAACAACAGCAAGATTCAAAAGCAGGCAATTGCATGGCCAAACACATACACACATGCACAGCAGGCAACCTTTCATGCATTACTGGGCAACAGCTACAAACATCATGAGTGGAGCACATGACACGCAACATGTACCAGAACATGGACCATGGTGTGCCTGGTATCAGCGACACAACATCACATGCAGTGCAGACAAAAAGGCTGTTATGCATGCAGGACAGATGAAATACATGTAGTCATGGTGACAATTCAAGAGACACTTGCCATGCGAGCATAGAGGAGGCAGAGAGGTGTGCATCACCAGTTGATTCCTGGTTGATGACACCTTTACCTCAAGAAGTTGTGATGGGCAATCTGCATGATGTGGCAGAAACATCTACTGTAGCTACTGCTGGTGTTGCTGCTGCCTGTGCTATCTGTGCTGCTGCTGCTGCTGCTGCTGTCATGCTATTGCAATATGCAATAGTCATGCTATTGCAATATGTAGGTATGAATGCAAACTGTTGCATGCTAAAGGTGATAGTCTATCTGACAGGGGGTTACACAGTGAGTTATGTACATCATGGTGAG
>JAABUK010009302.1_pt1 | contig 13479 bp, 11 predicted proteins | sample 5559141 | NCBI WGS metagenome assembly JAABUK01 (sample SAMN10711869, study PRJNA513367) | rock metagenome | isolation source: Antarctica rocks | place: Antarctica: Victoria Land, Pudding Butte nord | collected 2016-01-03
CAGCACGTGTATTCACTTGTCACCACACCATCACCATATGGCTATTATTCACCACACCACACCACATCCCCGCACTGCCATGGGCAAGGGCGTCGCACTCACCGAGGGTCGCAAGAACTGCCAGCTGAACATCGATCTGCTGTATCCCGCTGGCTTCCAGTACTCAGTGTTCTCCGCCGATTATCGCGGCTATGTCGCTATCGACAAGGGGGTCACTGGAATCCAGAAGAGCACGTACTACTTCTCTGGCCAAACGGCTCAGGTATTTTCCCACCGCCAGACGGACCCTCAGCTGTGATTGTGAGGCTGACACATTCTTCTAGTCATCAACCCAGACAACTTGGACAGGGCCATTGAGCAAGGACTACCTCATTCACGACGAGGCCGTCAGTGTCTCCGCAGTCCTATCGCCGTGCGGAGCTGAGGGTCTGCTGAACATCAACTCCCAAGTGCGCTTGTCGGGTGCTTCCGGCTTGAACGGCCTGTTGACCACGGATAGCGTGGACACCAAATTCACCCAAGTCCTCTACCTGAACTGGCAAAAATGCTAGATTGGTTGGCGTGACCTCAGAGAGATGGAACAGTACTGCGCTGGCAGGGCTCCTTGAGTGGCGGAGAAATCCTGAACTGGGAGAAGCGGTTGTTAGCTGTCGAAGGAGCAGACGATGGGGCGTGATTACGCAGATGACAGTCTTTACTGCGCGCGTTCGTATGATGAGCACTGATTTGACGGTCTTTTCCGGGTTCTCATGGTTGCGCACTTACCTTTGACCATTCGCGCTACTCGTTTCCTACACGTGCTTTCAACTGCGTTTGCGGCACCTCTAACAATGCTGTCGTCCGTAACAATGCGAGCTGGAAGCACGCTCAAATAGATCAGCAAGGAGGTTTTGCTGTGTTGTCAAGCTTGTAGTCAAATACGACTGCCACTTTCGGAGCTTTGCATTCACCAAGAATGAACTAGCGTTTTCTTCGCCTCGATTCTCTACTTCAACTTCATGGGTTAGGAGTTCTTAACCCTCAACAACTGGGTCGCGTCACTTCTGGGGACAGCATAAGGATTGCCACTGACAATTCTGCAACAGAAAATGACAAAGAGAAGAGAGGGATCTGAGTTCCCACCAACGTTCCGGGCTCAGGTACCAGACCAATCTACCTTTCACACAACAATTCGAGCATATTCACCACCCGTAAAACAGCCGCTACAACAGCCATTCACGAAGGACGAGGCAGTATGGGCGGAAGGTCCCGATTACCTGGTGAACTCACCATCTTGGCACCATATGAAAGAGCCGATGGCCATGAGTCCCATCAGCGGCACGGCTGTCAAAACAGCTGGCAGTCGACGCATCGAGGCGGCCCCAGCCTGCAATTGCACCATCACTACTCCGTGGGTGCGATGGAGTGGCCTCAAGCTACCATTGGTGCATGTCCAGTACGATGTGAGAACAGCACCCGGTATCTGCGACGCGTTCGTGGAGATGGTGAGCGTACTGTCTTCCATCTTGTCAGTCCCTGGCACCTGAGGCAGGACCCTGGCGTTTCTCTTGCCACGAGTTACATGGCAACTGCCGGTCTGCTACTGTGCGATGCTGCAGTGGGGAGAAAGGGTTTGAAATCAACGAAGGACTGGAAATGCAATTGTGTCCAAGCATGCTGCACGTAGACTGTATTTGTTCTTCGCGCTTAGCATACTTCTACAAGCTGTAGATTTTGGTGCATTACCAGTGACTATCCCAGCAGCAACAGTGACGGCCACACTTCATGTTGGAGAGCGAAGCCAGCCAGCTGAAACACCTGAGCCTCTACTCTCTGATATGCAATCGGACAGTATATCATGCCAGAACAGCCATGGGAACGATACGCTGTGGAGGAGATCGTGCCTGCCTCACTCTACTCTAACTGTTGTCTTGGCGTGCTTCTGGAGGAAGGAGCGTCTGTTGGGCAGGCAAGTGGGCTGGCGTAGGTCCGAGCACCCCTTTCCTTCCTCAAGCTTCTCTCTTCTGCTTCCTTCTTTTCTTCTCTCTCTTCAACACTGTGAAATCCCGAGATCGGACCATCCTGTTGTGCATTTCGAAGCTTCCAATAACAAAGATGGGTAACACAGCGTCAGCAATCATCATTCTGGGTACTGTGGGTACCTTGTTGGGCGTGGTCCTCGGACTTTACGCCTACCTCAACCCACGCCCTTACACGTCCATTAAGTCGGACCCCACCCACGAAAAAGTGCCCCTGAAGATTACTGTTGTCCTCAGCGAACAAGACCGCGAGGCCTTCAAGCAGCTTCGCAATGAAGTGATAAGGATTCGACAGCTGGGTGAAGATCACTCCAGGTTGCTAAATCAATTGGCCATACAGATCAAAGAGCAAGGTTCTGCCGAGTTCACCGTCAAGCGCAACCCTCTCCCGAGAGGCCATGTTGCGATTTGACTGATATGTCCGCCAAACAGGTCCTCCCGCTGTAATGGCGAAGGATCCCTCTGCCTGTAAAGGGTAGGGGTGCTGTCTCAGGCTGCGGTGGGGTAGCCTGGGGCAGTACGCCAGCGATGAGCATGCACTTCTACGCAGTGCTGGCGACCAGTAGCCACTGCAGGTGGTGAAGCTAAGACATGCTCTCTTCCCTCCTCGCCGTCCACAGCCCCAATCAGATACCCAGTCTCAATCAAACCATCTTCGTGATTCGCCACAGTCGTCGTTTTCGTCATGTCCAGTGCCAGATGTACCTGCCGGTGGTGTATGGGCGGGCGGAAGACAGGTGCATGCATTGTACACATTTGTCGCCTTGCACTTACCAGCAGCTGTTGTAGCCCGCACGATAAGTCGTTCACTCGCGTCAGAGGACAATTGACTGTGCCGTAGCATTCCGCCAGAAGCTCATGCATTGTTGTAAGAAGACTATTTACCCAACACCAGACATTTCTCAGTTTCCATTTCCAGGCTTGACAATCAGTCCACAGGTGCGACCCACAGGCTTTGATACCCGTCTAACGGCTTTAGCCTTCTTCGATATTCGCCATCGAGAAATATCGAGGCGTTCTCGCGCGTCAACGTCTCCGTGGGAGTGCCCGCGGCAAGGTCAAAGTACTGCGCAACACCATTGTCCCGATCAGCTGCCTTGAAGACAGGGTTGGATGCTCTTGAATCATAGAGATGTCTCCGCCAAGCAGAGTCCGTGGGAGACTCTCCGTGGCCTAAGTTGAGCCACTTGGTGAGAACGAAGGCCATGCCGGATCCGAAGGGAAATAGCTCAATCTGAAACTCAACAAGGCATGCTGTACATAGTAGCAAGGAATGACACATTGGACATCCTGGTTCCGGGTGATGGTGTCGCAGTTTGCATTCGAGTAGACTCGCCGAGGGAAGAATGTGGTTGCTGTGCGAGCAAACACTGAGTTGCCCGACGCTTTCCATGTCCAAGAGGCTGCGATCATTGAACACGATCCATTGTTGAACACGCAGATAGAGGGTGTCCATTATGACGCTTGCTTCAATGGACAGCAAAGTCGCAGCTTGACGTGTGGGTTTCGCTTGGACCTCCTTAGTGGACAAACGACTGAGTGCAATCCCGTACTTGCTTCCGTGTCGGTGTCTCAACATGGCAAGCTGGACGTGCTGAAACGTGAGCCTATACAGCTTCTCCAGTCTGTGCGTGGTGAAGCAGTCAATTGGTAGGTCGGTAATGCTGGCGTTGGTAACACACCGAGGATGTGCATATGGGTACGGGTGGTCGTAGCGCGGGAGTCCAACGTTGATAACCAGGTGCAGATGAGAGCAGGTATGGCAGAAGAAGTACTTCGGATGGTCTTTGGAAAGGGCAAGCAGGAATTCCTGACGGGAATCGATGTTCTTCCGATTCAAACTGAGCTCGGGCCAGACCGATGGACTCATGGTAGAGCAGAGGGAATGGTTGACAAGCGACAAGCATCCTGCTTCGTTGGTATTGAGATAATTGACAATATGATCAAGTAGCTCGTTCGGTAGGCTGAGAAGACCTGCTGGTGTTGGAAGTTGATGTTCATCTCCTTGTGAACGGTTCGGACCGCTCTGTCCTGCCTCGACGACCCAGCGCAGACCTTGCAAGGCGCGAGTGATCAATGCGTTCATTCTTGAGCGCAGTAGAGCCCGTACGCGCAGCGCGCTGAAAAATGTTCCGTGGTAGGCTTGGTAGAATGACTCAGTACGAAAAAAACACGAGACGTGTGGACTTGGGTTCTTACCTTATCTGCATGTGATGCAAATGTTGCCTTTGATATCCAGGACACATTGAAGGGCAAATGTAATACGATACGTCGCATCCATCTTGTGGGAGAGTTCGTCGCTGTGGCCAGTCTATATCTCTGCCGTGATTCACGCGGCAGCATCCGCCAACAATGTCTTAACGTCTTCTTGCTGGGAAGTTCCAAGATGTGCTTACGCAGGAAAATGCATCGCTACTGCTGGACGATGCCTATCGAACGAGGTTGCAGCCGCTGCGGTACCGCAATAACATGTGGGCTGCGCAGAGCGACTGGCGAGATGGAATATCATGATCAGGAATTTAGAATGAGTTATGCATTATCGCTACTACCTTAGTCATGAACCTCGTAAAGGTCAAACACGCTTCCACGCCCGCTTCAACATCCGAGAGACGGCTCCAAAGCGCCGGGCTTCAGAACAGTCCGCGAGTTCCAACAACGGTACAGCAAAGCCGGAACGCTCAAAATTCGACACGCCAGTACACAAAATCGGGTATCGATCATCGCCGCGGCACCGTTCCAGTCTCCTGCCTCATATCAGCTCGGTCGTCCCTACGCCCACCGCCTTGATTAGGCTGCGGCTTGTACGCAGGCTGTGGTTGCTGGGGCTGCTGCACTCGTGGCCCATCGCGCGAACGATCTCGCGAACCGCCTCGGTACTCGTCGTCGCTCCACTCCTCGAACGCAGTCGCAGGCGGTGGGTCGTTGGGCGCGAAGATGCCGGACGCACGGTTCTTGCGCCTCTTCTCCCTGTCCACACCGACCATGTCGCGCTCGTCTCGTGCAGGCTTGTACTTCTTGTCCAACGTAACCTCCAGCAGCCTCAAATTCTTGGTATTGCACTTGAACGCCGCGTCCGCAAGATCGCCGATGAATGGGACCAACCCCACAACGAAGTCGATGGCGATATTGAGCATCATGCGCATCTTGACGCTCTGGTCTAGCCCTCCTTCGACTTGGCAGCATTTCTTGAACACCAATAGCGCCAGGAAGACACCGACAGCGTCTCCGAAGGCCGGGATGATGCCGATGACTGCTTCCCAACCGAACCGAATGCCCAGGAAATTAAACAAGCACATGTCGAGGCGGTAGGCCTTGCGGCGGACGCTGGCGAGGATGTCGGCATCGTGTTGAGGGATGTATGAGGGGATCTGCTTCTTGATCTTCTTGGGTTTGCTGCCAGGTTTGCGTGGGTCTTCGACGTAGGCGAAGTAAGGGTCCTGCAAGAGCATGTCAGTCAGAGCTGTGTGGACATAATGACTTGTTGGATACTCACTTGACCGCTCTCTGGGTTCTTGGACTTGTACTTATCCATCTCCTTCTTCAGCATCTTGTTCGCCGCATATTTCCCGATTGCAGCAGCCATGATGAATTATCGATTATGTATTGTCGTAAAGGTGTGATTGATGTGGTCGTAAGGTGGTCGTAATGTGGTGACGGGTTGTAATGGCCTATATATGGCCTCGTGACGGCCTGGATATCTCTGGTATGCCGATAATAGCACTGTCGCGACGACTGGTATGCGGCTTCTAGCGCGGGATCGACTTGAAACAAGTTTCGCAGTTGACGCGCTTCTGTTCTCAAATGGCCAAACAATGCTTCTGACAACTGGTGGATGAGGTCGAGAAGTAGCCGCGACGGGGCAAAGGCGTTTTAAGCGGCCTGCAGATTGGGTTTGCTTCCAAGGGCGAGACCCATGCCGCCAGATTCTTGATTGTTGCCATTGTCAATCAGGCGATCGAAGTTCCTAAACGTCACGACTGCGCCACTATCAGTGGCGTCGACATCTCCATCTCCACCTCCTCGGTAGTGTCGGTCCGCTCCTTAGGGCCTCCTTAGCTCGGTGATCAGCTGTCGTCTTCATGTGCGTGGAGCCCTCGGAGCTCAGAGCAGATCCGCGATTGTCGACGGCAGTGCATGTTGAGGAGAACCATCTGGAACCACATTCACTATCAGGACTCGCTTAGATCGGACTCCACTTTGATATTGACAACTCGAACGATCTGCTGCGCTGTCATTATTAGGGGGTGACACCGAAGCTAGGCCACCATCTGGGGTCCGCTGTAACACTCGGTCGAGGAAGCCTTCGACACGGATAGCAAGAGGAGGCTATTGAGAAGGTCGTTAAGACTCAATCCATATAGAGGGGCAATATGCCGGGATGGGTCCGGCGTGCTGGCTTGCTGCTGCTGCAGCTTGCGACAGCTGTGAGCGCGGTGGAAATGAGCTTGGTATGTCTTGGAGATACACTTCTAGCCTGGTGGTGGATACTGATATGCGTGCAGAGCCAGAAAGATTCCAATAGACAAGTATGCTCCGGCATGTACTCGCGGAAATCGTGGGGCGGCAGTATGGACCCGTTCATACTTACCAAATTCATCAAGCCGAAGGACGCCAACAAGCAGGATGACCCCTTGGTAAGCTTCGTCATATTCGAGTGGCAGGACAATGACTTGATAGGAGTACCTGCAGAAGGACAAGGAGGTGTGGTCAGTTCAACCTTAATTGCTTGGAAGCTGTACGCGACTGACCGCAACAACAGCGATCATATATTTGCGACCAAGAAGCACAGAAAGCTGGACACTGTAGCAAGCTTGGATCCTTCATACTCTCCGACAACGCCACCGAAGTGTCGAAGTCACAAATCATATCCGAGGCGATCCACCTCAACGATCCGCCAGCCGTCAGCTACTCCGTGAAAAAGACTGGCTACTACTGCGTAGGCACATTCGCATTCAGCGACAAGGGCTATCAGGGCGTTGTCGAATTTCGAAATGCATATGGCGAGCTTGCAGCAGCTCAGATCGCTAAATTACCCTTCTACGCCGCTATCACCGTCGTCTATGCATTCGTTGCCATTGGCTGGGGCGCATTGTACTACCTCCACCGACACGACATACTAGCCGTCCAGAACTACATCACCGCCATCCTGGTCTTCCTAGTCGTCGAGATGTTCATGACCTGGCTCTTCTACGACTTCCAAAACCGACACGGACTCAATGTGGGCGCCAAAGCGCTCCTCATCGTCGTCTCGATCCTAAGCGCAGCACGCAACAGCTTCTCCTTCTTCCTCCTACTCATCGTCTGCATGGGCTACGGCGTCGTCAAACCAACTCTTGGTAAGACCATGATCTACGTGCGATGGCTTGCTGGGGCCCACTTCGTCTTCGGCGTCGTCTACGCCGTCGCCTCCCTATCCGTCACCCCTGAGAATGCCGGGCCGCTCGTCCTGCTTGTCGTCCTTCCTCTCGCCGCCACACTCACCGCCTTCTACATTTGGACTCTCAACTCACTTAATCTCACCACCAAGGACTTACAAGAACGCAAGCAGACTGTCAAAGCCGGCATGTATCGGAAACTCTGGTACTGCATCCTGACTAGCATTGTCGTCATCTTCATCTTCTTCTTCGTCAACAGCTGGATCTTCGCTGGCCAGAGCGACGAAGACTTTGTGCCCAACCACTGGAAGAGCAGATGGTTCATCCTTGATGGATGGCTCAACCTGATCTACTTTTTCGACGTCGCGTTTGTGGCATATGTTTGGAGACCTTCTGCGAATAACAGGCGGTTCGCTATGTCTGATGAGGTACAGTTCCTTCACTCCCCACCACTAAGTCACTCCATCCTTCGAACTAACACATCTGCAACAGATCGCTCAAGACGACGACGGCTTCGAAATCGCCTCCATCCGCTCCTCCATGGACCTCGACGACGACCTCGAAGCCGCCAGCACCATGAAGCAGCAAGATCCACCTGCTTACGACCCACCTGCGCGAAGCGGCGCCAATCGGGATGCGTCACCATTACCTGCGCCAGTGCCGCAAAAGCCGATGGCGTCCATGCCGCGGGAAAGTCTGGATGGGGAGACCATCTTCGCGGTGGGAGAGGATAGAGATAGTGACGAGGATGGCAGCGATGACAATAGCGAGAGGAGAGGGATGATGAGTCGAAAGAGGGATTAGGAGTTCCTCGGCAGCCTCGTCTCGGAAATGTTTGGATAGCGACCTGGTAGACTTCCTGAGGTGTACTGTTGCATTATGTGCATGAATATCTGCTGTGCTATCTTCTATCCCTCCTTGCATCGACATGTTGATGATCCAGATGTAGTGAGGTCGCTCGAGGGTGGAGGATGAGAAGGCCAGTGATGCTAGCACCGAACATTTTGGCAACGCTCCCGCCTCTTCAAGGAATCTCACAGCCTAGTTTTCCACCCACGGCAACGTCCGAATACATCCATAACACAACCGACTCCTCGCCGGCGCCTCCTCACCCAACGGCATCTCGCATAGCTCACATCGCTCCTCCGCCTCCCTAACCTCAGGTGCCTGCAACTTCCCCGTCGTACGAACCACATTCGCCACAATTGATGGATACTCCCGCTCCACCGACTCAAAGTACTGCCGCATCAGATCGTCGATACTCGTGTTCTTCGTGCTTACGGCTGGTTTCGCCACGTCTCGGACGATGAGCTCTATAAGTGGTGGTTCGACGAGCGAGGAGAAGGCGATAATCTCTTTGGTCAGGAGCTCGCGCATGGGGTAGAAGTACTGAATCCCATGAGGCGATGAGGTGTCCGAGACGAGCCAGGGGATGGAGGCGCCGCGGCCTTTGGCGGTTTCGGCAAGGGTGACTTCGGCGAGGCGGGTTGTGCTGTGGGCCCAGAGTATAGATTCGCAACCGTGAATTTTGGCGAAGGTGGTGATGAGGCGGCGGCGGAGGATTTGGAGGGTATCGGTGCGGGAGGTGGCGGAGGTGAGGAAGGAGAGTAACTCGTTCATGCTTAGAGGAGGTGTTGAGGACTCTTGATTTTCATGCTCGGCTTCTTGCTTGAACATAGATGTGATACCCTCCATGGATGTGACTTCTGCTAAGGAGGACAGAGAATAGGTATGCTCGGGGAATCGCTCTTTGACTGTGTCAAGTTGCATTCTACTTGCATTATCGTCGGAGTTGAATCCTTCGTCCACATGGAGAACATGGAGTTTGTAGCCGCTCCTCCCCGTCCTCTCTACTTGGCCTTTCATGTGCTCGCTGAGTAGGTACAATAGGGTAGTCGAGCATGCTCAAAAGTACCCTCTCCTGTCCAGGATCGGAGTGCTTGACACGGAAGCTATCCATCCGCTTGACGACTTTGGTCTGTACATATTTGCAGAAGCATGGATGACACAGCGGCTCACTGCGCACTGTGATGGCAGGCTCGTTAATCTGGCATCGACGGCAGAGAGTACTATCTTTTGGTGCAGCTGGCTTTCTGCCGGGCATCGTGGGCACGCCGAAGTGTCTTGTGAGTACTGGTCAACAGACAATTGACGGAAAGTGAATCTCTCGGCCTCAGAAAGCTGTCAACAATTCATGTGCTTGTATCGGGATGTCACCGGGTAAAAAGTGAAGATTCGAAGTGAGCTTGGGGCGTGGCGTTTTACGGCGGACTGAGGCGACCCAAAAGGACATGGAATTAAAAGTGAATGTAATTGGCTCCACAACGTAAGGATTATATGCTATAAGTCACCGGCGTGATACTAGATCAAAAGGAGTAGTAGAGTGCCTATTGTATAGCGATAACTAGTGTCTATTCTATAAGAGGTAGCTACATACGTCGTCGTAATCTATATAAGGTGGTAACAAAAAGACTACAATCACTATAATGTGGAACGGGTAAGCTAGGCCTAATTTAAATTAAGGTTACGGCTAATCACGGGTGGCTGACGCTAGACAAGCAAACCCTAGTCGCGTCTGCCAATTTTGTACAAAGCTACAAGTTAGCCTTTTACTTGTCTAGCGTCCGCCACCCGTAATTAGCCGTAACCTTAATTTAAATTTTACCCCTTCCGCATTGTAGGGATTACAGTCTTTTTGTCACCACCCTATAACTCGTGAAGATGAGATGGAATTTGCACGTACGTGTTCACCTCGCCTTACTTCGCCTATATTACTAAATCCGGACTAGTCAATTACGACTAAAGGAGCGTTGTACAGACTATTCGCATTACGTAGTTACAAAAAAAAGAACTCTAAGTGGTGCCGTCGACGCTACCGTGCTAGCAAAGCTATTTTAATTCCATGTCCTTTTGGGTCGCCTCAGTCCGCCGTACGTTTCGATATTCTTGGCGCTCTTGGTGTGGTGAATCCGACTTCCTTTCTCCTCTTGTTGTGTCGCGTTCACAGAGGCTGATCAAGACACTGCGCTTTTCATGATGTGTAGAACTTGCAGTACTGGCGTGACAACCCACCACACAGCCATGCAATCGTTGGCACAAGAGAAGAGCGGGCAAATCGCCGCCAATGCTTCATACCTTGAAGAAGCCGGGGACTGCCGGCAAGAAATGTCCGCCGAGCAGCAACTAGGTTCGAATCTCTACCGATACCTTAGACTTTTCCAATCCAGTGGCGTACGATAAGGACTCTTGCATCTTCAGTCTCGTTCCTGTTCATTCGTTACACCTTACAAGAGCAGGCGGGAGGGCAAGAACCACCCCGAATCCCAACAGCTTAACCGTCCAGCCGTCCGGGCATCTTTGCACGTTGACCTTCAACTCAGATCGTCACCACCTTGGCGCCACTTGGCTGACCGTGGCATTCTCTCATTCTTCGCTGAAGCATTCGCTTTTCCACTCCAACCATACTCCGCCAACTTTGGCCTTCTGGAGCGGCGACTGGGCGCACTCACTGACCTGCATGCATCAACGGACGACACACCCTACCCTCGACCGAAATACCGCCGCGGAGACGTATGATCAACGACTGAAGCAGTCGCCAACCTGAAGAAGAAGACAAGACGAGTTGTACAGACAAAAGCTTTTGTTGGCGGACATCTGGGGAGGGCCCAGTGACTAGGCAAAATGGCGTGGGAACATCTTTCGATCAACAAGCCGCATTTGGTGTATCTGATTCTTGGAGGCTTTACGACACTGTTTATGCTGTGTTCGTCTGTGATCAAGGAAAAGCTTTACATCGGCGAGGCGACAGTAGCGACGATATGTGGCATAATATTCGGTCCCCATGGCGCGGATCTCATCAACCCCAACACATGGGGTAACACGGACCAGATCACCCTGGAGTTTTCGCGAATTGTGCTGGTCGTTCAATGCTTCGCCGTGGGCGTCGAATTACCGAAGCACTACATGGAGAAGCACTGGCGGTCGGTGACGTTCCTTCTGGTTCCGGTCATGACATTCGGCTGGCTGGTTACAAGTCTGTTCATCTGGGCAGTGTTTTACCAGTGGGCCAGCTGGCTGGACTGTCTTTGCATCGCCGCCTGCGTTACCGCAACGGACCCTGTCCTTGCATCTTCGGTCGTGGGTAAAGGCAAGTTCGCAAAGCGTGTCCCGAAGCATTTGAGGGATTTGCTTTCCTGCGAATCCGGCTGCAACGACGGCATGGCGTTCCCGTTCATCTACTTGGCGATCTACATTATACGATACAAGCATGAGCCAGCTCATGTGGCACTACATTGGTTCTGCTACACGATTCTCTACGAGTGTCTCTTTGGAGCAGTCTACGGCGTAGTCATCGGCTATATTGCACGACGGCTGATCCGTGCCGCACACGAAAAAGACTGGATCGACAGAGAGTCTTTCCTGGTGTTCTACTTCGTGTTGGCCTTGTTCTGCGCCGGATCTGGATCATTACTAGGCATGGACGATTTGCTCGTCGGCTTCGCGTGCGGTGTTGGCTTCAGTAACGATGGCTGGTTCACGGAGAAGACTGAGGAATCTCATGTCTCTAACGTTATCGATTTGCTTATCAACTTGGCATTCTTTGTATACTTTGGCACCATCATTCCTTGGGATCAATACAACGCTGCTGTCCTTGGTCTGGACGTTTGGAGACTGGTGGTTATCGCAATTCTGGTTCTATTCTTCCGTCGCATCCCGATCATGATGGCGCTCAAACCCATCATACCTGACATTAAGACGTGGCGAGAAGCACTCTTCGCGGGACACTTTGGGCCTATTGGAGTCGGCGCAATCTTCGTGGCTATACTGGCCAGAGCGGAGCTGGAGGTCGAATCAACTACGCCACTTGCAGTCTTACCACCACCAGGATTCCCACATCGCAACGTCATAGAGCTGATATGGCCGATTACCACTTTCCTGGTGATAACGTCCATCTTGGTCCACGGCTCCTCGATCGCGGTGTTCACTCTCGGCAAGCATATCAATACCCTCACCTTGACGATGTCCTACTCGAAAGCGGTGGACGAACCGAACTGGATGGAGCGTCTACCTAGGATCCAGTCTCGCTCGAAGAGCTCAGCGTCTGCCAGATCAGAGACCGATCTCGAATATGACAACGAGAAAGGCCCGCTTCCACCGGGTATGCTTCCAGCCGTTGGACGTGGTGCTTTCCTGCGGCGGCAGAAGGAAGACGACAACCCAAGTCGCACTGGAAGCAGGTCGAACAGCAGACACAGATCCAAGCAGAGCAAGAACTGGGACAATGGTCGAGGACCTGGCGGTCCCATCAGCGAATCTGCAATCAAGCCTCAGCCGAGACAATCGACCCCGGAGGAAGAGCAGCATCCTAGTAGGAGTGATTCGGAGACTTTGGCCATCAAGAGTGATCCTGCTTCTGATGAAGGCAAGGATCCTGATAAAGCGCGAAGGACCGAGGCAGGTGAGATCTACGAAGAAGGCGACAACACGGTGTATGAGGATGAGGATGGCAATGTTCTTGCTGTGGAGCACACCCAAGAAGGTGAATCGCCAGAAAAACGTGTAGCGGATGAGGAACGGGAAGGCAGACGCCTCATGCACAAGTCGGGCGCTGACAAGAGTCGCCGTGGTGTCGCGAAGCCTGAGTATCAGGAAGACCAGGGCGGAGAAGAACTGATGGACCGCGTGAGATCGCTTACATCGAATGAAGAAGCTCAGGAGGAGAAGGATCAGGTCGAGGAGAAGCCTGCGGCTGCACCTGAGCGGCCCGGCAAACGCTGGCGAGAAGGCATGATGAAGATGAGCACCCGTGGATTCCTTGGCCCGCGCAAGGACGAGGACAAGCCGGCGGCTGAGCCTGCGACTGAGAAGAAGCATGGTCCTGCTCGTGCGTATCAATTCGGCAATACTATCATCGTTGAGGACGAAGATGGTGAGGTCATCAAGAAGTACGATATTCCTGCGCCAGAGCGGAAGCAAAGTGTTGCTGGTGGACCCCAGAAGACGACTCGACAGAGGCTGCAGTCGATGGGCATGATGCTGGGAATGGGTGAGCGAGAGAAGAGGATCCAAGCAGACAACGCTGGCGA
>JAABUK010009303.1_pt1 | contig 13478 bp, 13 predicted proteins | sample 5559141 | NCBI WGS metagenome assembly JAABUK01 (sample SAMN10711869, study PRJNA513367) | rock metagenome | isolation source: Antarctica rocks | place: Antarctica: Victoria Land, Pudding Butte nord | collected 2016-01-03
AGCTGCAACGCCTCGCCGACGAGTTGGGCATCGACATCGCCGTGCACCACCTGCCGCCTGGCACCAGCAAATGGAACAAGATCGAGCACCGCCTGTTCTCGTTCATCACGATGAACTGGAAGGCCCGTCCGCTGGTCAGCTACCGCGTCATCGTCGATCTGATCAGCGCCACGACAACCGATACAGGACTGACCGTCCGCTGCGAACTGGACAGCGCCGACTACCCCAAAGGGATCGTCGTGTCCGATCGAGAAATGGACGGCCTCAATATCAGCCGCGATGCCTTCCACGGCGAATGGAACTACACCATGCAACCAAATACGCCACCAGTCCGAGCACTTGTTTCCGGATGAGCCCTAACGACTGACAAGCCATCGAACGTCAGCACCGCACAGAGGGCAGGCTAAGAAATTTCATGCGTTGCCCCTGGGTCGACCCCAAGTTCGGCGGCCATCATCATTGCGGCAAGGTGGGGCTGTGCGGGGGCTGTCATGGATAGCTTCGGAACACACCGCCGCGGGCGCTATCCCTCGTCGCTCAGTAGCTCGTCCAGTGTCACCGGACACACCTGGGGCACCGGCAAGGGCTGCAGGCCATCAATGGTGTCGGGCAGGATGCGCAGCGCACGGCGATACAGCTTGGTGATGTCGATCCGCTGGCGCATGGATGGGCTGAACCGGGCGGCTGCGTCATCGCGGAATCGCCGGGCCTCTGCCTGCCACCCTGGCACCTCGCGGGACAACGGCCACGCTTCGGCCTTCAGCATGTGCGCCAGGGCTTGTGCTAGCAGGCTCTCGACCGCGTGCAACTGATCCCGTCCCACGCTTTCCACTTCCTCGATGATGTTGGTCCAGTCGGGCGCCTCGTTGCCTGCCTCGCCGGCCGCGTGCTGACGTAGCAGTCGGGCCTGGTGCTCGGACCACTCCAGCACGTCGATATCGTAGAGATCGCCCATCATAAACTCCCACTTGCAGACATAGATCAAAGACTCACTCGGCACATAGCTCGTCTGGACGGCGGGAATGATTGGAGACGCGTACCTGACCGAGGGCGCGGCCGATCGCTAGCCGGGAACGACGGTTAAGCACTGGCGGCGGGATCTGTGGCGGCTTGTAATCTGGCTCATTCGGCTCGTCCCGCTCCGGTTCCTCCAGTGGCGGCACCGGCGGCGGCGGGCGCGGCGGCGGGATCACGTCTGGCATCTGCGCCTGCCCTGAAACACTCATAGGCCACGTTCCTCGTTCGGCAGCGGTCACTGCCCGGCGCCGCGTACCAATAGGTTCTTGACGGCCTGGCCCGTCCAAGCTCCCGCCTGTGCTGTCCTCACGCCCCGCACCGTCAATTCACGAGCAATCGCCTCAATCGTCATATCCGCCGCTTGCGGCTCGTGAACACGCGGCACGACACGGGATGCGAATAGTTCGGCCTTGGCAATGCGTGCGACGCTGGCCTGGGCGGCCGGCGGTGGCGGAACGCCTCGATAGCCTCCTAGCTTGGTGCCCCTGGCCTTGGCGGCTGCCAGCGCTGCCTTTGTGCGGGCGCTGATCGCCTCGCGCTCCTGCTGCGCCACCAGCGCCATGATCCCGACTGTCAGCTTGTTCGCATTAGGCATGTCTACCGCCACAAAATCCACATCGGCCTTGTCCAGACCAATGAGGAAATGGGCATCGCGGCTTAGCCGGTCCAGCTTTGCGACGCACAAAATGGCACCAGTCAGCCTGCATAGCGCCATCGCGCGTGCGAGCTGCGGCCGGTCAGCCGTTGCCTTGCCGCTCTCGATCTCGATCATCTCGTCCAACAAGGGGTTGACCCAACATTCGCGACGCCAACCGCAAAGTAGCGGAAGCGGCCGTGCCCGTGTGAGCAGTACCGTATGCGTATACCCCAGCAACGTACTCAGGCGAGACACTTTCCACGTCTCGTATGGGTTATTATGGGCATTCTGAGACGCGAGTGTGAGCGGGTTTAGAATCTGCCGAGACGAATTCTGCCTCTTCGATCCTCTGGGCTCGCGACGTAGCGACCGGTCTTGGTGAGTTGCCCCGTGCTACTTTGCGGCTGACGTCGCGAATGTTGGGTCGACCCCTCCCTGCACAGATCAGGGACCACGCCGTTCAGCGCCTGAAAATGATTACGACCCCCGATCTTGCGACGGTCCCGCGTGCAACACCAGCGGCGCTGCCGATTATTGATGTCGCCACGACCAGCACGCCAGACCAAACATCGCTCCGCAGCCCGTGCCTGAGTGTTTCGTGCCGACGACATGATACCGCGTCCAATACCGTTACCGCGCAGATTTACGCGCTTGGGCCTTCCGGCCCAACTTGCGGCTCACCCCATACCGCGCAGCCAAGTCGCTGACCGTTTCCGATCGCGCCAAGGCCTGAATGGCCAGGTCCTTGCGGTTGCTCCCGGGCAGCCTCGCCGCTGCGCCAACACCTTGATCCATAATCGCACCAGGGGTCACGCATGAGAAGCTTTGAGTTGAACAAGACCTTGCAATATCAGCCGACAGGTAACCATCTGCACTCTGCATGTGCGCGTTTTATCAACTACAGCAAGTTGGCCAGACCAGACCGAGCTGCCTGGGCGATCTCATGCGTAGCCCCTGATAATCGCACCACCGCTGAAAGCGTGAGGGTGCCATCATCCGCCTTGGCAGCACCAATCCGCTTTCCCGTGTAACCCAGCTCTGAACCACACCTAATTTTGCACCAAGGTCACGCTTTGGCACCATTTACAGATACCCGGTCCAGCACCCGCGCTGCAGGTCCACCGCATCTAGAGCGCGGTAGTAACTCATCAGCCCACCGACGAGCAGCCGAGCCATTCCTTTGGCCCAGACTGGGCGCACGGGCGTGTCCGGCATCATCCATTCCGTCTCTGGCCGGCCTAGCACGCGCAGGCTGACGTCACGTCCCAGCAATGTGCCGAAGGCAATGCCGCGACCGCTTAGCCCGATTGCCGCGATCAAGCCTGGGGCCAGGCGGTGTATATGCGGGTAGTGGTCCGCCGTCATGCCCACCCAGCCAGCGACCGCGTGGTCCCATACCAGCGGCGGCAGATGCGGGAACAGCGACTGCACGCGCTTTGTCGCGAGGACGGTACGGCCCGCGCCACGGTTGCTGAAAGCCGGACCATCCACGCTCACATGCAGGCGGCCGTCGGCGCGCAAGCGGATGCCGGAATAAAGCCGGCGGCTGTCGGTTATGGCTTGCCCGCCCGGCAATATAGTATGGCGCAGGGTGTCCGATAGCGGTTGACTGACCACCTGATATCCACGCAACGAAACTATGCTGCGGCCGAGACCCTGCCATAGATCGCCGGTGTAGGCGTCGGTTGCCAGTATCACTTGATCCGCCAGCAGTTCGCCGATAGGGGTGCGGATCTGCCATCCCGCAGCCCCGCGGCGAAGGTCCACCGCCGGACTGTCCTCGAAGACCCGGCCGCCAGCGGACAGCACGGCCCGGGCCAGGTCACGCGCATAGGCGAGTGGGTTGATGCAGCCGCCGCGCCGGTCGAGCAGCGCCGCACCGTAGAACCGTGTGCCCGTCATCGCGGCCAGGGTATCACCGTAGAGCATGGAAACGTCGGCCCCGCGCCGTTGCTCGATGGTCGCGCGCTGCTCCAATCCGGCCTGCGCCGCCCTCGTGTGGGCCGCGAAGATCAGGCCGGCTCGGATCGCCTCGCAGTCCATCCCGTGCCCGGCGATCAAGCAAAAGACCAAGTCGGGCCCGCCTGCCAGCCCGGTGATAAGCCGCTCCCCCCAGTCCGGCCCGAACGTGGCCAGCACGTGCGCGCTGTCGTGCTTGGCGTAGGGGACCACCTGGCCGAACGCGCGGCCGGAGCCGCCCCAGCCAATCTCTCGCGCCTCCAACACGACGACCGCGCAGCCGGCCCGCGCCAGGTGCAGCGCTGCCGAGAGGCCGGTAAAGCCGCCGCCGATGACCGCGATGTCCGCTCGTTCAGGTCCTGCCAGGTTGGGAAGGCGCAGAGGCGGGGCCGCGCCCTGGTACGTTTCGGGCAGCGGCGTTGTATCATCCAGCGGTCCTCGACCCGACACGCCGTCAGTCCACGACGATGAGGTCCCGCGGCGTCTGCGACAGCATCTCCACGCCGCTGTCGGTGACCAGGACGTTGTCGATCAGCCGCACGCCCAGCCCCTCCTCCGGCAGGAACACCGCCGGTTCCACCGACACGACCATACCCGCCAGCAGCAAGTCGGTGCTGCCACCAAACATATTGGGACTCTCGCCCCAGGACGGCGGGAAGCCCGGGGCCATGCCATACCCCGTGGTATGCGCTCGGTATTGGTCCAGCCCGGCCTCGGCGATGACCCGCTTCGCGGCCTCGTGCGGCACGATGGCGGGCACGCCGGCCCGCATCTCGGCCAGGCAAGCGTCCGAGGCTCGGCGGATCACGTCATACAGGCTGGTCAGCCGCGCCGAGGGCAGGCCCAGGCTCCATTGCCGTCCGAGCGTCGCGGTGTAGCGCCGCCGGGCCGCACCCATCTCGACCAGCCCGGTGTCACCCCGGCGCATCCGGCGCTCTGTGGGGCCGCCCAGCGCGAAGGCACTGCGCTCCCCGGTCATTAGATTCATGGTGCTTGCCGGCAGGCCGCTGCCGTTGCTGAGCAGCGTGTGGTAGGCGACTGCGGCCAGCTCCAACTCCGATACGCCTTCCGCGACAGCGCCGATCAGCTTGTGCAGCGCCAGCGCGCCGATTCGGCTCGCCTCACGGACATAGGCGATCTCGGCAGGCGACTTCACCGCGCGCAACGCCGTCAACAGATTGCAGGGGTCCTGCACCAGCGCGTCGCCCAGCATCGCCTTGAGGCGGACGTAATGACCGGGCTGCAAGTAGCCGCCGGGCACCTCCATCCCGACGCGGGTGCTGCCGATCCCCAACTCGCCGAGCAGGGCGGAGAACGCCTGCATCGGATCCTCCGGCTCCGCGCCGTTGTAGCAACGCAGCTCGTCCGCCATCGTGTCGGCCGCGAATTCGATCCGTTCCGTGCCGCGGGTGAACATGATCAGCTTGCCGGGTTTGGCCGAGACGGGCAGGCACTGGAAGACGGTGTAGCTCTTCGTGTCCTGGCCGATCAGCCAGCGGATCGAGACCGGGTGCAGCACTAGCAGCCAGTCCAGCCCGGCCGCCCCGATCGCGCCGCGCAGTCGGGTCAGGCGGTCGGTGAATTCCGCAGGCGTGAAATCATGCTTGGACATGGCTCAACCTCTATGCACCTTGGGGGTCGTGGCCGAGCAGCTCGGCTTCCACGAGTTGCCAGACCTGGGCTTTCAGCGCGGTGTAGGCGGGGGAAAGCTGCACCGAGACGTGGCGTGGCGTGGGCAGAGTGTTGGCCAGCACCGCCCTGATGCGGCCGGGCCGCGCCGACATTACGACAATGCGGTCCGCCAGGATCAGCGCCTCGTCGATCGAGTGGGTGATGAACACTGTCGTCTTGCGGCTCGCCGCGTGGATGCGCAGCAGTTCCGCCTGCATGACCTGCCGCGTCATGGCGTCCAGCGCTGCGAAGGGCTCGTCCATCAGTAGCACCTCCGGATCGGCGGCCAGGATGCGCGCGAGCGTCACGCGCTGCTGCATGCCGCCCGACAGCTCGGCGGGGTAGCGTTCCTCGAACCCGGTGAGCTTGACCAGATCGATGAAGCGCTGGGCCGTCTCGCGCCGCGGTGCCCGACCGATGCCCTGCATCTTCAGGCCGAACTCGACGTTGCCGCGCACCGTCTTCCAGGGGAACAGGGCGTAGGATTGGAACACCATGCCGCAGCGGGGCTCGATCCTGGTGATTGGCGCGCCGCGCAGCATCACCTGCCCGGAGGAGGGCTGCAGGAAGCCGGCGAACAAGGCCAGCATGGTGGACTTGCCGCAGCCCGACGCGCCCAGCAAGCAGACGAACTCGCCTTCCGCCACATCGAGCGAGAGATCTCTGATGGCCACCAGGCGACCGGCCTCGCCGCCATCGAACGATTTCGTCACGTGCCGGGCGGACAGAATGGGCTCAGCCACGGCGGCCACGCTCCCAGGGCAGCAGCAGCCACTCCAGGCGGAGTGCCAGCCAGTCGGCAACCAGCACGGTCAGCGAGATGCACAGCATCCCCACCAGAACCAGCGGCAGGTTGCCCCAGTCCTTCGCCTGCCAGATCAGCGCTCCGAGTCCGTTCTGCGCCGCGATCATCTCCGCGGTCAGCACGCAGGACCAGGAGATCGCAAGGGTGATCTTCAGGCCGGAGATGATGCCGGGCAGGGCGCCGGGCAGGATGACCTCGCGCATCAAGGCCAGGTCCTTCGCACCCAGGTTGCGCGCCGCGCGCAGCAGCAAGGGGTCCACGCGCCGCGTGCTCTCGTAGGTATAGAGCAGGATGTAGATCCAGGATCCCATGAACACGATGGCGACCTTCTGCAGCTCGCCGATTCCCAGCCACAGGATCGAGAGCGGGATCCAGGTGATCGAGGGCAGGGGCCGCAGCAGGGACACGAACGGGTCCATGACCGCCTTCGCGGGCCGCCAGACCGCCATGACGATGCCGAGCGGCACGGCGACGAGGGCGGCCAGCGCAAACCCTAGGAAAACGCGCCGCGCCGAGACCGCCGCGTCGGTCAGCAGGTCGCCCCGCATCAGGGCGATCCGTCCCGCATGCAGCACATCGCCCGGGGAGGGCAGGAATATCGGCGCGATCCATCCCAAGGCAGTGGCTGCCCACCAAAGCGAGAGCACCACCGCCACGGCCAGGACATTGATTGCCAGCAGCCAGTGCGTGATGCGCAGTCGCCGTCCTGTCTGCGTCGCCGGCGCGTCGAGGACAGCCTCGCTCATCTGGGCGCTGGGGTCAGGGCTTGGGAACGAAGCTCACGTTCTCCCACTTCGTGGTATCCGGCAGGGATGGAATTTTGCCATTGTCGTACAGCCATTGCGCTAGGTACTGCATCTGCGCGCCATGCAGCTTCATGTGCTCCTGCCAGCCCTCCTGGCCGAAATACTTGAACGTCTTCATGGCCGCGAGCACTTCCTCGGGTGTTCTCCGGAAATAGTGCGCGACGGTCTCGGCCGTCTCCTGCGGGTGCGCGTTGGTGAACTCCACGCCCTTGAAGATCGCGACCGCCAGCTTGCGTGCCAGCTCCGGCTGCTCCGTCGCGAGCTTGCGGGAGATAATCATGATGTCCGGCGAGGCCATCGTGCCGAACCGCTTGAAGTTTGGCGTGTCGCTGTCCAGGCCCAGCAGCTTGCCTCCGGGCGTGCCGTTGCGCACGTTGGTCAGCAGCGGCTCCCAGACGCAGGCGGCGTCCACATCGCCCTTCGCCAGCGCCGCCGCCATCTCGGGCCCCGGCAGGTTCACGAACTGCACGTCCCGCTCGGTCATGCCGGCGTTCTTGAGCAGCCCATTCATGGTGATCTGCGCCGACGTATTGGCCGCCACTTTCTTGCCGCGCAGCGCCTTGAAGCTGTCGAAGCCAGGCCGGGCCCAGCAGCCCTCGTTGCCCGGGGAGTCGTCCACGTTGGCGAAATAGGAGAAGGTCTGGTTGCCGCGCGCCATCTCCACGATGGCGGCGATGCGGCCGAGGTTGCTGAACGCCACCGAGCCGGCCGTGAGCGCCGCGATGCGGTCGCCCGAGGAGGGGATGTTCTTCAGCTCCGTGTCGATTCCCTGTTCCTTGAAGAACCCCTTGTCGATGGCGAGCATGATCGGCACCTGGCCCCACCAGGTGTTGGAAGCGGCGATGTCCAGCTTCACTTGCGCGGAGGCCGCCGCCGCCGTCAGCATCAGGGCCGTCAAAGCTCGGGAACACAGGGCTCGCAGCGTCATCGCACGGTCCTTTCCTGGGCTGTATTACTCCGCCGCCACGGCCGTTTTGCTCTCGAAGCGCGGGATCACCTGCCGGCCGATCAGCTCGATGGAACGCATCACCTGGTCGTGCGTCGTGCGCCCAGCCTGCAGGACGAAGATCATCTGGTCCAGCCCGGCCTCGGCCCACTTGTCCACCACCCGGCAGATCGTGTCTGGGTTGCCGCCGATCGCCATGCCGTCCTCGATCAGCTCGTCATTGGTGCGGTTGCGGAACTTGCTCACCACGCCCTCCACTCCCCCGGCCGTGGCGAAGCGCACCGAGTTCAGCTCGGCGTCGTTGTCGCCGTTATACCACCGGGCGGCGGCGCAGGCCATGTCGCGACCGGTGCGGTCGTCCTCGTGGCAGAAGGCCAGCGCGAAGCCGGCCACCTGCTCGTTGGCATAGGCGCCCAGGAACTCCTTCGGCTCGGTCGAGCGGATCGCTTCGCGATATGAGCGGATGGCGTCCCGCGTCTCGGACACGCTGTTGCGGGTCACGCCGATCACGCCTAAGCCCTGACGTCCGGCCCGTTCGTAGCTGCCGAGGTTTGAGGCCGCGGCCCAGAGCGGCGGGTGCGGTCGTTGGAGGGGGCGCGGCAGAACCTGGCGGGGCGGCAGGTCGAAATGTGTCCCCTTGTACCCGCTGAACCGGTCCTCCCGGAACATCTGCATGACCGCCTCGGTGGCTTCCTGCGCGCGCTCCCGCTCCTCGGGGCGGCCGACGCCGAAGGCGTCGACCATGTAGGGCGTGGAGCCGCGTCCCATGCCGAACTCGACACGGCCGTTGCTCAGCAGGTCAAGGGTCGCGACCCGCTCGGCGATGGAGTAGGGATTGTTCACCGTCATCAGCACGACGGAGAACCCAACTCGTATGCGCGACGTGCGCTGGCTGATCGCCGACAGGAGCATGTCCGGGCAAGCGCTGTGGCCGATCTCGGCGAAGAAGTGCTGTTCGGTGATCCAGAAATATCGGAACCCGGCGCCTTCCGCCGCCTCGGCCTGCGCGATGGCATTGTGATAGGCGTGCAATTCCGAGTTGGCGGCCCAGGGGCGCGGCATCTGGATCTGCGTCATCAGGCCGAATTTCACGATCAACTGCCCCGCGCTGAGGCACGAGGAAACCCCATGCCGACCCGAGGACGCTAGCGTATCTGGCGAGCCTGCGTCCAAGGCATAACGGGCATAGGCGATATAACCGGTTCGTGGGATCATCCATCATGGACACGAAGGCGCTGCGCTACTTCCAGGCCGTGGCCGAGTTCGGCAGCTATAGCCGCGGCGCCGGGTTCCTGGGCATCTCCCAGCCTGCCGTCAGCCGCCAGATCCGCGGATTGGAACTGGACCTCGGCCGCCCGCTCTTCGTCCGGCACAGCCATGGCGTCAGCCTGACCGAGGCCGGCCGTACCCTGCTGGAGCGCAGCCAGGCGATCCTGCGCCAGTTCGACCAGGCGCGCGACGACATCAGGGGCGACCAGGCCGGACCGTCGGGCACGGTCACGATCGCCGTGCCGCCGGCCGCCGGCATCTTCCTGGTCCCCGAGCTGACCCGTCGCTTCGCCGCGCTCTATCCCAACGTGTTCCTGAAGATCGCGGCCGGGTTCAGCATCTATATCCATGAATGGCTCGTGCGCGGCCGAGTGGACCTGGCATGCCTGCACGATCCCGTGCCGCAGCCCGGCTTCGTCGTGACCCCACTGGCGCGCGAGGAGGTCTTCCTGGTGGGAAAGCGTGGGGAGTGGGCGCCCCCTCGGGGCTACGTCCGCACGGTGGACCTGGCGGGGGTGCCGCTGATCCTGCCTGGCCGGCCCAACGCGTCGCGCCGCTTGCTCGATGGCTGGCTTTCCCGCCGGGGCATCCGCCTGAACGTGCGCATTGAGGCGGACGACCATCTGATCATTCGGGCGCTGGTGCGGGAGGGCATCGGCTGCAGCCTGCTGACGCAAGGCGCATTTCTCGCTGACCTGCGGCTGGGCGAGTTGCAGGCTTGGCCGTTCCGGCCGCGTGCCTTCTGGGGGCTGGCGTTGATGGAAATGCCGGACGAGCGCCGGAGCGCCCCGGTGAAGGCGTTGGCCGAGCTGGTGCGGACGACGGCGCGCGACCTGGTGCGCTCCAAGGCCTGGCCCGGCGCTCAACTCTACGACTGATACCAGACGCCATCTGGCCTGACTCAAATGTGAGTAGGTGCGGCTCGGGGCTGAGTGATCCGGTTTGCCTGCATGGTGGTGGAGGCGGGCATGACGGTTGCGATCACACGGCTGGAGCATACTGCGGCGCTGCGCTGCCATGCGACCCGGTCGGCGGATGCGCCCGCTGCGCGCCGGCTGCTGGCGCTGGCGCTGATCTTGGACGGCCACAAGCGTGCGGATGCGGCGCGGTCGGCGGGCATGGACCGGCAGACCCTGCGTGACTGGGTGCATCGCTACAACGCGGACGGCCTTGCGGGCTTGGGCGACCGGCATGGTGGTGGGACCAAGCCCCGGCTGTCGGTGGAGCAGGAAGCCGAGGTCGCACGCTGGATACGAACAGGCCTCGATGTCGCAATGGATGGCGTCGTGCGCTGGCGCTGTATGGACATCCAGGCGCGGATCGCGCGTGAGTGGGACGTCACCTTGCATAAGCGCAGCGTGGCCAAACTGCTGCATCGGCTCCGCTTCGCCCGCATGTCCACGCGCCCGCGCCATCCCAAGGCGGACGTGGCAGCGCAAGCGTCTTTCGGGCCGGGTTCACCGCCCTTATAACCGTGGCGCTGCCGGAAGCCGTGCGGGTTGCCAAGACCCCGATCGAGATCTGGCATCAGGACGAAGCGCGCGTCGGCCAGCAGGGCACGTTCACCTACGTTTGGGCCGACAAGGGCAGCCGGCCCGCTGCCCTGCGCGACCAGCGTCGCCAGTCGGCCTACCTGGGGTAGGTTCGGGATTGCAGAGCGTTTTTTGCTTAGCGGCGCGGTGCACGGAGGCTGCGATCATGGCGCTGCGGCTGGGCCGCGCCGGTGAGCAAAAAACGGATTGGACTAAACCGCGCCCCGGAGCTCGCTATGGGAATTGTATCGCGTCGCCCTTCGATCGGAACCGCTGTGAGTTGGTTCGACGGGTTCGCCCAGGTGCGGGGTCTGGTGACACGGGGCGGTGCTCGGATGCGTTCGCACCCGATTGAGTGGGCGCGCGGCGCTGGGTTCGAGAGTGGCGAGCTTGACAGCGATGGCGAACACCGTGCGCGGCACAAGCGGGCTGCCACCATGGTCGGCGTTGTTTTGCAGGGCAGAGCGGATTCGTTGTGACCAAGGTTGGGTCATGAGCTGTCGCACCACATCGGTGGGCGAGGCGGCGGACAGGGCCGCAGCGTGCCGTGCGGCAGCATCCGGCCGCCGCAACCGGGGCAGACCTCGATGTCCTGGCCGGTGAGGTCGCGGAGGCGATCCTGCCAGCGGCGCGGCGGTTCCGGGCCTGGAGGCGGCGGCGCGGCCAGCAGATCGCGGCAGAGCGTCAGCTTGGCGGTGCGATGGCGGGGCGGATGCGGTGGAAGCCGTCGGGCACGGTGTGCTGCAGGAAGCGGCGGATGAACTCGTCAGCCGCGAGCGTCATGACCTTGGTTTTGCCGTCCTGCCGATAGTCCTTCCAGGTGAAGCTGACCTGGCCGTTGTCGAGCCCGGTCAGGCGACTGTTGGCGATGGCGACGCGGTGCGTGTAGCGGCCAAGATAGCCGAGCACCTGCTCGGGCCCGGCGAACGGGGGTTTGGAGTAGACCACCCAGTCCATCCGGCCCGCCGCGTCGAGCCGGGCGGCGAAGGCGGCGGGGTCGGCCAGGCCTGCGAGCGCGCCGGAACAGCGGAGTTCACCGTCGGCGAAGGCGGCGCGCAGCTGCTCCAGGAACAGGTCGCGGAACTGGCGGGACAGCACGCGCACGGGCAGGAAGAAGCCCGGTTTGCAGGCGATCCAACGCGTTTGGTCGGGCGCGATCCCGCCGCCGGGGACGATGCAGTGAAGATGCGGGTGGTGGTGCAGCGCCTGTCCCCAGGCGTGCAGCACCGCGACCGCGCCGATCTCGGCGCCGAGGTAGCGAGGGTCGGCCGCGACACTGCGTAGCGCCTCCGCCGCCGTGCGGAACAGAATGGCGTAGACCACGGCCTTGTTGTGGAACGCGATCTCGGCCACGGCTGCAGGCATGGTGAACACGACGTGGAAGTAGGGCACCGGCAGCAGCTCGGCCTGCCGCGCATCGAGCCAGTCGGCACGCGCCAAGGCTTGGCACTTCGGACAATGCCGATCGCGGCAGCTATTGTACGCGCAACGGATCAGTCCGCAGTCCGCGCAGTGCTCGACATGGCCCCCCAGCACCGGCGTGCGGCACGCCTCGATCGCCGCCATCACGCGGCGCTCGGTTCTGCCGAGATGGTCCGCGTGGGCGTGTCGATACGCCGGGCCGTGGTGGCGGAAGATGTCCGCCACCTCCAGCGCGCGACGCATCGGGTCGGCTCAGGCGGGCGCCGGGACGGCGATGGCCAGCGAGGCCGGTCGCAGGAACTTCAAGGGGCTGGCGGTGGCGCACACCTTGCTGGTAGCGATGCGCAGGTAGCGGGCCGTGGTGCTCAGGCTGCGGTGCCCGAGCAGCAACTGGATGGTGCGCAGGTCAGCGCCGGCCTCCAGCAGGTGGACGGCAAACGCGTGACGCAGGGAGTGCGGCGTGACCGGCTTGCTGATTGCGGCTCGGTCGCGCGTCTGTCTGCAGGCATCCTCCACGGCAGCCGTCGAGATCGGTTGTCCGGGCCGAGCGCCGGGGAACAGCCATTGCTGGGATCGCGCTTTGCGCCAGTAGGCCCGAAGGATGTCCAGCAGCCTGGGCGAGAGCATGACGTAGCGGTCCTTGCGCCCTTTGCCCGCCACCACGCGGATCACCATGCGTTGGCTGTCGATGGCGTCCGGCGTCAGGCGGACCGCCTCGGAGACCCGCAGTCCAGCCGCATAGCAGACGGTCAGGATGGTCCGGTGCTTCGGGCTCTCGACCGCATCGAGAAACCGGCTGACCTCGTCGGGGCTCATGACAACCGGGAGCGTCTGCGGCTTGCGGCAGGACGGGATGACGTCGTCGAGGTTCCAATCTCGCCGGAGGGTGACCTTGTAGAGGAAGCGGATGGCCGCAACCGCAACCAGGACCGAGCTGGCCGAGAGATGCTTGTCGCGCGTGAGATGGAGTTGGTAGGCCCGGATATCGTCCGGCCCGAGCAGCTCTGGCGACCTGCCGAAATGGCGGGCGAACTGGGAGACCTGCTGCAGATACGACCGCTGCGTGTGCGGCGCGAGATTGCGGACCTGCATGTCGTCGGACATGCGTTGGCGGAGTGGGGTCATGGACGGCTCCTCTGCGAGACGAAGCGCGCGACAGGCCGCCGCTCCATCGTCGCGCAATCGAGGCCGTCAGAAGATGGGGAAATGAACAAACGCCGAGCGACACCGAACGCGCTCGGTCCGACTACGACATTCCAACCAAACGGTCAGACCGGTCCGTTTAGTCCCAATACTGTTCACTTTGCGATCCGAATGGCGGCGCTGAAGTCGATGCGCGTGGTCGGTTGTGGCGTGCGCGGGCGCAATGGATAGCCGCTCATCTTGCGCTTGACCCCGCGCGGCACCTGCCTGC
>JAABUK010009305.1_pt1 | contig 13474 bp, 12 predicted proteins | sample 5559141 | NCBI WGS metagenome assembly JAABUK01 (sample SAMN10711869, study PRJNA513367) | rock metagenome | isolation source: Antarctica rocks | place: Antarctica: Victoria Land, Pudding Butte nord | collected 2016-01-03
AGAGTGAGAGTGAGAGTGGGCCGGGACTTTTTTGAGCTGGTGGTGTGACTGCGTTACTCTACGGTGGGGTCTATGAGCTGTTGAAGCTGCCGGCGAAGATCAACATGATAGTGTAATCGATGGGATCATGTTCATCAACTGTGCCAGATATGCTCGAGAGCGAGAGGTCTAGCTTGCACGATCATCGGGCTGGTAGGAGGCATGCTGCTACCTAGTCTGATGACACAGTCGTCTGAACAACGTAGCGAACTTGAATAGACTGTTTCATCGTAAATGGAGTGATTGAGGGACCATGGCATTTTTCCAGCCCTACCATTTGGTAGCGAAGTAGCAAATGTGATATCCTTCAAAAGAAGTCCAGCATACACGAATCACTGACGCGACTGTGCTGCTGGCCCCAAGCACCGGCTAGGATGCAATGATAGCAAGCTCATCTATGGTTGGCGCTGCGAAGGAACGGGGGAGATGAGTAGCGAGAATACTTTACCCATGTTGATTTGCAAGTATGTTTGGCGCATGTGGAAGAACCAATTTCGAGCTTCATTGCGGTGATATTGGTAGCACATACGCTTCCCTCTGAGAGCCTGAAATCACATCATTTTTCCTTCGATCGGTCAGGGTATGATTCGGCGGTGGCGGCGGAAGATATTGAGGTAAGGGTCGTGGGGGCGAAGCCAGGCAACAGGCATACCGTATCCACACTCGTTCCCAATACTGGGTGGCGAATATTGAAGAATGATCCTGAAGCTTTGCTGCTGTGCTGCTGTGATACCAGTGCCACGTACTCTCCCTTTCGTTGATCTTTGAGATGCACTTCCTTTCCCCTCTAATGGGCAGGGTCCGGTTTGACTGCGTGCTTAAGGAAATGAAGCGAACCGAAGAGGAGAACTGAGTAAGCAAAATGATTCTCAAGAGCAGTCAGGGAGCATGGAAGGTCCAACACGAGTCCTGTCGCAGTGATACCAGTAGCACATCCTTTTTCCTCGGCCAATCTTTGTTTTGGACTGCATCTTTCTCTCTATCCACTGTTGCGGGTTCGTCTTGCTTGCTGCTTTCTTACACTCCTCCGTGCTCCCTCGTCCTGCCTTTCGCAGTCACCCCAGCCTTCAAGTCCTTCTTTGTAGAACCAAGGAGGAGCTAGTTCAAACTGGACGGAAATAGGCGCTTTGCCTTAGAGGGAAGACACGATCCTGGGATAGAACGAAAGCTGGTCCGCTTGCTATCAAAATTTCCGGGTGGGGGAGGGCATGGAATGGAAGAGGACGGGATCGGGAACTTATTTGGAGGTTGGTTGACTGCGAGATTGCAGGATCCAAGAAGCTGGTCGTGATTTGAATCGGCTGAAAATCCATCAGAACGACAAATAGGGAGATGAGAGCCAAGGCGGGAAGGTTGGCATATCGGCCTGATGCCCGATGAGTCCGATGTAGCCCTGATGTACTCCGTATGGGGGATTGTTATGTCCAGTAGTCTTCGTGGCTTTTTGTTGTAGGTCCTTCTTGGCGGCTGGCTCAAAATAGCCTCTTTTCCTCTGCCTTTCTGGTTTGCGTAGATGTCCATCTTTCTTCCTCCATACACTCATTCATCTCTTTTCCAGCTTCACCCGAGGCAAGACGTTCCTCGTCCGAGTAGAACCTTCTCACATACCCAAGCACACACCTCCAGTCGCGAGGGTATAAATGGCGTGTTCACTCGAGTACAACGTTGAGGAGCGCGAGCAAACTCGATGGCGAGACATGCCCCACATGTCTGCATGTCGAAGCAATGGGTCCCCCGTGCTGACAATATGTTGTGAGAGCTTGAACATCGCACACTCGACATGGCTGGTCAGACCACTGGATCCGGATTTAATGCTCCGCGTTATTTAATAGGATAGTGCTGGCTGTACTCTAGTTGGATGAACAATCTACTATGCTGTCCGACTTGTGAGGATTCGATGGGCAATTGCTTCGAGAGATTGAGTCAGGTCTCTGTCTTTGAAGCTTCTGTACCTTGCTGATCCGAAGCAGTAGGAAATAACTAAGCTAAGCATTGCTCATTTTGCTGGAAGGATGAAACAGAGCCCTTGGGTCGCACAAGAGACATCGAGGATAGACCGGATGCTCGCATGAGCGTGTTTCCGGTGTAACAACAGGAACTCGGTTTGGTCTTGGTTAGACAGTCTCGTAACTAGTCACGCGGCAGAATTACAGAAAGTGGATTGGGACCCAAACGTAGGTGACCATGTCTCAAAGAATGATGAGGGAAATCCTGACATCCCAGCTGATACACAGTAACAGCCAATAAGAAATTGGCGAGGATGTGGGGCAATGGCCCATCTGTTGTAGTGTGAGGATTTGGAAGCAATCGCAGAAGGCCGGAACAAGCGATGAGTGCCTTGAAGAACACAGCTGACAGGCTTATTTCAGACTCTCAGTCAAAGCGAGGGTAGAGAAGCCTGTTGTGTCCTCTGCGGTTGACATGAGGGAATTTGTACAAGTCCTGGTCCGGAACCATTCCTCTACTAGGAGGCCAGCGGAGCCGCAGACCGTCGACAGTAGCAAATGCCAAACGCTGTTTGCCAAAGGCCAGGGCCAAGGCAGGCAACACCGAACCAGGGGGGTCGAGGTAGGATGCGAAGCTTATCTGCCGTGAAGACGGATGAAAATGATTCGGAAAGTCAACTGCCTAGGCGGCCAGCAAGCATGTTATTTCCAAGGCAAAACCCAAGTTCCAGGGTAGTACGAACATCTCCCCAAAACTTTCCGAGCGGATGCCGATCAGAAACCCAGAACGGACAGGTTGCAGGCTCGTCAAGTACTTCCTACTGGTAGGCAGAGGAGACATCCCGGCACAGCTGAATTTCAAGTAGGAAATATCAGATTTCTCTGAACAGCCTCGCCGGTGAGCATGATCTTATCACAGTCGGCGTTTGAACATGATACATAGTAGGGATTCTGTCCAAGGAAATGAGGATTCTACTCGCTCATCTTCATCAGCATACAGATCGATCGACGCGAGTGGTCCCCCGCTCCTTGAGCATGCTGCATAGGATGCACATGGTCCCACGTCGAGACAACATTTTCAACACAGTGGAGCAGTAACCAGCCACTCACGCAGTATACACACGACATGTCAAAACACTCTTCCACTCCAGCTTTTCCGAAAGACCGCCAATGTTGGAGCTACTCAGGCGTTGCCGCCAACTTGGAATCGTTTGGCCGACAGCTGGTGCTCGGTTTCCAAGTCCGGCATTGGTAGCTGAACATCGACACCGGGATCAATGATAGCACGCAGTACGCAGCACGTAGTATGTGGTAGGGAGTGGTTGTGTATTGTGCAGTGCAGGATGGCCATCAGTAGTTCCTCGGGGAGCAAGCGAGACCACTCCGTCAACGGTCAACGGTCAACAGTCAACGGTCAACAGTCAACCGTGGATCGTCAATCGTCAGTCGTTTGTCAGTCGTTTGTCAGTCGTTTGCCGTCTGATTTGCGCCAAGAGGCATTCTGGCTCGCGGATCGGAGGCTCGGCACAAACTCCCCATGTGATTAGCGTGCTCGGCTGCAACTTACTCCCTCCGTCCGATACAAGTCAGGAATATCATGCGATGTGGAAGATCAGACATTGCTCTGGGTAAGATCAGAGACATTGCGGTGGAAGATCAGACATTGCTCTGGGTAAGATCAGAGACATTGCGGTGTAAGATCAGACATTGCTCTGGGTAAGATCAGAGACATTGCGGTGTAAGATCAGACATTGCTCTGGGTAAGATCAGAGACATTGCGGTGTAAGATCAGAGACATTGCCATTGCCACTCTGTGGCTGCATCCCAGAGGACCCCTGCACAAGCATCCAAGTCTGCAATCAACACGAGTGTTGCCCCTTGTATACGGTCTCAGTGGCTCATGCACCGTGAGACTTGAAGAAACACCGTCTTGACGTGTAAGCCACCAGATGGCCGATCACCAGGCAATAACACAAGTTACTACACCCGGGTCGTGAGTACATGAAACTCATGATCTGTACGGCGGATGACGCACCCTGCCTGACCCTCCTTGCATTCACGAATGTGTCAGGCCTAATCCTGGAGCAGCACCAAGATGAACAAGCCTCGCAAGCTGTTGTGTATATATCCTGAGTGTTCGAGCGGTCTAGCCCTACTTGTCTATCCTGATACTCTGGGCAAACGATGAAAGTACTTGTAAATAGTAGAACTTCATGGACTGGTGAATCGTCTCCGGAGCGCGTCTTCGGTATTACTCGGTGATATCAAAGAAGTGATCGACAATCAGTCTAGCGATCTTGGATCGAGCAACGCGCAAGGCCGTCGAAAGAATTGTCTCATGTGGTTTGGGAAGCAAAAGGCATCAATCGGGTTGGGTTCAAAACGCATCTCTTGCGCCGTTGCCTCTTCCGGAAGCGGATTGGACGAATTCATGTATCTGCCACTCCTCGGCATGCTGATACGCGGTCAAGGCTTGTAGTCAGCCGCTTGGTTGCATGATCTTCGAACCATCATTCCGTATTGAAGATCTCCCTCAAATGGCACATGTCATGTCAGGGCCTCGCCAATCTGTCTCATTCCGTCGACGCAATCGTGATGGGATGGAGATTGAAACTCAATGATGTTCTCATGATACACTCTCAAAAAGAGGTCTTCTTGCTTCCTTCCGGCTGGTGGGACTCACATCCCTGAAGGAGGTTGGCGCTGGTCGAAATGGACAAATGTCTCTGCAGCCAATCATGGCAAGACAGATGGGGGATCGTGGCGGAGTTGATTCAAATGGGTCACCCTTGCGTCGTCATGAGATTCGGCCCAGACCACGATGGAATGAGTTTCAGTCCAATATCAAGCAACAGGAATCCACTTGCTTTCTCCTTAGTGCGTGGTTAGGGCTTGGCTGATGGTTGACTACGGCCTGGCGCAAGTCCAGTGCTGCAGAGCTGTCCAGCAGTGTATGGAATGGACTCTTTCTGTCGTCAGCTCGGCATCTTTCTTCCAAGCATCCATCGGGGGGCGAGAGGGGCAGGCTGCAGATGAGTAGTCACTTGCTCAATCCCACCACCACCACCACCACCACCACCACCACCACCACACCAAATTTCCACCGCCTCTGTTGCAGCCAGCGGAGACTGTGCCGCTCTGGACTCGCCCGACATACGCATGCACAGTTTTTCTGACTCCGTTTCACCAATCACTCTGGTCTGTGACGCCAACATTCTGCCCGTCTTCGTACCTCTGACTGTTGCCGCGACCCTCTTTTCCCCGGCTTACCTGGAAAGTCAAATCACAGCCGAATCAAGTCCTCTCCGTGTGCAGCCTTAGATATGCAATCCCGCTAACCCAACAGGCAACAACAACTACTGTGTACATTGAGGACCAGATTGCGATGAAGCAACCTCTTGGCTGGATCAACGGCTCCGGTCGCCTTGAAACCTACAAGACCCGACTCCATGACACGCACTTTCGTCTACGGTATCAAAGATCGAATGCCGGCATGCCGGCGTCCGTATCCACCACTGCGACAACTGTTATCTCAGCGCCAAACAAATGTCAGTCACTCCCAAGCTAGCTGTTTGACCCCGGCGGATTATAGCCCTGGATCGTGAACTTCGCTGAATTATTGTTGCCACCGACTGAACCCCCGTCGTCGTCAACCCGGAGCCGTCTGACGATCAGACAGTCTGAGGGGAAAAGCAGCCAGAAGCAAACGTAAGCGACGTATGGATCGACTTAAGGCCGCCAAGGCCGATAATAACAATACAAGTCTCCCTTCCGCGTCGGGGCGAAGGCTGATTATTGTGATCCTGATTCCACCGGAAATGCGTGGGAAGAAGGGCTGACACTGCGGCTCTTAGTTGGGCAGTTAGGCGAAGAAAAGCATTCGGAGGTCGCCAAGTGGCTGTTGTCCCCGTGTCGAGAGTTCACCTTCCAGCCAATTTGACCATAATCCTGATGTTGTAGATTTTCCCTCTGTGAGACGACGCGCGATTACCACTGACTGACAACTTGACAAGGCTAACCACCCGGACCCAGAGGAGTCTTCCTTGGCCCACCCAACACTTTCCGGCCTAGCGATCAAAGGGGGTTACCCACAGGGTTAGACGACGACTGATTTGACTCCACGGACCAAGCAAAGCGAACAGATTGCCTCAGCAGCGGCACTAACCAACTGCTGCCACGCTCAAACGCGTAGAGTAGCCTGGTGCCATCGTGATCGTATCGAAAGGACCCAGGGTGCACCTGGCCTGAGGCGGCCGTATCGCTTATGATTTGGTTTCTCATCCGGCCCTTACAGGTGTTGGAAGCTGGTCTTGCTGCACCAGTCCCTACGTGGGTAGATCGCACATCCTGATCATCTGGCTGGGGACTCTTTGATTTGAGTGATGGCGGCCCATAACGGAATACTGCTCGGGCGGAGTCCAGGGGGGCCAGATGGTCTACTCCGTACCAAGCTGGCAGAGTTTTGCCAGGGCGCCGAAGCTTCAAGCCGGCCACGCAGCATCAGCGAGAAGCCGTCAGTTGAGCCGTCAGCCGGAAGCTGGACGCTGGACGCTGGGAGGTGGAAGCTGGAAGCTGGAAGGCAACAGACAGATCGCTGCCACTGGGAAGGGGGGGCGGTGACCCAGCCCTCCGCACAAGCTGTCCCGTCGTAGTCGTAGGGATGAGCAGTCAACATCACACACTATTACCCGTGCTAATCAAGTTCGATTCATCTGATGCCTCTGACCCTGCCGCTGATGGAATCAGTCTTCGGAGCGAGAACGTAGCGCGGGAGTCCCACCTGAACACACCGTCCAGTCCATACGCACCCCTAACGCGCAGCAACTGTCTTCTCTTTCTGCGCGCACCAGCACCCACTAAGGTTCTGACCCTGCATGGTTACGCCAGCACTGATTCTTTTCCCACACTGCTCCTCCCATCCGCTCCTCCCATCCGGGCGAAACGACCAGACCGCGTTGGCCTCGGGCCTCCATCATCACACGCCGGGCAAGGAGGCGGGCACAGGCTGGCATCCTCACTCCAGTCCCAGACATCCCCACTCCTCATCCTCCCTCCTCCTCACACACCTTCTCCTGGCCTCCGACCTGATCCCCTTCCTGGTTTCCTGGCGTCCTGGCGTCCTGGCGTCCTGGCGTCCTCACGTCCTGGCGTCCTGGCGTCGGAGAAGCTTCACAACTGCCACGCTAACATGCTCCTTGAACCGCCCCCTCGTCCATCTTGCTTCTTCATCGACACTCTTAGTCAAATTGGCGGCACGCTGCAATTGTTGCAAACTCCAGTCTAATCCACATCTTATTATTGGATTCTGATACTGCCTATTGCCGACTCGTCCTCGACGCCTTGACTGCCCCTTGTAGTAGCGTGCATCGTGCCCCCGACCACCCAGCTGGCTCCTGGTCTGATGTCAAGCCGAGCCTGGAGTCGGCTCACTCTCAAGACATCACCAGAAGTGACGGCCTGCTTCATCAGCCTACCAGGTCGCGCCACCCAATTTGCCAATTTCGTGACTGACTTCTTTCTCCATCACCACCTTGTTCTTCTCTATCTCCCGCCCTTTTGTCTTCGGTCACCTGCTTCACCTGGGTGGGAAGAAAAGGCAATGTCCCCCGTTGGGTGAAGGGTACTCAGTGAACCTCGCCTGGTCTCCACCCCTTCATTGCGCCTTCCATTCCACAGCCCAATTAGGTCCACGTTCCAAACACCTATGATTCTTCTTCGATCACTCGTCTGTTGACCTTCCCTGCCTGCACTTCCACATTACCTTTTCTCGCAGAGCTATACGTCCCCTGCATTTGCACGACCACACCATCGAAGGGTGACAGGCTCTCTCGTTCGACGTCCTTAATCCTACCTTCTCAAATGCAACGGCCGACTGATGACTTCGAAGTCACCAAGATTCGAAATCACCATCACGTTCACGCTCCATGTCGCCAGCATTAGCGCAGCATCCGTCCCCCTCGTTCCCTCAGCCCTCGAAGTCGGAACTTGAAAGTCTTCAGGAAGATCCTCGAAAGCACGCAGAGCACATCAAGAGTTGGCAGTTCTTAGTCAGGGAGGACAGACTTGGGAGCTGCTTTGCCAGCGGGCTGCCCACACCACCAGACACCAGGACTATGACTGGAATCAGTGTGAATCAGCACCACTCGAACGATGTGGTATCTCAAAGCTACTATCCCTCAACATTCTCCTACCCAGGCTATCCGCCTGCGAGCAGTGCGGAGGTGAGAAATCGTCAGCACAATGCCGATAGCTACAATCACAATAAATCTTCGAGTGTGGGTCAGTCACAATACTGGTCTTCAAACCGAGACAGGGCGGACCGCCAGGCACCCAAGGATACCTCAATTTCAGACTCGACTATAGCATCATATCTACAGATTCCATCTTCTATCAACGACACCAAAGGGAGTCTGGCAGAATTTGTAGCAGAGGTAGGCCATATTTCCTGCATGCTTCCAGCTCTGCTAACGTTTTCAAGGTAACATGTCTTTTCTGGTTTGAGTCAGCCGCAACTCTGCAGCGGGCAGAGGAGGCGTCGTCATCATCGAACTGTGGCGTTGTGAAGCCGCTGGCGCCAGATGCATTGCCCACAGTGGGATTTTTGAAATGGGTGACAACAATCTTGACGACTACTCAGGTCACACAAAATGTCATTCTCTTGGCTCTTCTCTTCATTCACCGCCTCAAGAAATTCAATCCCGGAGTTAGCGGCAAGAAGGGCAGCGAATATCGATTGCTCACAATTGCCTTGATGCTTGGCAACAAATGTGAGTCTGAAATGAGAGTCAAAGTTGGGATGGCCTTTGCTGATTTTGGGCAGTTCTGGACGACAACACATACACAAACAAGACCTGGGCCGAAGTGTCTGGTATTTCAGTGTCTGAGATCCATATCATGGAGGTGGAATTTTTGAGCAACATGAGATACAATCTGTATGTGTCCGAGGCAGAATGGAAGCGGTGGCATGTAAAACTTGCGCGGTTCTCGATCCACTTCAACAAGGCTTCTAAAGCTCCCCTGATCGAGGTCACTAAGCCTGCACCACCGGTTGCTCCGGTCACCCAAACCTTCCCATACAAGTTGCCTTCACCACCTTCGCCAGCTCGCCATGGACCGCCGTTGCCGATGTATCAACCATCTCTGCCGAATCCGATGACCGTGGCACCATATCCATCTCACTCCCCAGCGAGGCATTATTACGAGCCAGACCATACCGTTACTGGTCGGAAACGGAGCCTGGATGTCTCAGGAGATATACTAGCAGTGAAGCGGCTGATGTCAACCACCCCTTTCAGCTATTCTCCCGCTGTCCCTTCTCCTGCAACTGTAGGTGCGTACACACCGAGCTCAAATACCTCGAGCAGCACCTCAGCAGACATCGCGAACAACGTATCGCCAGTTCCAAAGCTGCCGATGCCAAATGTTCCCTCAAACTCTGCTCACCTGCGACGACATCATCCGTCTCTCGCGCCTCTGTCAGTTCCTCCGGTACGGGCGATGTCCATGGTGTATCCAAATGCTCAGAATAATTGGTCGCAGCCAGTCACTCCAATCGGAACGATGCCACCGACCAACATGGGTCTTTACGCCAACCCAATACCTGCCCTGGGTGATTTGACAAGAAGTCAATACGCGTCCGCAAATGCCTCACCAACTCCGGCAGGATATGGCAGTGTTACTCCGTCTCGTCAGCTATCGCCTTCATATTTCCTGACCAATCGCAATTCACCCTACCGCCCCGTCCGGAGTGTGAATACCCTCTTAATTCCACCACCATCCGCATCACTACAAAATCCCACGCGAAACATCGGCTGCGACCAAATGCGTTATCAACCAATTGGAAAAGCCCCTACCGAGGCAAGAGCCGGCGTCGTACCATACATGCACCACGAGGCGTGGCCACAACCTTGGACTGCAGCATCGGGCATGCCATCTCAGTATGCCTTCCACGCTTAGTGAAACCCTCGCATTGGGATCATTGTCATGCTTCTGCAGACCGACATCTTCTTGTTCAGTGTGTATCTACCTAATGTCGACTTTCAGCGCATAGCTTGGCGTTGGGAGATCTTTTTTCTGTTTTTCACCTTCATCAGAGCAAGCGGCATTGCTTAGGCGCTGGGTATCGTTGAGAGCACTTACAGGGCGTTCAATCATTCAGCTCTCCGGATCAGGATTGAGCATCTACTGGGCAGACATCTTCTCGACGGAGACTAGTGAAGCATTTGAAGTGGGCTGACTGTAGTTCCGAGATCTTGATAGAGTCATCAAGTCCTCGTCAGCAAACCCGGAATACCAATGAATTAGTGTTTCAAAGTCCTCGGCCTGGATCGAGCTGTGATGCGCGCCTCTCCGACCCCTACACCAAGACAATATGCCTAGGTCTTGTGCCGAGGTAAGTATGGATCTGATCCTGCGGTCTCAATTAGCTCACCTCCCTGTCTCTCGGCCGTGGTGGAGCGGTAGACGACGACGACGTCCAGAGCCAGGCCCGGCACAGAATGTCTCTGCCTCTGGTCGATTTCTGCTGTCGTCGACCCGTTCAATAACTCTCTGCGCTCTCTGCAGAATCCTCTATCCGTGCCTTTGCCATCAGCAACCGCATCTTCTCCTGATTTCATACACGACTTCGACGCCAGACATTTGACATCCGCGCTCTAGCCAGCTGCGGCCACGTAATTTTCTGCTTTGTCTCAAGACCGCCCGCAATTATGGCTTCCACGCCCAGTTCGACCACTGCTCTGTCTTTCCACAAGCTCATGGCTCTGCAGGAATTCGACTCATCTTCCAACGTGCGGTCCGATGCATTGCAGACGTTCAGATCGATCGCCCCGGCTTGGGCGCCTGGGGCAGGAACAACGGCTTTTGGCGGGCATGTATATGCGCAGGCTGCTTGGGCGGCGAGTAGGACTGTTGGGAGGGGTATGGTTGTTCATGTATGGTCAATAGTCCTGCCTTGATACCAGAAGGGAGGAATTTTCATATCATCTCTGCAATGCTGGAAGCCTTTTGAGGCATTGCTTTAGACTATGAATTGAAGGATGCTGACGGCAGATGCATACAGAATATGACCGGTTTCTTCATACTACCGGGCAGGATGGACGTGCCGTTCACATACAGAGTGCGGAAAGTTAGGGATGGAGGTGTTTACTGCCTTAGATCTGTGGAGGTCTATCAGAGACTTGCTGAAGACTCGTCTATTTTGAGAACGAGGGCAACAGAAGAGCAGATAATCGTGGAAGGGAGAGAGACGGAAGCAGAGGACTTGACTCCATGTTTCACTGCAACGGTGTCTTTCAAGAGAAGAGAAGACTCGGCCAAATACGTCGCCTTCAGGTACCAAACACCCCACGTTTCCGCTGGCCACCTCTTGAAACCCTACGCGAGTGTGCTTGATGGCAAGACGCCAGAAGATCACCCAACCGCACCAGGTGCCGATGCGATGTGGTGGACCCAAGGTCTTGACGCCGATGTCTGGACCGAAGCCGGGGAGAAATTTCCTGGTGTTGACATACGAAAGATCGACATGCGTGCCTATAACGCGGGGCTTGGAAGTTCAGACCAAGCAGGAGTCTGGCGACAGTTGAGCTTCTACCGATTGATCAAAGCGGATGAGGAAGACCATGACGGTGATGACAAGACGTCAACCTTAAACCTGCATGCTTGTGCACACCTCTATGCTTCAGATCGCAATTCACTGTTCCTCATAACCCGTGCTCTAGGCTTCGAAGATCAAGTCGTCGCAATGTCTTCACTGTCACATACTGTCATCTTCCATGGAGACCCAGCAGGATTGCGCATGTGTGACGAGCAGGGACAGTCAATATGGTTCCTACAAGAGGCTTGGACGGAAAATGGTGGCTTGAATAGGGGATGTCACGAAAGCCGGTTGTGGAGGTGTGATCGGGATGGTCGAGACGAGATCATTGCGACAACGAAGCAGGATGGTATGATCAGAGTGCCTGCAGGTTCGACGTCGGCCGATACTATGGTGGAAAAGAGGGAAACGAGGATGAACAAGATCAGCAGGGAAAAGCTGTGAAGTATGAATTTTCTAGATTTCCCTCGCTCAGGACATCAGAGCAGAACGACCACTACCACCAACAATGATGAATACCTCTTGTCTGCATCATCGCCTCATCCAATCAAGATCTGGAGCACACCACCCGCCTCATCGAAGCCCAAAGACCCAATCCCACCATACCCCCTACTCCACCTCAAGCCACCTCCAACATCGTCCTCGAACTCCTCGCCTGCACCAGATACCTATTCTCGCCCTTAGCAGGAACCCTCGACCTCCTCGGAAACTGCCTCTCAATGCCCGGAGGCACCTCCCGATACCGAACACTACCTCTCCACTTGGCAATCTGCTCGTTCTTCTCACTCCTCTTCTGTCGGTCCCGCTGGTGCCTCTCCTTGCGCCTCTCCTTCTTTCCCCGCTCCTCTCGCTGCTGCCTAGCCTTACGCCGTCGAGCATGTCTCTCTGCTAGCGCTTCTAGCCGGCTTCGCTTTTGCTCGAAGTTTAGGTCTTGGTAGTTGATAGGAGAGGGGGGAGGAGGGGGGGGGGGATATGGAGATGGAGTGGCTGTAGAGGTGGCATTGGAGGTGGTGTCAGCGTCTTCTTCTGCTTGGGAAACTACATCTGGTCTCCATCGATCCTGCAGATACTGCGCTGGAGCCTTCCGTTGCCTTGATGCACGACGGGCAATGAGGTCTTTCATGCGTCGCTGTTTGTCGGAGAAGGATAAGGGGGAGACGTGGGGCGAGGAGACGCGAGAGGCCTTTGGTGCCATGTTAAGTCGATTTGGAATGATTTAAGGCTGGAGGGGAGGGCTCTCGAAGCACACAACCGTCAAAGAGACAATGATGTACTCCTTTCAAAAGCAAATTCCTTCGCACGATTCGCTGATGAGCTGGACCGCAGCCTGGCGGCGTTCCACCCACAACGGAGAAGTCTTGCTGGACGAATCGGATGAAGGGTGTCTACAACACCTTTCAAACAACGATAGACTCGTGGGACAGTCCACGACAAGTGCTTGTCGGGGCACCCTGACTGCCTATTCCCGACAACGAAGAAGTCTTGTCGCATGAATCGGATTGAAGATGGATGTTGTGCACGATCAAAGAACCGAAGCGAAGCGTACTGTATTGCATTCAAAAGCCTCACTGGTGGGAAACACAGTTCGACTTTGAACCTACTGAAACTGAGGAAGGACACAGATGAGGAAGGCGACGACCGCGACGACCACGACCTAGACACAGACACATGAGAGACACGGAGCAGCGTTGGCCTGTCCATGATCAATGCCAGGTCCTCTTTGCATGTCAGAGGTCCTCCTCATCTGTGGATACAAAGCTTTCCCCCCCCCCCAGGTCCTCATCGTCTCCCAGTCATATATCGAAATAGACGTGCATCGAGTCCGGATGTTGCGGAGGGTCTTTCCTTCCTCCCTCCTCTCCTCCTCCTCCTCCTCCTCCTCCTCCTCCTCCTC
>JAABUK010009307.1_pt1 | contig 13472 bp, 1 predicted proteins | sample 5559141 | NCBI WGS metagenome assembly JAABUK01 (sample SAMN10711869, study PRJNA513367) | rock metagenome | isolation source: Antarctica rocks | place: Antarctica: Victoria Land, Pudding Butte nord | collected 2016-01-03
GGATTTATAATAATATAGCCTCGTAAATATTTAAAACTCTAATAAAGAGTAGTATAATTTTAAATCGACTAGGCCTAAACGGATTAATACTATTTAATATAATCTACTTCTTTTAAGGACTCGAAAACGAATTTCGATTTTCCGTTATATAAACTTTCCTATAATATAGTATAAACGTTAATAAGTCAGATATTTATAAAAATATACTATTAATTAATATTTATAAAAATATAAATATTATTAAGAATAAGAGGCTCGAAATTATAACGGAGTTATAAAGTTATAATATTAATATTAAAATTATTAATTACGAAGGAGATATTATATTAATAATTATTTTAATAAATATTTTCTATACCTTTAATAATTACTATTTTATTACTACTTTTATCTCTAGCGGCGCCTATATTTATTAATATAATATTAATAACAATATTTTATATATACTCGCGTATTATAATAAGAATCTATTAGCGGATAAAAAATTTAAATTATTAAATATTTTGAATATAAAGTTAATAAAACTTTATTAGGGCTCTATTAATATTAAATATTTTAAATATTATCGAAGAGAAGAATTAAATATAGAAGTATAAAGTTATATTCGTTAAATACTTTAATTTATAGAGTTCGAGCGCTCTCTCTTCTAATATTAAGTATATAAAGATATTATATATAGAAATTATTATCTAAAGAAGTTTATTTTTGATTATTTCTTACTATTACTACTCTAGATATAGGATATATATAGCGACCGAAATATAAAGATAAGGTAATTAAAAATATATATTTATTTATTTTATTACGAAATATAATAGGACCTAGTTATAAACTAATATTTTATAATAAATATCTAAATTTTCTTAAATTTAAAATACCTCCCGTAATATTAACTTTTTAAAGTATTAAGATTTTTGAATAATTATAAATCGGGGCGTATATATAGTAGATATAATTAAAGATACTATTTTTAATAAAGCGACTAACGAGGCTCTTATCCTAATTATTAATATTAATAATTAAATACTATTTACTATAATATTTACTATAGTAGACGGCGAGATTAGATAAAGGGGAGTAAATTTAATAACGACTAAATTTAATTTTAAATTTACTTTTTTTAAACCCGAGTTAGAGACGGTTAAATTAATTAATAATAGATTTAAATATAAAGACATATTATTTATAATTATTTTTAAAAATCGAGGGGAGAATTATAAAGAAACGTATTATAAATTTATAATAGAATTTACGATATTTAGGATTAGATAAAAAGAAGGAATAAATAACTACCCCGAAAAAATAATTATAACTATAATTATAACGGAGATAATTATACTTTTATAAATAGTTTACGACTTATTATTTAATAGAGCCGAAATTAAATATTAAAATTAATTAATTCTAGATCTTTAGTTAAAATTTAAGGCGGTATTTATTATTTAGATAATTTTTATACTATTTATCCTAGTATTAATAAAAATATAAAGTAGTTCGTATAATATCGTAGTAAAGAATAATATCGTCGTAAAGATTATTATTATAAAGAATAATATAAACGTCGAGGAGATTATTTATATTATAATTAATATATTTATTTTATTAATAATATATGTAATACTTTTAGCGCTATTTATATTAATATCTAGATATTAATTACAATGAAAAAGATATAAAGAAAGAGGGTAACTTAGTAATAAGATTTATACCGTATTAAAGTTTCGAATTAATTTATATATTAATAAACCCGTTATTATTAATTTAATAAATAATATTTTAATCTTAATATATTTAAATTAATATATACTAGAGAAAGAAGACGAGTATAAAGAGAAATAAGATTTATTTAAAATCTTTAATATCTCTTTTATATTATACTCGTCCCTCGTCCTCTTTTTAATATAGTTAAATTAATATCGAAAACTCTTTTACGGCGATAAAAGTTATTTTCGATTCTAATTAATAATTTATAAATTTAATTATTAGCGGTTATATCGAAAAAGTAAAAAATTAAAAGAATATTTTTTCTAAAAACGGTTATGTATTTTTAAATATAATTTTAGTAGTAATTACTTCTCGAAGATCTTAATAATTAAAGAATATTCGATTAATAAATTAAAAATTCCGGATTTATCGTAATTAATTATATCCTAAAAACTAATTAATAATAGGAATTATATAATTAAAAAATTATATATACTATTTTATATAAATCTTAATATTATATATATAGTCTCGCTAGTTTATAGCGATATATATATAATATATTAATTTTAATAACTCCCCCCGTTAACGGTTAAACTTTATTATAAATTTAGTTTAATTTAAATATAATAAATTTAAATCCTTCTAGGCGAGGTTATTTACTAGGAAGGATCGGATAAATATTATATAGTATTCTTATAATTAATTAATAATATAAAATAGAGAATATAGAAATAAATTAATATATAAAATCTTATAATAGGTTAATCCCTTAAAGAGGATTAGATTTTATAAAATAATAAATCTTAAAATAAATAATATTTTAAAAAGAATTAAACTCTATAAAATAATAAATTTTAAAGAAGATAATATCTTGAGGAGAATTAAACCCTATAAAATAATAGACTTTAAAGAAGATAATACTTTAAAGAGAATAAAACTTTATAAAATAATAAACTTTAAAGAAAATAATACTTTAAGGAGAATTTACCCGTATAAGAATATATTACTTTCAAAAGAGTTAATTAACTTTAGGGGAAGATATCCTCTAAAGAAAATTAATTTTTAAAATTTTAATTCCTATATAAATTATATTCTCTTTAGATTTATAAAATCTTAAAGTTAAATCTAATTATAATAAATTAATAAAATCTAAAATTTAAATATAATTACTTGTATCGTAAAAGTATTTCGTGACCGATTAAAAAAGATAAGACGAAAACTAGGCTAATAGGATTTCATTATTTTAAAGTTTTAAAGTTACGAAATTAATTAAGATAAAAAAGAATAAAAGTAGTAAAGATAAGATTTAAGGTACTAGAGTAGGGAATAAATATAAATTATTAATATATTTTAACGCGACGAAGACATCGTAATAAAAAAATAAAACTAGTAATTAAATAAAAGGGTATAAAGGGGGTATAAAGATTTTAGAAAAATTAATAATAACTATAATAAAGACTATAAAATATATAAAATATAAAGAGGTATAATAAATAATATACCGCGAGTTATAATTAATATAGATCGTGTTAAAAATAATCTTTAATTATATATAAAAATCGGTAGAAGAGCGTAGGCTTTAAAAGGTTTAAATAAATTTGTTAAAATAAAAGATTTAAAAACTTAGGGCGAGGAGTATATCTATATTATTAATATAAAATTAGGTTAATATTACGCTTCGGATTAGTATAGGGATCTCTAAAGAGAATACTAGCGTAGGGTAAAATAGAGTAGAATGTAGAGTAGAGATCCTTTAAAGATCCCTATTACGCTAAAGCGGATTTCTAATAATTATTCTAATAACACTACTACCTCTATAGATATATATATTTATAGCTACTACTACCTCTATAGATACGCGTACTACTACTACTATCCTTATAGATATATATACTCATAACTACTACTACTTTTATAAATATACGTACTACTATTACTACCCCTATAGATATATATATTTATAGCTACTACTACCCCTATAGATATATATACTCATGACTACTACTATTTCTATAGATATATATACTTATAGTTATTACTACCTCTATAGATATATATATTTATAGCTACTACTACTACTGCCTCTATAGATATATATATTTATAACTACTACTACCTCTATAGATATATATACTCATGACTACTACTATTTCTATAGATATATATACTTATAGTTATTACTACCTCTATAGATATATATATTTATAGCTACTACTACTACTGCCTCTATAGATATATATATTTATAACTACTACTACCTCTATAGATATACGTACTCATGGCTACTACTACCTCTATAGATATATATATACTCATGACTATTACTACCTCTATAGATATATTTACTCATAACTACTACTACCTCTATAGATATATATACTTATAGCTACTACTACCTTTATAGATATATATACTCATAGCTACTACTATCTTTATAGATATATATATACTCATAACTACTACTACCCCTATTATAGATTAATAATAAGATATATTATAGATTATACTATAGAGAGACGATTATTATAATAATTATTATAATTAATATTTATTACTATTCTTCACTCTTTACTTTTTAATTAATTTTAAATCGAAATATTCTTAAGAATAAAATAATAAATTTAAGAGAAAACGCTAATATTAAAATATATTAATAAATATTTAAAAAGAGTTAGTTTTAAATTTAAAATTAAACTATTATTTAAATATCCCCTTAATTTTAAAATAAACGAATTAAACTACGTCTTTAATATAACCTTCGGTTATATCTAACTTTAAGTTAATAATAGTTATTATTTTAATATTAATCTAAATAATTATAGGTCCGAGCGCTTATTCTATAAATATATATATTTATAAAAGTAGTAGTAGTAGTAGCTATAAATGCGTGTATCTATAGAGGTAGTAGTAGCTATAAGTATATATATCTATAGAGGTAGTAGTAACTATGAGTGCGCGTATCTATAGAGGTAGTAGTAGTTATAAGTATATATATTTATAGAGGTAGTAATAGTCATGATACGTCCCTAGGGTTATTATAATAATTACTAGAAATCCGTCTTAGTGTAATAGGGATCTCTAAGGGATTTTTATTTTACTTTATTTTATTTTAAACCCTACGTTAATAGATCCCTACGTTAAGCTAGGGTAGAGATTATACCTCGATCTCTACCCTACTCTACGTTAATCCGAAACGTATATAATCCTTAAAATATATATTTATCGAAGGATTAAATAAATATAATTAAGATAAAAAGAGTCTCTATTAAAATAGAGGAAAAAAGGTTTAATCTTTATTTTACTATTAATTAAATAAAAAGTTTTATTAAAATAAAGATTCTTACCTCTTAATTAATAAATCTTTCGAAAATTATAAATAATTTTAATCGTACTATATTCTTTAGAAACCTTAATATAATATATTTAAATATATAATACCTCGTCGAAATATAGGAGATAGAGGAACGTAATTATATATATTATTTATATTATTATTCGTTAATTTCGATTACCCTAAAGATATATACTTTCTTTATCTTTAGGGTTCGCTTCAAATAATTATATTAATAGGACTACTTTATTAAAATCGTAAAATCTTCTAAATATAGATTTATTAATAAAGTAAATACTCTAAGAAATCTATTTAATTTAAATTTATACTCGATATTATTTATTTTATTTTTATCGAGAGTATAAAGATATATATTTTCCGTCGCTAAAGAGCCTTTATAAAACGCGTTATATTATATAATAATAATAGATTTCCGTTAAATATTTTATCTTATTCTTTTTAAAAGGGATTTATTCCTCTTTATAGAATATTCCTATAATAATAATTAATTATAGAGCGTATTTTATACACGTAAGAAAAACTCTAATTCTTCGGTAAATATAAAAGTTTATTTATAAAAAAAGAGTTAAGGATATCGTAGACTTATTAAATCTAAATAATTATATATTTAGGAATATATTCGGAGGGATTTTCGATTTATTCGAGCGAAAGATTATAATTTTAGAGGTATTATTTATAAAGTTTAATTTATTAATTTAAATAATATTAATTAATATATAGATTTTTAAAAATATCGGCGATTATACCCTAGGTAATTACTTTATATTCGTATTATATAAATATTCTATAATACTTCCTAAAGCCCGTCCCGAATTACTTCGAAATCTACGAGTATATTATAATAATCCTCGTTAAAATCGGCTTAATTTTAGGCCCGAGATAATTTAGAAATAAATTTAAATTTAAAATTAATAAATAATAAAGATTCTTTAATTTCTTATATTTTTAGAGAGTAATAATAAAATAAATATTCTATATTTACTAAGAAATTATAAATTATAAATATTAATTATATAAATATAAAACTCTATATTTTATAAAATACTTTTTTTTTATATAATTATCTTTTTTATTCTTTATCTTTACGATATTTAATTTTAAAAGATAGAAGATTAATTATAAATATTTATAAAAGGTTTAAACTTATATTAAAAAATATTTTAATAATAACGAAGTTATTATTTTAAATAAACGTTTATTAGAAAAATAATACGCGCTTTTATTATAGGCCGATAAATATATTATAATAAATAAAAAGATACCTAGTAAATTTCTTTAAGCGCCGTAAAATATATTAATTAAATAATAAATTTATATACCCTTCTTTATTTATATAAATTTAATTAAATTCTTTAAAGAATATAAATCTTTTTATATTAAAATAAAGACTAGCCGATTTAAATACTTCTATTTTAATAACCCTTTATTTTAATCGAATTATAATATAAAATCCTTTATTTATAATACCGATCTATTTTTTAAAAGATCTAGGAGTTCTAAAAACTTAATATTATATCTTTTATTATTATATTTTCTCTTTTATCGAAGGTTTTAAAATTAATATTAAAAACGTAGCTCGAGATATAATATAGATAGTATAATAAAAAGTATTTAAAAGACTATATATAAATCTTTAAACTTTATTAAATTCGAGTAGTAAAAAGAGTTATTTAAAAGAAATAAAAACTTTTAATATTAATAATTAACGGATTATATTCGATCTAGACGATATATTAAACCCGTTAATCCGAAGTTATATAATATATATTCCTTAACTTTTTATTAATTAAGAGAAATCGGTTTTTATTTTTATTAAAGGTATACTTATTATAATTAAATACTAGGATCGAGTATATCGCGGAAATTAATAAAATTATTAGGAGATTTTAAAGAATTTTTTTATAAAATATAAAGTATTATCTCTTCCCTTAATTAATTAATAACGTTAAGTTTATAAAAATAAATAATAATATTTAAATTTTAATCCTTCGATAATAAAGAGTTTTTCTAGTAAATTTATATTATTTATAATAAAAAAAAAAGCTAAAATCGTTATTAAATATAGACGGAGATTTTAAAAGTAATTCGATAAAAACGAAAATAAATCGATAAGGAAGATTCACGAAAAGCGAAGAAAAGATATTAGGGTCGCGATTAAAAAGAGTATTTTATATATCTTAAATATAAGTATTATATTTCGATAAAACGGAATAAAGATATTATATATAAATATCGTATATTAATAAAATCGTTAACTTCTTAAAATATAAATAATAGTAATATAAAAAAAGATAATATAAATTAAAGTTTTAACTTAGCTTTTTATATTCTAATAAATAATCTTTTAAATATTTTTAATAATTATAAATATAGAGAAGTTATAATAAAGATAATTAAAAAAAATAATATAAAAGTATTAAGGGTATACTATACGATTATATCTATACTCGTTTTAAATAATAGTAATTAAATTTTTTCATAAATTCTATATAGCTTAATTCGAATTTAAATTATATATATAATTATAAAATATACTATTTAACTATTATTATATTAAAAAAAAGGAGTTTATTTAAATATATATATAAAACTTTATTAAGTTAAAAGTTATTACTTTTATAAATAATAAAATATTAATCTTCGATTTTTATATTAATTTAATACTTAATTATTTATAATTTTATAAATTTTTCTAAAATTTATTTATTTACGCGGGCTTTATTTCTTTAAACTATTAATTTAACTTATAGAAATTAAAGACTACCGAGATTTAATATATTTTCGGTAAATACGAAAGTAGTTTCTTTTTAATAAACCGATAATTTTAAAGAAAATAAAACTTATCTTTTATTTTAAGAAATTTCGCGATTTTTAATTATTAAAAATCTTTATTTTTCTCGTAGATTCTTAGGAAATTTACTATTATATAGGCGGGATATTCTAGGTCTTCTTTATATAAAACTATTATTTATATATATTATTAAAGATTTAGACTAGGCTAGGCTAAGTGTTTTAAATAATATATATTTAATTCGTTATTTAAACCCTCTTTTATATAGATATTATTAAATAGTAGGAGTTATTCGTCGTATATATATGTTAAGGCTCTCCGTTCAATACCTAAGTATAACGTCGATAGGACCTAGGTTAGTACTCGTAGAAAGGAGTATTAAGGATTAAAGGATAATAGGCTTCGTATTAATATAAAATAAAACTAGATAAATTTAATAAACTTAATTAATAATTTAATAAACGTCTATATTCAGAATCTATAATTAAAAGTTTTAAGGGAAGTTAAATACGAAGCTCTTATCTACTAGGGAAGTATATAGTTTATATAGAAAAAAGAAACTACGCTATTTATCCGTTTACTCGTTTATTCCTATATCGAGTAGATAAACGATTAAGCGTTTACCTACTTATTAGTTTATATATTACGTCGAGTAGTAAATAAACCCTTAATATATTAAATATACTAAGTTTATTAAGGTTTTTAGCGAATTTTAATTATAATACTACCCCTCCCTTCTAACCCTCTTTGTTTTTAAAGATAATTCTATATCTTCTCGTTAAATAAAATAACGTAATAAATTATAGGAATAGGTTATTTCTAAAGGTCTTATAATTATAATTATATATATATATTACGTAATATATTAAACCGAATATCGATTATCCTCGTTATTATCGAAGTACGGGGAGTATATTAAAACCGGGAAAAAATATAAACCCTCCGAGTTTATTATTAATTTCTTAGGAATTAATAAGGCTCTAAAGCGCTTAGAACGTAAAGAAGAAAAAACTAAAATTATATAAAAAGTGGCGAACGAAATCGTTAATTAAAAGAATACGAAGTTAAAGAGGTTTCGTTAATAAAAGAAATTCCTAAAGGAACGTAAATAAAAGATATTTAATAAAGATTTTATAAATATAAAGGAGTTAGAGTATCTAGAAGAATTTAAGAGATTCGGTAAAATAAAATATACGGTAGCCTCGGTTTCATATTTTAATAATTTTATATCCTTAAAATCCCTTTTATTAAGGACCCTCGACTAACTTTTTTATATCGTTATCTTTAAAATTTCTTTAGAAGTTCTTAATAATTAATTAGGTTCGTTAGTAACTTTTAAATACTTTCCGACTTATTATAATTCTTTTATTTAACGAAGTAGTTCTAACTTTTTTAATTTAAAATCTTCTTTACCTCGAACTCCGTTTCTTCTTTAATTTAAAAATAAAAAGTATTTTATAAGAGTATCTTAAAGTCTACTAACTCTAATCGAGAGATATAAAATATTAAATATACTTTAACGTCGGCTAGAAGATTTAGTTTATAATTAATTAATCTTTTACTCTTCTTAATCGAAAATAATCTAACTTTAATATAGTCTAGTTTCTTATTTAGTCTTTTATTTATTATATTTTTTATTAAGAAATATACTTTATCCCCCTCCTTTAACTAAGAATACTCTTTTCGATATTTATTAACCGTTAATTTAGTCCGAGTATTCGTAGATTTAATTTAGGTTTATATTTCTTTATATAATACTTTTATATTAACTATATAGACTAGCGCTTTATACGCGTTAGGTCCCTATTTTAGGTTTAGAAATATATTAATATATTTATTATAATTTACGAAGAATAGCGTAAGTTTCGTCGTATTAAACTATATATTATTAAACGTTAATTAAATTATAGGTAGAAGTCTCACTTAATCGTTTTATTTTTTATTTACGTAATATCGTAAATATATCTCTATCGTCTAGTTTATCCGCTTTATTTATTTATCCATTTATAGGTAATATATAGTTAATATTCGTAACTTAGTTTTAATAATACCGATTAGTATCTTCTAATAATTAAAGATAAATTATTTATCTCGGTTAAAGGTAATTAATTTAGGTATTTTATAATCTTTAATAAATCGATCTAATAGTACGAAGGCGATTTATTCGGCCTTATAGATTTCCTTAATAAATACTATTATAGCGTATTTATTAAGTTTATTATAAATTATTATTATCGAGTTAAAGGTTTCTAAAGTAATTAAGTCCTTTGATTTTAATAATTTAATAACGAAATCTATTATAATATCGTTTTATAGTATTCCTAGTACTAGGGCGAATTAGATTTAACCGTATTTAATATACTTTATAGACTTATTCTACTAGTATTCGATATATTCTTTAATGTATTTCTCGATATATAACTTTAGTCCCGGCGCGTCGTATTCTTTATAGATAAATTCTATAGTTTTAATAACTCTAGGGTATCCTTAAACCGGATTATTATAATAATCGCGAATGATTTCTTTTAGATATCTTTTAGGAAGATAAGTCTTTTTATTATATTCTAATAATTTAGCCTATAATTATTAACTTCTTAACGTAGCGGTTAAAATATCGATTTCGTATTCCTTCCGGATACTATTTATAATTCCGGGAATAAAGATATATAATATCGTTATTAATTATTATACTAGGACCAGCGATCTATCTTATTATTAAATAAGGACTAGTTATATTATTACGTCCTTATCCTTTATATAGTCTTCTCGTTTATTAAATATATCGGCGCGACCGTTGTTCTTTCCTAGAGTATAGAAGATCTTAAATTTATATTATTTTAATAATTTTGATTATTTAACTTATCTTCGATTCAACTACTTTATCGTTATAAAGTTAAGAAGATTTTTATAGTTTATAAAAATAGTAAGGTTTAAGTAACTTTCTACGTATACCCGTTATTATTCTAGTACGGATACTACTACTAGTAATTCCTTATTATAGATATTATAGTTCTATTCTACTAATAATATTTTTCTGGAATAATATATAATAGGGTATTATTTATCGTTTTTTTATTAGAGTATATAAGCGCCTATTATTAAATCTAAAGTATCGGTTTTAATTCGAGTTAATTCGTTACTCTAAAAAGAATATAGTACCGGCGGCTTCTCGTAGGCCTCTTTAAATATCTTAAAAGATCGTTATTATTCTTTCCCCTATTAAAAAGTAATATCTTTTTTTATAATATCCGTTAGTAGTAAAGTCTTTTTAGAATAATCTTTAATAAACCTTTTATTAAAGTTCGTAAATCTTAAGAAATTTTATAAATACCTCTAATATTAATTATAAATTTAAGGAATTTAATTAATTTCTTATAAAACTCGTACTTCTTTAGTTTAAGGAGAAGTTTAGTTAATAATAAATAAATTAGAACGTCCTATATATATTAAATATATTCTTCTTTATTAATAAAGTAGATTAATATATTATCGAGGTATATAATTATCGTTATATTTAAATATACTCGTATAATATTATTAATTAATATTTAATAGGTTACTGGTACATTAGTAAATCCGAAGGGTATTATTAAGTATTTATAATAATTATATTTAGTTTTAAAGGTAATCTTCTACTCCTCGCCTTTTTTTATTTAAATTAAATTATACGCGCCTCGAAGATTTAGTCGCGTAAAGATTTTTATTATTATAAACCGATCCTATAATTTATTAATATTTAATAAAGGGTACCGATTCTTTACCGTAATATCGTTTAACTTTCGATAATTTATATAAAGTCGTAGACCTCTATCCTTCTTTACTACGAAGAAGATTAAATAATTTACTAATAATTTAGATTCTCGAATAAATTCTTTTTTAAGATTCTCGTCGATATACCCGCGAAGTACTCCGAGTTCTTTTTTTAATAAAGTATAAATAGGTCTAAATATCGGCGTTTTATTAAATTCGAGTTTGATTTTATAATTTTATAGTTAATATTTAGGTAATACTTTTATAGTTATTTTTTTTTAAAAAAGATACTTCTATCGTTAATACTCTTTAAGGATATTAAAAGGTTGGTTTTTATTTTTAGAAACTTTAATTTATTCGCTTTACTAACCTCTTTAATTAATATATATCGAGTCGGATCCTCGTATAAGGTTATTCTTATACGAAGATAAAGTATTATAAACTTCGACCGGGCTACGGTTCGATTTTTTATTTATAATTATCCTTTATAAACGTATAAATATTATACTAGCGACGTCTTTAATACGCGGAAATATAAATACTCCTCTCGTTTAATTTATTATTAGATTATATTTCTTTAACTAAGGTATTCCTAGAATAATATAGTAAATAGTTATTTTTACTATATCGAAGGTAATTTCCTTATAGTAGCGTTAAATAATAATTAGTAACGGGAATATTTCTTTATTGACTCTCCTTATTAATAACTTCGACCCGTCGGTTAATTAAAACTTATATTATTCTTTCTTTTCTCGTATTAGTAGGTTAGTTACCTAAGTTATTATCCGAGATATAAAGTTATTAGTTACTCTTAAATTTATTATTATAACGATTTTATATCCGTTGACTTTTACTAGTATTTATATATATATACCGTATTAAGCTGAGTATAGATATTATTTTAGAATTAATATATTAATCTCCTCGTATTTCTTTTTAATATAAGGGACTAGTCTTTTCCCGACGAAGATAAGAAACCGTAGTACTTTTTGGACTCGAAGTACCTCTCGTAATCTTTAACTAGGTAATAATACTATTTATTTTAATTATAATATTTCGTCTTCTTATTATATCCTGTTTAGTTTTATAATTATAATTATTATTCTTTATTATAGCCTAGGAAGACCTAATTCTCCCTTTTCTTTATTAGGTACTACGGATAGTTATCTTTCGAATAATTATTCTATTAACTATAATTATATCTTAATCTTACGATATACTTTCGCTCTCCTAAGCTATTATAATAATATTTATAATATTCGTTTATATATATTAATTAATATATTTCCCTATATTATAGGTAATACTTATTATAGGTATAATTAATTTTAGAGGTTTATCTTTTTTCTTTCTTCTCGTCTTCGGGTTTTTCTTTTAATATAATAAATTAGGTTCTAAAATTATCGAGGTAGTCTACTACCTAAAACTATCCTTTAAAATTTATTATATTTTATTTTTATTCTTATCCTTCCTTTAAATCTTCTTCTAGAGTTTTATTATTATTATTATCTAATTCTTCGAGCTCTCGAATTCTTTAAACGATCTTTTCTTTAATCTCCCCTTACTTTTTAAATAAATTATTAAAAGTAGAATTATTTTATATTAGATCTTTAGGGGACCTAGTTACGCTATCCGGTATCTCCTTCTTAAATATATTTAATTATTATCGATTTATTATATTTTTCGAACGATAGTTCCTAACGATATGGCCCGGCTTATTATAATTATAATAATTTATTATTTTTTTACCCTTTTATTATTATTTACCCTCTTTATAAGATCCTTTTATAAATCCCTTCTTTATAAAGTCGAGTTTCATTAAAGTATAATTATACGGGTTAAGTTTTTCGCGGCGGTAACGACTAGCCGAAT
>JAABUK010009309.1_pt1 | contig 13472 bp, 15 predicted proteins | sample 5559141 | NCBI WGS metagenome assembly JAABUK01 (sample SAMN10711869, study PRJNA513367) | rock metagenome | isolation source: Antarctica rocks | place: Antarctica: Victoria Land, Pudding Butte nord | collected 2016-01-03
ACAACCGCCTCCCCAATCCGCCTCCCCTTCGGCTCCCGCACCAACGCAAAAGGCGAATTAATCGACCTGCCTGGCCTCCCCCGCGGCAACCTCTCCCAATTCGTCTCCGAAGAACACCATCGCACCCTCCTAATGGAGCACCGCCCTACGGTAATCCAATACGTCCTCAAGCCAGGCCAATCCCTCCTCCTGGGAGGCGGGCTGATGCGCATCACGCCTATAACCACACCAACATCCAACCCCAACGACGAAACGATCATCCTAGCCTACCCCTTCACTCCGCTTCCCGCCCATGTTACCTCGACCGAAAAGGCAGAACTCACACAACTCCAACAACGGGAATCAGGGATTAAATCCTTCCTACGCGCTGACGCTGGGGACTCGATGAAATCAGCCGGCATCTTCGCATTAAATACTGATGTGACGAAATCCCGCTCTGGAGCTCTACTCCGGGCGGGTGTGCCGCTTGCGAAACTGCCGTTCAGAGTCAAGGGGACGGACATCCTGCTTGAAGGCGTCGGCTGGATCGAGCTGGTCTGTCAGGTCCGCCATAGCAGGAAACGATGGGAACAGGAACAAGAAGAGAGACCGCCCAGAGAAACCGACGGTGATAGAGAGGGACACGCGCTGTCTATGCAGGACCAGTACCTCCCTCAACCCGCCTCCTCCTCCTCCTTCTCCTCACGCTCACGAGCACCACCGATGCGGAACCGCGGCTACAACGACCCAGACTTCCGACGTTCGGAAGGGGAAAACACCTTCCCCACCCCCCACGTTGAGATCTTCACCCCGCAAGGCAAATCTGTAGGCCAGCGCCGCACGATGGGAGCGTGGATGTTGATTCACGGGGCGAAGAAGCCGGGGCAGAGGGCGGCGCCGAGCAGTAAGGGGAAGATGAGGGCGAGGCCGAGGAGGAGTATGAAGGGGAGTAAGAAGCGGGAGAAGATTGTGAGGAGGGCGGCGGAGGGGGGCACGGGGGCGGGTGGGGCAGCGGAGGAGGGGTGAATAGGCTGTGCAAAATCGACTTGTGGTCACAAGCTATGGCTAGACAGTCTTTTTGTTCAGCTACTCACTAGATTGCTGGTACTACGAGTATGTCCTTCTGAGCGGACAAGCCACTAATCTTCTTCTCTATGTCTCAAATAGTCGTCCTTCGGGCTGTTGGTGTGTATACTTGCGACAGCCACGATCGGACCTCTTGCCTACCCTTCCTTGTCCAAGACGGAATTCTCCCGTCCAGTCTCTTAGTCAAAGGTAATAGCAGCCTTAATCGCGCTCTTATTCCGCATCGCCTCCAGACACTCCTTCCACTGCTCGAGCTTGAAGGTCTTGTTCACGATACCGTGGACCTTGACTTTGCCACTATCGAGGTAGTCGATCGCGGCGGGGAATTTGTAGGTCTCGGAGAAGGAGCCGAGGATGGTGATTTCGTCGCCGACTAGAAGAGCCTTCCGTTAGTCCTGACCTCCTATGCGTGCGATATGGTTGGAATGGAACAAAGGGTGGAAAGGACTTACAGATCTTGCTCGGCGGCCAGCTGACACGATCCTTGTTGGCATAGACGCCATAGACCACCAACTTCCCACCCCTCCTACAATAATGAATCGCATCCTCCAAGACCTTAACACTCCCCGTCGCCTCCACCACGATATCAAATCCATAAGGGTTCTCACTCTTGATCTTCTCGAACATCGGACTCGGATCCTTCCTGCTCAACGCCACGTATTCATCCGCGGCGTCGAGGCTCTTGGCCAGATCGATCTTGAGGCCCTCCGGGGCGGCGATGACGACATGGCAGCCGCCGTTTTGACGAAGCATTTGGGCGAGGACGAGGCCGGTGGGACCGGCGCCGAACATGAGGACTGAGGAGCCCATTTTGGGGGCAATCTTGTCGAGGCCGTGGGCGGCGCAGGAGGCGGGCTCGAGGAGAGTGGCGTCTACGTCGGAGAGGTTCTTGATGGGGAAGACGCGGCCGGCTAGTCAGGGAAAGGCTTGTCAGATGATCTTCGATTGAATGAGTGGTGGATTGATGGGTGGCCTGGACCTACCAGGATAGGCACAATACTCTGCAAAGCCGCCATCGAGGGTGACACCATGGGCTTCGAAGTGCTCGCAGAGCAGCAGCTCGCCACGACGACAGTAGAAGCATTCGCCGCAGAGCTCGGAATTGTCCGCACAGACTCTTTCTCCAACTTTGAAGCCTTTTACGTTCTTCCCCATCCCTGCGACGACACCGACCGTCTCATGACCGGGGATGAGGGGAAATTTGGCTAGAAATTCGCCCTCGTGGATGTGGAGATCTGTGCCGCAGACGCCGCAGGCTTTGACTTTGATGAGGACATCGTTGTCTCGGAGTTTGGGGAGGTCGACTTCGACGACGCTGTAGTCCTCCGGCTTGGAATACCTGTCAAGAAACGGAGAAAATTAGCCGTGTTGGACGATATCCTGCGGGTTGGAAGATTTTGGGGTTTTCAAGGAATCCTTCGTCGAATAACCATTCCAGATCTCTGCGTTGTTTTGAGTGATAGCAAGTGGGGCGAAATGATCGACTGGGAGACAAACCGGAGGGCCTTCATCTTGGATGGTAGATCAGACATGATTGCGAGGCTTTCCTGTTATTCTTGATGGATCTTGATTTTCTCGAGCGTGGTCTGTAAACAAGGGAAGAATCCGCTGGTATTCTAGGATGGTGGGTGTTTGACTGCGAACGGCTCTAGAGAGAGAGGAGGGCAAGAAAGCAGTGAGAAGCTGTGTGGAGCTAGAATGCGGGCAGATTGAAAGGTGGGGTGAAGTGGGAATGCTTCTGCGAGACGGATCCGACCTGAATCGTCAGTCGGCACAGCTTACCTCGACGGACGCTTCCCTAATGCTCGCCCTGTGCAGCGGCTGTCCATCAATAGAGCCGAGAGGCAAGCTGGTGGACTTTCAGACAGGACTTGTGGTCTGCCGAGCATTGCTCTCAGCAGAGGACCTCTTGAAGCCCCGCAGTGTACCACGGAACATGGCTCATAATGGATATCGGGCAATGGGCGGTGCGGCGTTAGTCAGATCTAGCATTGAGGACCATCGAGATTGAGGAAAGCTAGTAAAACTGCCTCCGGGAGCACTCAATCAGTGCACGATCAGGGCCGAAAAGACCGGTATCAGCACAGGCGGGAACGCCAAGACGATGATACGCTTCGCCAAGAGCATGCCCCTTTGGGACTGTTTATTGCTCAACTGGATATATACCACCTACGATATATTGTAGTTAAGGATTTCACGTGCAGGCTGCTTTCTGGGTCTCCACGGGGTGTGGGGAATCGGTATGCCTCCATCACGGGAAGGTAAAGGGTTATGAGACCGCTGCAGGGAGAGCTCGTCAACCTGGCAAATTGCCAGCAGATTTCTACTTCTCCTTGAGCCTCTACGATGAGTACAATAAGAGCGTTGCTTTATTCCAGGTGCTGTTGGGTAAAGATATGAGGTTCCAGCTCCAAGAAGCTTGCCATGGCCCCGAGAAAATATACGCATCAATCATCGTCACTTAATCTCGATAGAGACGTACGACGGTGGACAGATAAAGAAATGCCACAATCCTCCTCATCGGGGAGTTCGGGTGGTTGTGGATCGCGCCGTAACATTCATTACGATGAACAAAGGTATTCTCCGCCCAGATGCTGTGTCACTGGAACATGGTTCCTCGGCGGCGTAGGGCTTGCGCCTCCTTTGGCTGTCTGCATCACTGAGACGTTGGACAGGCATTGACTAGCGCTGGGTTAACGGTGTGACGAAACCGACTGAACGACTAGGCGGCTAGATTGTACAAGTAGGGATGAACTCGAGCTCTCGACGTGGAGGAAGTGTAGACCTGAATTGAGGTCAGGTTGGAAGCGCCATTAGGGACCCAGAAAATATTCAGAGCCGAGTCCCGTCATGCATTCTTCGGGCCTTCATCATCCTCAAGACAAGAGGCTGTATAATTGTATCTCTCGAATACACCGGTCGTAACTCATTAAATCTTAATTCGTGGCCAGAGAACTCGATCAAGCTGGAGCTTGCACATCTTCTTCCACCAATCCAGACTGTTCAAAGCTGCTGTTTCGTGTGCACCCTTCATCTGCAAGCTTTAATCCCCTTCTATTCGTTTCGCCATTCGAGGTCCTCAGACCAAGGGCTTTTTTGACAGCACCAACGCCTTTTCGCATTCGTCCCTTCTCGGCGACAGCATTTTCTCGTCGGCGAAACTTCAACAGCTCGGACGCACGCCTACCTCCCACCTGTATTATCGATGTTGCGGGAGTGGTGCCTTTGGGCGGCCAGTCCCCTTCAGACTTCCAACCTTGCACAAGCGCACCTATTATGTCAGGAAGTGGGACAGGCACCGTAGGCGTTAAGCTCTGCAGAACGACCTTGCTGTAGATAGCTGGATACATCCTTGGTTGGATAGACGCACGAATCGAATTGTCTTCTGGAAGCAAAGATGGGTAAACGGGAAGCAGAGAACCTCGGTCACCCTCTGGGCTTTCCATTTTGCCACCGTCCTCGGATTCAGAGGCCGAGGGCACTGAAGAAGAGGTCGCAGATAAGTGCGAAAGCGGTGAAAGTGGTATTGACATGCCGGTTGCCCCCGAGGGACTACAACCGTTGTCTTGGTGATCAAGGAGTTTAGCTGCTCGCTTTTTTGGTCTTCGCTTAACAGCACCACACCATGCATCTCTACAGTCCACCCATGTTCTCAGCCCGTCGTTCCATTCAAGCTCTTCTCTGAACAATCTTTGACGCTTACGCTTCCTTTCTCCAATCGTCCTCGCCACTGCATTGGGGTTTTCAAATTTGTAAGGGTCTGAGTCGGTGAAGACCATTGGGTCACGTGCGTCATATGGCTCGTCAGAAAGAGGTTCAGGATCCGACGAGCCCTCTTCACGTATTCGATAAGCAAGAGGCTCGCGGTGTATGGGCTGCTGTGCAGGTTCAGGTTCAGGTGAAGGATAGGCCCAGTCATCGCGAATAGTGGAAAGGAGGAAACGTTTAGCAGAGCGCGCTGCTTCAGTTTTGGTCAGAGATAGCGAGTCTGTCGACTCTGTATTTGACGTATGGTCGGAGATCGCGTTTGACACCGACGAGCGGAATCGGCGGTGGAATGGGGACATGCGGGGGGAAGTGGACCGATCGCTGGAGTTTGGTGACTTGAGGTGCGTGGGGGATGTTGGTTTCGAAGACGTCGAGGTCACACGGTCCATGATTTGTGCAAATAGGTTGTAGGCTGATTTATAGAAGACAAGGACACCAATAAGAAGAGCGAACCTCCACTGCTCTGGAGAGAGCTGGAGGGGGTTCATACGCGCGGAAAGTTCATGGTTGGCAACCGTTGCACGGAACCGTGGTAACACCACTGATGGTGATCGGTGAGGTCAACGATCATTCCGAGTAACCAAAAGATGCATTTCTCCGCTGTCGGTTGTTGAAGCTCGTACGGATCATTGATGCTCAGTAGAATGCACGGTCAAGACTCCAGTGGCAGTGGAAGGGGTAGCTGTGCGGTGCATGCCAAGGCTCTGGCCAGAGGTTGATGCCGCCCTAACTACTCCGTAAGCTCTAGTCATTTCCGCGAGAGCCAGGCTGAGTCCCATCCTCATCTCCTCACCGTTCGTGGACAGAGAGATCCACCCCCCTACTGCCCAATGTATTCCATCATGGATCACGCTTCATCGGGGGACGAGCTACTATGACACTGTGGCTACCCGGGCTACGTTACTAGCCATCATGATACAAGCAGACCAGCCCAGTGTCTGATGTCTGTTGCCCATGCGAGGCCATGATACATATACAAGAGCTTGTCTCTAGATATCTCTTCTACTTGAACCACTTGCCATGGGACAATCTGTTGCTTGAGCTGGCAGAGTTTGAAGCCACATCTGCAGTTGAGGGCGCACTCATATGCTGCACACTGGGTTCTCCCCACAAAACAGATCGGAACTTAAGGTTACATCCTAACTAACGTCCAATGTTTGGCTTGTATAAAGTGGGTCTTCTTGTTGTTCAATCTTTATGTTGAGAGCAGTCATTGCCTTTCCAAGCAGTCATAACTTTGTCAGCATTAACTCCTTCCCTTGCTTGTCTCTACTGCTCATTCTTGGGATGGGAGGTGGGAGTCAAAGACAAGCAATCCGGTACCGCCGGTCGCTCTCCTTCGGCATCTTCAGGGCAACGGCAGCGTCGTCAACGGCAGGGAACATCATCGCCTGAGCGAACACCTCAACAGCCCCATGGAAGCTTTCATACCGGGTCTACCGTCCATAACCCCGCCACTGCTCCAACAGAAGGTCGCACGGGATTTTGAACAAGTAGTTCAGCTGGGCGACAGCCTGACCGTCCATCTACAGGGCCAGAGAAGTCAGCCTCAGGTCGAAACATCCGAAACCAATCAAGAGGTGTGAGTGGTTGGCAGGTTCAACCTACAGGCTCCGCTAAACGGCTGGTAAATCGTTCAGGTACAGCTCGAGACAGCCCTTTACGAAGAGGAAGAATCCAGCAACAGTCAGCGGGTGCAAGTTATTCGCAAGTGCTGAGAACAGATTTCCTCAATCCACAGACCATCTTTCCAGCAACGACCGGACAAAGCTCATGACCCAGAAGCAGAACCCAGGCCCAATCCACAGGTGCCAGTGGCTCGCAAGCCCATCCTGTACTCTCAGCTCAACGGCCGGCTGGGCGTCCAGCTATAGGCAGGGGAATTTTAGGAGGGAATCGAAGAGAGGCAGACCCGTCTGTTGATGCGGATGGTCTTCAATTCGGCCCTGAAGTTGCTGCTGGCCATGTCCACTTGCCATGTGCTAGGACTGCACCGTGGCCTCGGTTTCGGCGTGACGATGCCAAGATCGGCATTCGTATAGAACCAGATTTTTTGCTTAAAGCCCGTCGTCGACCATCCCGTCTAATGACAAGCGTGACGTACTTTGGACAGGTTGTGGCAACTGACCATAATGCACAGGTGCCCGCCTACTTCCCCCGAATGTATAGCTATATGCAAAATCGGGATCTTACCGAGAAAGGAGATGATCCATAGGAAGAGCTGGGAGGTTACGACGAATGGGCTCTGACTTATGATAGTACCATGTCTACGTCCGGGAAACCATGTAAGTCACTTCTCTTGTCCTAGCTGATTCCCGAAGAATGGGTTTGTAGATCATTCTTGTAGCTGATAAACTATTCCAGGGAGCATCGAAATGAAGTCGCCAATCTTTGTTGCCTTTCCTGGGTCGCCATGGCGAAGCGGTCTTCTAGCGACCTGGCGATACCTTCGGAACAACTATGAGATCACAGGAAATGAGCATTGTGGCACTCATGTCCATATTTCTGTTGAAGGAGGGTACGGGTTTGAGGAGATAAAACGAATTGCTAAGTCAGCTCTTTATTTCAAGCCAGCATTTGAGGCACTGGTGCCCCTCCACCGCACAGGAGGAAAATGCGAATATGCGAAGAATCTTTGGCCTGACGGAAATGATCTCGCGAACGACAACACATCTCGACTTGAATGTTGCAAACTTATAGACACTGTCAGGGGCTTCATCAGTCGCGAGAAGATCATTAATCCAGATAGGAAGGGGCTTAATTGGAACTTTCGGTGCATCTGGAAATTCTATGCGATTAAATTCCGCAAACCTCCAGCTTGCACGACGGCGGACGAGGTACTCGCCTGGGCTGAGATCGCAATGGCATTTACACACTCATCCATACGTAATGGAATTCTGGACTTACTACAGACAATTCCTTCCACGGTAGGAGGTCTCTGCTCTTTCTTGGAGCGAAGCCATATCAATGGGTGGAGTCAACATTCACGATTCGAGACCGTCTTCGGAGGCAAGGATCCGAATTCGTTTTTCGAAAGTACACCTTGGGGAAGGCAATGGAGCTCTGGGCCTATGTGGGAGAAGTTCGAAAGGAAGAAAAACGCCGACAGAAAGCGGATACAAAGGCTTGATTTCATAAGGACTGCGAAAGAGCCATACATGTGTCTGTGAGTTGTTACATGAAGCAAGTTCCCTCACAGCGTGATATGACCAAGAAAACATAAGTGTAAAATTTCACAAGGACTGCGAGCTAGGTTTTTGATGAGCGCAGTCTATTGGAGTGCATGGGGAAATTCCGGTTGAATGAGGAGCACCGGAAAGTCCTTCGTCCAATGCCAGGAAAGAGACGAGTCTGCGAAAACGCCATCCATGACGGAGGCTCAACGCGGCCGCAGGCGTACATTCCGAGGCTCACCGCATCAAAGCCGTGCACCTAAAGGCCTGCCCTTTCAACTTGGGAACTGAACCGCATTACATACTCAGGCCCAGCGAAAACTTTGGGGCTTCGCGAACCAAGGGGCGCCAAGGCCCGCCTCCTTTTTATTTGACGGAGTACGGACTGCCGAACCGCTTTTCACCAGCTTTACCAGGACCATCCCTTCCGTCTGATGTTTTGTCGCATAAGCAGCGAACAGTATCAGATGCTGGAACAATGGGATCTTTTTGGAGGGCCTTGCATTCAATCACAATGAATAAGTGCACCCCTCGCATCCTCGAATATGGGAGACATTGAGGAATCCTTCACGGCAGTATGTCAACCATAAATGGTGTCTTGTTAGGCAACCATCATCAAATCTCTCGTCAGCGCGTGAGCCATTTCTGTTCCCGTATCCCTCAAGGCTATATAAACATGCCAGCTCATTAACGAAACGCCTCAGAGAACATTGAGCTGGTCTCACCACTTTTCGGCACCTTTGCTAACTCACACTGGCCAGAAGACATTGAAGCGACGTGGAGATATCTTACAAGTATTGTGAGATTCGAGGAAGTACTGAGTGCCGTACCAAGATCCATGTTACAAGTATGGGATGGTACAGCGCAAAAGCATACAAGAAAATTGCTCAGGCAATCATTCAATTTGAGCCATTGCTGGAGGTAATAATGTCCGATGAAGGCGTACCATATCAACCGACGAAAAGAAATGGGCGCGAGAATCCTCGCCTGGGTCGAGCAGAACAAGCTCGGACTCGGTGCATTGCTGCTATAGAAGGATAGTGAGCCTAATGAGCCCGGGATTATGCCAAATCACCCTCCTCAGAGCTTGTTGAGATTGATACAGGAAGGAACAGCTGAAAGACACTGCTGTTGGTGTTTTAACCATGTAGGGGATTGAGAGGTACAATATCGCAACCTTCCACCAATCGAGTCAGCTTACGATGCGATCAAGTGGGCCGAATTGATATTGTCCTTCCTCGAAGGCGCAATAGCATGTCATTCTCCAGGAGAGCTGCAGAGGATCGCACCCAACCCTGAAGGTCTGCGTGGTTCCTTATCAGGAGTGGGTTTGGGAACTGCTTACAGGGACACCGAGTTGTCGCGGATGTCGGCTGCCATCAGAAGTGAGAGAAAGAAAGGGACTAACAGAGCAGATTCTGTTGCTAAACTAAGCGTAAAGTACTATACACACAGCAGGCGGCCACACAGGCTTGATAATTGCCCCACATATTCTGTTGTATAAAATATTCCAAGGAATAATGGCGAACCAGGTATTGATGCAGAGGAAGGGGCAAAGGCCCAGAGACAAAGATAGCGAGATCCTTTGCTATGAGGTTGTGGGGGATATTGTCTCTTTCATTTTGTCTCCATGCCTCAGCCCAGGCAATTCTCGGATCCGGACCCCCCACACTTTTCTACGCTGCCCCCATCTCGCATCGTGACTTTACCAGTTAGGCTGAAAGCTTGACCCGAGGCATCTTGGAGCGACAAGATCCCCAAAGACGACTCGTTTTGCGGGACAAATCAAAGTATCAGCGTGCCCGCCATCTCCTGCAGATTGCCATCCGTCTCAATCATCTCCGACAGTTTTCATATCTTCCGCAGGCTGCCGTCCTTATGCTGCGCGAAGCAGTCACGTCACCCCCGCAAACACCTGACACACTGATAGTCTCACCTTTATCGCAGACACACATCATATTCGAGCCTCTCTCCCTGCCACCTCTCCTGCATTCGAGAGCATCATCATGGACTATCCAAGAAGAAGTGCGCGCCTATCGCCACACGCCAGCAGCAATTCGCAGCGAAGTCAAACCTCGATGCCCGCATTCGGAGCGAGTTCGCAAACTTCTAGCACGACAACCACATCGTATCCCAGTCCTACAGAGGACGCGGAAAACGACCAGAATACATCACAAATCGCTCATCAACTTCGTTACCCTCCGCAGCTCAACTGCCAACCCTCCATGTCACACTCTCACCTCAACCCACCCCTTCCGTCGCCGTCGGCAGGCTACATGGACCCTGTCTTCGGCCGCCCTTACTCACAGCTGAATCCATATCAGTCTTCGCACTCGCACCCACAACACCAGCAGCAACAGCAACAACAACAGCGGACATCAAATCCGCCTGCGGATCAAAATCCGCGTCCTTGTCACCACAACTCCATCTCACAAAGTAACAACAACTCCAATCAACAAGGCGTTCTGCCCGATGACTTCCTAGCAGAGGCGGCCAAGCGGGCACAAATGGCTTGTCTGATGCGAGACCTGGGTGATGTCTCGTTATAGACCTGTATCTGTTGGAAGCATACAATATCTGGGCAAGGTTAGTACGGCTCTTAGAAAGAGAAGGACTGGGACTTCGGAGCCATCTCGCTCCTCTCGATTTCTGCATCATTCGTTGGCAAGAAAGCCTCACCATTGTACCGGTATTGGTCGGCGTTTGAGTCCTGTCTGCGTTGGGGACCAGTAGAAGACCGTTACCGTTTCTTGTGTATTCCTATGCTCTCATTTTCTTCACATCCTTTGGAAATCTTCGCAAGAAGCATCAATCATATAAAGCGCTGGACTTCTCTCTTAGCAGCATAGAACCCAGAGATCGAATCGCATCAATTTCGTATCCCTTTCGTGGTCAGACCGAAACAATTGCCCTGGTTCTGACGACCGCGCTATCTTGCGTGTACTCCCCCAGTTTGGTTGTGGCTAAGAAGGCAAGTCAACGATTGTCAGGCTTCGCGGATCCCGGGATGTTCACGTACAACCAGAAGTCTGATGCACGAGGACGAACCTCCGCTGGATGGAACAGCACGATGGAATGCTTCATCATGCAGTGAGACTGACTGAAAAGGCTGCTTTCACCTGCGGGACCCTGGGGTCCACCAGAGCAAACTTCTGCTTTGAATATCTACCTTGGCAATAACAATACCACAATCTCTCTTTCCACCTCGAGCTGACTCTTTCATGCACCAACGATCAACTCCTTGACGATATGCTCCTGTGGTCCTCATATCTCCCATGCTACTATTTCATCAATACCAGTCAGCCAGAGCCCGATCACGGTGCCCAGCGAAAGCCTTTCAATTCAGGATTCTGTGCCAAGCAAGATAAGGATGCTAATTCACAGCAGAGGTGTCCATCAGGATATTCTCGGCTTTTCTATCATACCCTTCAGGAACGCACTGCTCTACACTCTCCTCGACAACTTCTAGCTGACCAAAAGGGCCCTTGTATTGTCACGACCCTAAATCGTGCTGCGGATGAGAGTCGTGATGAACGACTTCTGTACTCTGCTACTGGATTATGAGCAGTTGACGTTTTGTTTGTCACTTGTCTCAGCTGGAATACTGACGAAGTCACAGACACTGGCTGACTGTGATCTGACAAAGGAGATTGAGTTGTCCACATCTCATCTCGTGCTTGCAAGATACTTCTACTCTTACCCGGCTTTGGCTCATGCGAGAAAAGTGTAAAAGCCGTCCTCCTATCACGCATCCAAGTTCCTTCTTTCCTACACACATCATCTCTGCGTTCGAAACATATGCTGACAGCGTATTAAAAACACTGGAGTTGAAATACCTTGAGCTACCAATAACCTTCAGCCCATATAACCACGAGCAGTCTCTTAAGATGCCTCCGAACACCCAAAAATCCACCGTGGTCCCAACCGAGGAAGCACAACGCGTCCCGCTGCATCATTGCTCGAAGCATACCTGCACATGCACAATCGTCCCTTCCGTGTGAAAAGGTGGACAAGAATATCCCTGGACAGTCCGTGAACAGAGACATTGCAACTGCATGCGGTAGGAAGTAGGAATTTGGCCGATCTTCAGAGACATCACCTCCAGTTTCCCAGCATCTGCGGGTTTTATGGTGTTGTTGAATGAGCTCTTGGGACGCCTCGTAAAGGTCCTGTTCCTTCCACGGCATCTAGTTAAGCTTCAACACTGTCATGACATTTGGCGACTGGAGGTCGGTCATTGTGCGTTGGTCAATTGCGGTACTCTGGCCTGGAAAGGTCTTCTTAGACCTAGGGCATGCTGGCTTGATTGCGATGTCGCGGTTGCCAGATCATATGGCCTTTTGGCTAGGGAGTGTCTTCCTTTGGCTTGGAAATGTCTTCGACAAATGGCACATGCGTCGTTCTAGGTAGGTAGGCTTCCCATACCGCGCAAGCCGACCACCCCTCCAACCAGCACCGTTCGTTCCTGATCTACAACATTACAGCTCAGTCTGCGGCAACCGTCAAACTCGGCCATCGACTCTGATGGCCCCTGCCCGAAGCGCAAAAGGATCTGAAGGAAGAATGGGAGAAAAAGCAAAAAGCAAAAAGCAAAAAGCAAAAAGCAAAAAGCAAAAAGCAAAAGGCCAGAAAAGAGTAAAGACCAACTAGTTAGTCGAAGGCAATTCCGGTGCTGCTGCATCAGCCCTCTTCTTCTGGCTGCCAGTAATATCGTCCTGTAAGGACAAGTATGTATGACCAACCCGCGGATGATTTTCCAAACCCGTATCTCAGTTGCCAAGCCAGCTTACCTAATCATATTCTACCAATCTAACTCCTGCATGAAAGAGTACGAAATTTGGGGGGGTGGAAGCATGTCTCATCTAGTCAACTAGGCCCACGAAGGAAGCACCTGTACATGGTGTGGGCTACAAACCTCCTTGTTCCTTAGAATATGGAGAGCTGAGACTTCCTGCGGCGGTACAATAATCCTACGATACACCGAGCCAAAAAAGGCAACGTCTCCTAAAGAGGAATCTGTACCTCGAACGTCTTCTCGAATCATCATTCTGACAGGGTATCTGAATATTGAGCTGGAAGGGGGGACTGCAAAAGATATAACTCAAAGGCCTTGTATGGATAGAGAGATAGGGTTTTATTTCATGGCTCCCTCTATCCTCCTACGCGAATTGTTGAAGAGTTGAAGGTAGCAGAAAGGTTTTTGAGATTTTTCCGTCCCTCACTATTCTCGCTTGAACAGCGTATTCTCAAAAGGGACGGCGTTAGAGATAGTGCTTAAATGAGGCTACTGGATGATTACGGCTCTGAGGAAGACATCATTATGGGGGTTATCTTTTGTATGTGAGACTCTTAGAGAGAGTGTAATTCCCGCATAGACCACAGGTCTGATTCGGCGTATGACCAATCCATCCATCCATCCATCCTCCATCCATCCAGTCAACTAACTTAGTTCGGGGAAATCCTTGC
>JAABUK010009310.1_pt1 | contig 13471 bp, 14 predicted proteins | sample 5559141 | NCBI WGS metagenome assembly JAABUK01 (sample SAMN10711869, study PRJNA513367) | rock metagenome | isolation source: Antarctica rocks | place: Antarctica: Victoria Land, Pudding Butte nord | collected 2016-01-03
CGCAGGTGGCTCGCAGAACTGGTGAGCAGTGCATGAGCTTTGTGCACGACCCCAACCAGCTGCGTGAGACGGTCCAGCACCAGGTAGAAGCTGTTGTGCACCAGGCTGATGGTCTTCTGCACAGCCCCAGGAAAACTACCAGGTACAGTCAAACACTGCTGCACCATCAGCTGTCTACATATGTCATTACAAGTTGTCCAGATCCTGTGTGCCAGCGTGCTGCGTTGTGGGTGTTGATGGGTGGGTCATGTGTTGGCACAGCAGCAGACACTCAGCAGGTGTGATGTGTGAACTGCTGTTGTGATGGAAGTCACTGATTTGTGTACCTGACAGGTTGCTTTCTGTGTGCAGGGATATTCAAATGACAAGTGTGAAGTCAGGCAGCTTGGACTCATCATCATCAAACAATCTTAGGCATAGAGAAACCAGCAGCCAACAGAGCAATTTAGACGCCAGTGCGCCTCATGCAGACACAAACACCTTGTCAGACAGCCTCAAATCCAAATGAATCTACGCGGTGTGTAGTATTGTCTGCTTTGATACAACTGTCAAATTGATTGAGTGCTTCTTGCTATGGCTTGCGCTGTACAGCTTTGCCTGTCGAGGTCACAGCAGTATCATCACACATGGCTGCTGAAGCTGCTGCCACTGCAGAGCAATGCTCATGCCAGAAAGTACTTGGAGCTTACAGCTTCTGAGCACTGCATGAGACGCTTATTCATCATGCCTCTCAAGAGTCTTCAAGTGAGAAAAGCTTCCAACATCAGGGTGAATTTGGGCCAAACTGATGCACATTGGGTGGCAAGAAACGACATCACTTGTGATGCTGTACATAATTTATGTGTAGTCAGAATCAGCAGAGTCTGAAAGCAGCAGTTCCCTCAAGTGGGCCGAACATAATGCCTCTTGATCTTCTTAGGAGAAGCGTGCTGTCACCATAGGGCTTCATGTTGTGCAATGAAAACTTTTAGTCCAGTCTGAATGCCACATGCAAACTTGCATGTGACTGAGCCTTTTGCACATGGCACCAGTTGCAATGTGTCATCTCTCATCCTGTGATGCCTGGAAGAGAGCCCTTTTCTGCAAAGACCAAGGCAGCCACAACTATTCCTGCAGCAGTAACAACCATGGTTGACACATCAGCTGATGTGCTATTCATGCCTCAGGAGTGACGCTAGATAAGTACTGCAGGCATTGTAGGTGCATGACACCCACCTGCTACCAATGATAAGTATGAGAATCCCTCAACAGCTCCCAAAAGACTGCCTGGCAACCCTGACCCTGTTTTGACCTTGGTGTATATTGACCAACCCACAACGCCAACTATGACAAGGTAACTGATGCCCTCTGTAGCCCCATAGATTCCACCAGGCCCAGGCGGCAGCCCTTCCCCTGTTGTCTTCAAAAAGTATTCAGACACCAAAACTACAGGGTTTGCCACCAGTCCTGCGCATAAGCACAGTCCGATCTGAATTCCACCATCGAAAGACAAGCGAAATGCTTGTTTGCAGACTCAGCTCGCCCGTGAGCAGCGACGGACCTGCTGCCACTACTGCTTTTGTCAAGGAACTGTCCGGCTCAGCTGTGGCTTGCGTTGTCACTGCTACACGATGGTTGCGCCGTCTGGAAGGCAACATCGAGGGACCTGCGTTGGCAGTGCGTTTACGCGTCTGTGCTTCAGCGCGCTTCGTTCAAGGCAGTGATCGATTGACCAGGCCAGTCCGAAAACCGGCCAGCCAGCAAAGATGAACGGGATATTGAGTCACCTGAGCCGAAAGCTCCTCGCAGCTTGTGAGGACTAGCAGCCATCGTTGCAGTGCAGCAGTTAGCATGGCTGATCGAGAAGCCTGCCATGCTTAGTCAAGTGCTTGCGCCAAATACAGGGACGCTATTGCAAAAAAGACTGCTAGTATGGCTTGTTCCAAGCAGCGCCTATCGCCTGACGTCGAGAATAGGCGTGAATCTGCAGAGTTTGCGGAAAGATCGTTGACCTCTTGCTACAGAGTTCTGCGGTCAGAGGGCATACTTAGTCTTCTCGCAATATAGACTTGCGAGGGAGCGAAGACTGCAGTGAGATGAGTCACGATGTCAGCCATTATGTCAGGGGCATCGGTGCGACGTTTTTGCGCTCGCAAAGCACTTCCGCCGACATGATGACCGAGTCTATTGCTGAGCAGTTTCCGGACGTAAGCGGACTAGATTTCGCGTTCGACCCACTCGACAACTTTGAAGATCTCTGTGCGGAGCTGGATACCGGAGCGACGACAGCTGCAGTCACTGCTGGGTCGCCAGCCATCAACGCGTACTTTGACACACCTTGCGATCTTGGATCCGCCGCTGCTGCTGACATCGCGCCCGCTGCGACACCTGCACCTCCCAAGAAAAAGCAGAGAAATTTAGTCAACGCGAGAAATGCGCAAAGAAGGTTCAGAGAGAGGCAGAAGGCATGTGTCAACGCTGAATAACTATGCAGTCTGTTGCAATCGTACAGGCACTTGCAGACTGACCCGGCAAACTCCTATGTCGCTTTCGATCAGGTGCAGTCAGAAAGCATCCTTGGGCAACTTTCGGTCACCACTGCAGAGCTGCGTGAGCTGAAGCGTCGACAGCAGCAGCTGGAAGCCAGAAATGTGCTTCTTGAGAAAGTTGCTGAACTCAACACTGTGCAGCAAAGTGGGGACTGTGGGGTAAGGTGGTCTTCTGAGTGCACTCTGCTGTTTGCCATCCTTTTGTAGCAGTGAACAAGTGCAGGGTCACTAGAACTTGTAACTCATATGACTCAGCGGACTTTCGGTTGTTGAAAGCACACATAGCTGCACTGACAGTGTTGTAATGCCTTGACCAGGCTGCAAAGAATGTGGTCATGACACACATCTTAACTCTGTTTCTTGGCGTCCAACTTTGATGTCATGCACAGGAGCAGCAAGCGGTGCTGGATTTTGCCTGCGCCCATACACAGCCAACAGAGCAAGGGCACGCTCTCACTCTCACCATTTGGGGCCAGGCCGAGTGCACATCTGCCCGGAATGTTAGCAACATGTCTATCCCTGAGATCGCCTCCTTATGGACGGTGAGTCCGCCTGTTTCGCAAGCCACAAATGATGCAACTAGCAAAGCACTATTTTGTTCGGAGATGCTGTCAATATACTTCTCTTGCTTACAGCAATGTGTATCTGCATACAGTGATGCAGCTCTGTGCACCATTGTGACTGCTAAGCCGCTTGCATCCAGACTGTACTTGTTTGTACTACAGCAAATTTATAACTAAGCTGCATCATGTGTGTACACTTGCATTGTCATTCATGCATTGTCGTATGTTGCCAATAGCTGCAGCGGACATGCAGTCTTCCAAAGCCTTTGTTACTTTGCAACCTTGCTGTTCATGTAATGTCCAAGCCACGTATGTCCAGGAGTATGTGCGAAGGCTAGGCACCCTGTTAGTAGGCCTCCAGGAAGACCCACAAGCCCCTGACAGGCCCTGTTTGGATACATGGGTAGCAGAAGCCAGAGCCTTGATCTGCTGCATCAGAGCTTACAATCCAGAAGCTCTCAAAAAGCTAGAGACCTCCGGTCTGTACAACAGCGTGTCTGTTGAGCAGGACTTGAGTGCATCTTTCTGTACTCAGCAGCTGGTGAGTGGGCAAGATCTTGCAGTCACTGCTTTGTGTGCAATGCCTGCCTGCAGATATATACGTTTTTTATACGCCGCCTGGCACCAAAAAATATCAATCAATGAAGCCTCTCTAGAAGAGCTGTCATGTCTTTGTTTCCTCACAGAACATTCTTTGCCAGACAGTTTGAAAATAGTAACATCAAGGTCAAACGCCAAAGCTGCACCAAATGCGCCAGCTGGGTGAACCTTATCATGATGGCTTCTCATGAACAAGCTGACCAAAGCTGTTCATTATTGTCTTAGTACATATATGCACCATTGCACACATCAACATGCTGTATCATATGCAGGACTTGATGATCTTGTCAGAGGGCCAAGTCCAGGATCTGCTGTACCTCTACCACCTCGAAAATGCACGTGTAGCTCAGCTGAAAGCACAGCGCGAGGCAGCTGTGAACAAGCTGATGGGCAACAGCCACAGTGCAGATGCTATCCTCAAGCAACATCCCAGTGACAGCATCACTGTGTCCAATGATGTGGCTGACCAATTGCGCAAGATCGGGTTGGCTCAGTACAAGCTGAGAGGCATTGTTTATGATGCCTTCTTTCACGGGGTATGCTTTCCTTTGCAGCATGATCCTTTGAACAAATTTGGTGTCTTGCTTGCATTGAATGTGAACCTTCAGTTGATACCTGAGGTCACAATTGTAACTCCGTGTCAGGCTGCATGCCATGCATATACGCTGTTGCTGCGTTGATGTCCTTTCAAGCACATGACAGGAAACAGTTCCAAACTCTGTTTTCCAGGTGTTGACAAGCATGCAGAGTGCCCTGGCACTCGTGCACTCCTACCCACTGTTCATGCATCCCGAGCCCCTGCTTGAAACACTCGCACAGCAACATGGACAGGCAGGAATATCAAATAATGCCCCAGAGCCCCACATGCAAGATGCAGAGATAGATGCTTCATGGGCCTTGCTGGCAGCATATGCAGTTCAAGTCTGCTCTGCTGACTTGTCTGACTACATACCTCTTTTGAAGTTTGACCCGTCTCATAGTCCGATGATGATTGATGCTCCTACCACATCTCAGACGCAACCTCCAACACCAAGCCAGAATTCAGCTCAGCCTCAGGCTCAGGCTCAGTCTCGGTCTCAGCCTCAAGCTCAGACTCAGCCTCAGGCTTGCCCCTCTGGTCAGGGTTTTGATAACTCCTCAGCTCAGAGACTAATTCCAAGTCAGGGTGTGAATGTCAGCACTGTTTCAGCATCTGGCACTCAAACACATGGAGAACAGCAAACGCCATGCGAGCAATTTGAAGCTGATGCTTCTGTTAGTCTCACTCAGCTGCTTGATTCCACAACATTGCCTTATGAGGCTTCCTCATTCAATCAGCTGTTGGGACACAAGGCAGGCCCCAGCGCCCGTCGTGGCTTTGACCATGAGGTGTTACATCCATTGAAACTGCGCCCTTGGCAGGCGAAGATCAGAGGACGGTCAGACGAAGACATTGTCAGAGAGGCACTGATGTCACGCATGGCCAAGGGGTGAAGTGACTCACCGATGTTATGTTCTTCATTGCTTTTGGGGTAATTCAGCTTCATAGGTTGCATAACTTACATTATCTATTCCGGGTTCACTTGATGTTTTGCTTGAGCTGCAGCAGTGCCAATGCATAGATTGACTTTGCAAGCAGTATCGACTTTAGTGATGAACACCGTGTACATTCAGCCTTGGCATGGCTTTGTTGCCTTGTGTGTATCTGGCTTTGTTGCCTTGTGTGTATCTATCTGTCCATCTGTGTAATTTGCATAATATATAAAGTGTGAGTAGCTGACAAGGACATAGTTAATTTCATACATTCACCATCTTTGAAGATACTTCAGAAGTGTGCAAAAATATTTTTTGAAGCTGGGCTGCATGTGTATCTGCTGTATGTTACATTACGCTGTATGTTACAGTATATGTCAAGGCTTCTCAATAGATCCTAATCACCACTTCTTACAAGCAAAAGGACTGTGTTGCATGTTGAGTTTGGACAGAAACAGCAATGAAACTTCAGCGTGCAGAAGACTTTATCCAGCTTACAGTGATCAGCCAAGTATAGTCACCAGTCGAGCACTTGCCCACCAGCCTCACACAAGATACCCAGATCAAAGGTGATGTTTTTGCTGCTGTTAGTGCTGTTTAACAGGTGATAACTTTGATATTTCTCTTGTATGAAAGTACGCAGCCATAAGTGATCATGCAGAGGGTGCTGTAGAAGATGGCCATTCCTGAAAGCCATCAAGTGTTCTACCTCATTTTGGTCAGGATTGATAGCATAGCAGGGCAAGCGATGGACGGCTTACGTGAAGGAATCTGTCTGCTGTTATTGAAGACAACCACACGCAAAGCACCCGTGCTCATTGAAGCATGCGGCTGTCAGCCATATGAGTCAGGCGTATACAAACACCCCTCAGCATAAACTGACAGCCGCATGATCTTTGTCGGACATCAACAAGTCTTTGTTGGTCCGCTCCGCCGCTCAACACGCGCGCAATGCATATTGTTGCCTGAGTGACCATCCGTTTGCACCGGGCCAATTCAGGTGTTCCTTCTGCTGGAGCGCGAGGATGGGTCAGGAAAGCACTGCGTGCGCAATTGCCGTGGCGGGGCGGGGCGGGCGGGCAGGGCGGTTGAGGGACGCGTAGGGCGTGCAGATAGTTTCAACTCCCACAGGAGCTAGCGTACAGTTCGATGCAGAACGCGATCCCCTTGCGGATGACCGGGAACGCGAGCTTGGTGCAGCCTCTCTGCAGAATCTTGGGCGGACTTCCCAAGACCTGAGGCTGCTGCGACGAAGTGTCGACCCATCTGAGTTCAGACTGACTGGACTGGGCCGAGCGCGCTGAGGCATGCAGTGGCCGTAAGATGCACGCCATCAAGCGACAAAGGAACGTATCTGCAAAGGCCCTTACAGTTCTGTCCATCATCCTGGTCCTGGCCGTTTTTCGGCATATATCAAGAGCAAACAGCTTCGTGAGCACCGATGGCGAGGACAGCAGCTCCCAGGAGCTCGGTGGTAAACGCAGTCTCTTTTTCCGACCGTCTCGTCATACCTCTCCTGCCAAGCGCTGCATCCCGAGAGTCAGCACCTTGCCACCCACACTACCCACAGAGGAAGGTGCAGTGGGAGACATCAAGAGAATTACTGCAGACTGGGAGCACATTTCAGCCTATGTTCAAAGCTGCGATTTCCAGTCTAAGCAAAACATAAGCAATGCAGTTTCCAAAACAAGGGGCATTGTTATACCCAGTGCTGGCCATGCTATGTTTGCACACACATGGGTTGTGGTGACCATTCTACGAGAGACGCTGGGTTGCTCCCTTCCCATTGAAATTGTGTACAATGGCAAGGAAGAGCTTGACGTTGATCTCGCAGAACGACTCAAGGTGTGTACCACTTCATATTGCTCATGTCTGGCCATGCAGACGATCATGTTGGTACCATTGATGTAGCTGGTAACCAGACTTGAATCTGCACCGATAGCACAGCTGATATGTGCGCTGCCACAAGATGCTGTCTTTCAGAACAAGGTGCTACCTGCAGCGGCATGGCTGATGACAGTATTGATGATGAGCAAGCCTTCTGCTGTCTGCAGATGATGAGTAATGTCACGCTGGTGGATGCCAGTCTGATCACCCTGCCATCACATCATAGGCCCATGAACTGGACACAAGTCTTTGGGCAGGCCAAGTATGTTCATGCCACAGGCTACAGCTTCAAAGCTTATGTGCTTGCCTTTGTGACCAAGTTTGATGAGGTGCTAGTCCTGGACTCAGACAATCTGCCGTTGCAAAATCCAGAAGCCCTGTTTGAGTCACCTCAGTACCTCAAAAAGGGCAGCAGCTTTTGGCCTGATTGGTGGCAGAGGTCCAGAACACAGCAGATTCCATTCTTTCTGGATGTGGACCCCTTTGCATACAGTACATTTGGGCTACAAGCACCTTGGGAAGTCAGCGATCACCCCATGACTGCCACTGAAAGTGGGACAATGATGCTTGACAGGTCAGTCAACAGCCTATGAATACAAAGCACGCTGTTTGTGATGCATGTCATGGCGCATAGCAAGGTCATCAAAAGGACTGGAATGCCGGAGCACTCTGCGCATTACCAGACAGCACAAGGCGCTGTCACTGAGCCATAGGCTGCAGTCTTACTGATCTATGGTCTTTAGCGAGCCTGCAAGGCTCTGGTACTTTGTTGCAGGAGTTGTTGTCGCTCCTGCTGAGTTAGCCAAGTACAATGCCTTGCTTCTTTGCTGCCAACATGATGCTGCCAACATGATGCCAGCAGCAAATTATTTGCTCTGACCATTATGCAATGACAGGAGGCGGCATGCTGATGTGATGGAGTTCATCTGGCTGCTGAACTCACATCCCGAGGTGACATTTGCATGGATGCATGGCGACAAGGACACCTACCGATTAGCATTCCACCTGGCCAACAAGAGCGCAGACTTTGCTCAGGTACACTGCAAAATTTGCACTCGGTGATCTGCAAAATCTGTCATGAAGATGCTGACAGACCACTGCATTTTGATCTTGATTTGATGCATGACAATAATGTGTTTGGGATGTTTGCAGCCTTGACTGCACCCTCATGTGTGCCATCTGCTGGCATTGTTTGAACTCAGGTCACATGACGTAACAGCAAACATGGCAGGTCTGTATAGCCTTTTGTACACGTTCACTTCTCATCTGTGCCTGTTCAAGTCAAAACAGGACACATGACGGGACTGCATGATGAGAACAATTACAGCATTGCATGTGCATCACAGGAACTGACTGCATGATGGAAGCGATCACAGCATTGCATCAGCATGTTTTAGGTAGTTTATGAGCTGATGTTGCACATCTGATTAGGTTTGTTCACAATGCAGGTGCCCACACCCCCTGGCCAAGCTCTTGATGCACACCCTGGCAATGTAAGTTTACACCACCAAATCTGTTTTGTTTTCACTGCCTCCCTGATTTGCTGTGCATGCACATGCAACACAAAAGTCAATAAAGAAAAGGCAATGTTAGAACACGTTTGCAATAGTCCATACCATGGACAGATGCTTTTGCTACAGATGGAGCATTTTACCCATTTTGCGCACACATTTTGGCTATCTTTACATGCACAGAAATTAGTAAAATTACACCACAATCATATGCTTCAAGCAAGCCTGAAATGTTGACTGAAATGTCATCAAACACAAAGCTGGCGCCCCCAACAGCACTGCATAAGGCATGGCGTTCATACACCTGCATGCAGCTGTTGCCTCAGCTTTGGTTTGCATACAATGACTGATGTCTCGACCACTGTGCTGAAACATGCTCACCCTTTTACAGACAGCATTGGCCCAGAGTGCTTGCACTTCTGGAGGTCATCCTTTTTGTTGCTAAGCTCATGGGCAACTTGGGGCAAGGTACAGAGTCCTACAAAAGAAACTGACGGTCTTCAACCCGATAGGTGCTGTCTAACTAAGCCTGTGGTGACCTGCAGATGCCCTTTTATCGGCACACTGGTATGGTTCAGCATGATTGGAACAGCGTAATGGCTTTTCTACATAGGACGTCCACAGCCAAGTTCAACCCAGCTGATCAGAAATGGCGGCATCTGGATTACGTCACATCGCCCTTGACTCATCGGCAAGCTGAGATTGTAGTAAACAATGGAGATGGGTGGCAATTGGGACAGCTGAACATGGAGTTTGAAAAGTACTGTTGTGGGTTGACAGACTTTGAGGCGCACAAGCTGGCAGCAGTGCGAGAGGAGTTTCTGCAGTCTCAGACTGGCTGCAGTATTCATGAATGTAAAATACCTCAGACTGGAGATGGCTTACCTGTCATGGCTTTCCCTCCAGAAATTGCGTTTGCCCTGACAAATGCAACAGAGGTGATTCATCAGATGGATGAGCTCTACGCCGTCATGCAACAGGCCAAGAGACGCAGGTAGTTCTGTCAGCAAGCTGTCACACAGCAAACAAACGAGGCAAGCACTGAGTCATACTATACAGTACCAGTATATGTTTTGCAACAAGACATTCATGTATTTTTCACGCTCTTATACATGTCCAGGCAGTTTGTTTTAGTCTGCAGATGTTTGTTAGCAGTGGCTTGTTTCATGCTTGCTTTGCACTGCATCGTTTTGTCAACCAACACCTGTTTGTATGGTGGTAAGGCTTCACAGCGTGCAGTACTGCCATACCTCCTTGTGTTGGTCAAGCCAGTATGCTCTGTACACTCTTTTTGTTTGTGTGTCAGAGCATGTGCAGTCTTTCAGCTGTTTCTGATCCTGTATCAGGCAGATCCAGCTGAAAGACATGTATGTCAAGTCTTGCTTGCTGCTGAGGCACTACTTGTCGTTGTACAATGAACTTGCATTGCAAAGGCAGCCACATTCACTTTGGGTAATTGCACGTGCTGCCCCTGCCCCTATATCTGTGTCGACATTTAGGTCCGATTTTAAGGATATGCATCGCACTTCATCAAGACTTGTCGTCAATGGCTGCCAGTTGTTACAGCTCGTAGTTGCTAGCTTGAACACTTGAAGGACACAGTAATGTTGATATTGATAAAATGCTATGCATTTGCCTCCTGTCAGCAGTGCTAGCAGCGCTGCCGCTGCATTGCATTTATGAAGCCTTGCCTCATTTGCCCCCTACAATTGCTTTGTGTGATGTCCACAAGCCAAGTAGTGCAGCAACTGCAGCAACATTACCAGAAACAACACTGGTTCTACTTGTTAAGCAGCATCTGTTGTACAACCACAAATTCTCTTCTCACCAGCAATGGCCTAGGCAGTGCTAGCTAGTCTTTCCTATTCAAAGCTATAGCTAGTTTTTCCTATTCAAAGACTCCTTGTTGAAGGCAAATTCAGATCTCAAGCGCTGTGCCCATGTTTGAGAGGAGCTGGAGCCCTGAATGCCTTTCAAAATGGCTTCTAATTCGCGATAAGAAGGCTTGGTCTCCTGCATTCATGCACCATGCAATTGCACCTCACACACAAGCAGACTGTGCATGAGCAAAGCAAGATCCCCAACACAACAATCACTGAAGATCATACTGGGAGCATGATGTTCACAAGATCGGAAAATCCTTGGCCATACTTCTAAACATATGGAGTGAAGGCCCACTGTGCCGCATGCTTGTGTGCTCAATTGCTGCCACACTCAACTGACAGAGTGTCTGGCAACACATTTGACACGCAAAGAGCTCCCAAGTCCAGCAAGACAAGCATATGCTCATGCTGGCCACGTGCTGATCTGCTCCTCAGCAGTTGCCAGGGCTTTGTGGGGCAGCATGTCTGTGACATCTGATGCCATACTCGAAACACACAGCCCAAACACTGATGACTCTCATGCAATGTCTCCACAAGCAGACCTAGCCAGCAGTGTTGACAAAGCAATCAGCCCTGAGGCAATACCTGTGAGTGTATGAATTCGTCACCACCTCTGGCTTTGATCAGGTGGACTTGCCAGGGATCAGGATATGAGCGCAGCACCCTGCATTCACGTGACTGTGATTGCATGGCAAGCATGATACACTGAAGTGCTTCACTAGCCAGCACTCTTCATATCTCCTAAGCAATGCTGGTTGGTATGGAAAGCAGCTCAATGCTGAAGACATTGCGAGCATCAGCAGTTGCTCTGGGCAGCTGGCCTCAGCAATGGTTACCTTGGAGCATGTCACAGGAGACTGGTGTGCATGCAAGAAGGCCAACAGTCAGCAAAGGGGCACAAATGTCTGTCTGCGAAGCTTACAGTATTTCATCTCCAGAGATGCGCTGCTGCCTGAGGTAGTACACGTCTTGAAAGGCACCTAGAAACTTCTCGCAATCCCTCCTTTTTGCTCCAAAACCAAAGTCAGAGATGACTTGACCAGGTTGCCACTGTGGGTTGATTAGCAATGCTAGCTTGCCTTCAGCTGCATCCACTCCTGCTGCTTGTGTGGCCTGCCATACACCATCAGTTTGAGCACTCAAGGAAAGTTTACTGGTGCTAACCTGCCTGTACATCACCCTATATGTTGACACGTACACAGTCTGTCAGCAAGGAGGAGATCGCTGAGGGCCAACTGCTCAGATACGTACTTGTCAAGCTGGCAAAGAAAGTGGTAATGCATTGCAGTGTATGTATTATGTGGTAGGCTTTCATGGCCACCAGAACTACATACGTCATCATTTCCATCCCACGCTGAGTGCATGCAATTTTCAAATGACTCCACGTTCACATATATCATGAGCATGACAAGAGAGACAGCACAAACTGCTCGCTGAGAGTGATTGCCAGGAGAGTGAAGTGGACTGTCAGATACCTGAGGCAAGGTTTCGGGTGTAGGAAAGACAACAGCAACCAGCTTGTCCCCCAGCCAGGCCCCAACAGCATCCCCCTGATCCCAAATGCTGGCTTGCAAAGGGCCCTGCAGCTCTGGCGTGCCTTTCAATCCCTGCAAGATGCTTTCGACCATTGGCAGAACTGCCTTGAACTGCTGCCGCACCCCACCTGGCCTGCGGCACTTCATCTTTTGATACAAGAAGTCTGTCAATACACGCGTACTTTGGTCATTCAAGTAAACATCTTCAGCAACATACATGCTTGCTCAGGGCCATCTCTGAAAGTAGTTTGCATGCATGCATGCAGTGAACAAGCACATGATTGAATACATTTTATGTGGCCAAAAGACATTGTAGAAACATGTTGAAGATTGAGGCCTACCAGTCATCTATATCTGTGGCACCTATCAATGGCAAAAGCAACTCCAGCTGTTGACGCCGCACTCCAGCTTTGAAAGCACGTTGGCAAGCTGCTAGTGCTTGCTGTGCAACTGAGTCAGCATCTTGCGGTATTCGATGTGTCGGCTGCCTACAGCACCAAGCAGTCTGATCATGCAAGATCAGTCGATGAGCAGGGCTTAGCGAAAAGCGCTGCTCACTCAAGCTCAGTGTCTGCTTGCGTTGACTGCACGGTAAAGTGTGTCTTCCGCGGATTGAATCGACATGACGTCCGAGGAGGGTGTCCAAGAAACGCGGAACTAGTGTGCAGGGCTTTATAGTTAGATATCGCTGGACGCACTGGTCGCTCTAACGCATGCATCCCAACTATCTCGCAAGCTTGTTTGTGTGTGTTGCAAGAGCTTGCCAGGCAGGCAGGGAATATGTTAAAACCGTTAGTCACAGCAGTGCAGGCGCTGGCAATTCACACAACCCCTTCCCTGATGCAAGTGATCATGCAGGTGTGGGTGGTGAAAGAAACGCCAGCAGGCTTGAGTTATTGCTTGACAACTTCAGTATATGTAAAATGCATGCATTCTTATACTTTTAATACCAGCATGTTTCTAGCAAAATTGTGAAACATGTTGCAGATCATGAAATGCATGTGCTTGTGGCGCATCTATTGCAACCATCAGCGGTTGACTCACACGACAATTTTCGAAATCACTTGCCTGAAGGCTCGACAGGTCGCGCACCCTCGACCGAGTTGTGAAGTTCCAATGTACATAGCGTACTCTCACTAGCTAGTCGTCCAAGTCGCGCCGGCTGTGCTAACACCCTTTTTGGCCCTCCTCCTAGTTGCAGTGCCGAATTGGCCACCTGCACACGCTCAAGGTCTGTGGGCCTAAGCACCGATACCGACATGGCACGCAGAATAGTGCCCGAGCTGATCTCTCCCTCCCAGGCGGTTGCTGTTCAGCCTGCTTTTGAGTCTGTGGCGGAACAGCCGTTGAACTTGAGGTTCGACTTGAAAGAGCAAGCTGAGCTAGCGAAGACTATGCTCGAGCCGGGACGCAAAATTTTTGTCGACATCTCTCAAGACAGTAAAGTCAACT
>JAABUK010009311.1_pt1 | contig 13471 bp, 10 predicted proteins | sample 5559141 | NCBI WGS metagenome assembly JAABUK01 (sample SAMN10711869, study PRJNA513367) | rock metagenome | isolation source: Antarctica rocks | place: Antarctica: Victoria Land, Pudding Butte nord | collected 2016-01-03
GTCCCAGACGGCTCACCCTTATGAAGGGAAAAGCTGTAAGTTGGGCTGGGTCCAGCCGTGCCGTACTTCAATGGGAGTTTGACGGCGTAGCCTTCCGTCTGGACGACCACTCCAACTCTGCCGAGACCAAGGATAGGCTCCTGTAGCAGTGACCCGTGAGGCTGCAATAGTATCAATTTCAGTGGTGGTGACATCCTGGCTGATGATGGAAATAGCGATGGCAGAAACAGTGATAGCATCAACGGATTTTGTGTAGAGTGATGATAATGCACAGCTTCTTGTATCAACCGGCCATTCTCGCTGGTTAACTCGTTAGTACGCTAATGTAAATGGGAAGATATTTGAACTGTTCATTAATATTTAGAAAGTCTTTCTATTGTAAAGGTTAGATTGTTAATACAAGCGATCTTCGAAGTAATTAACGCAGCTCTTTAATTTGGCTTGGCATCTTCCGCGCCGGCCTGTCGAGGTCTTTAAATGTTTGCCTTGTTTGCCATGTTGGCCATGTTTGCCTGGTTCGCCTCCATGCCGCGGTTTTTGGCGCGTCACCACTGCGGGCTCACGACTCCAATATTGCCAACCCTAGTAATTGGTCCTCACTGCCTTCGTCAACGTGTATTGACATATTCCGCAGCTACGTTGAAGCCAGTGAGGAGTGAGGATACTCCCATATTAACCAAGAGAAGCAAAGTATGCCTCCTGATATTAGAAGCTTCTTTGGTGGTGGTGGCCCGCAAAAGCCGGCCACCCTCGTACCTGGGAAGAATGGACCCGTAAGCTCTTCCCTATCTCATAGTCTTTTCGTATGTCAAAATGCCTCATCAATCAATCAACCAGTGCGTTGCTTCAGCCTTTTACCTTTTCCGATTGCTCAACATAATTCTCTGACACTGAACCAGCAGGATACTTCTGTATCAAAGAAGAAGCGTATGTTCGGTAAACGTGTGGCAAAGGTTGGATGAATCGCTTACAGGAATAGGCGGAAGGAGAGTAATTGACGATAGCGACGATGATGAAATGGCAGAAACGAAGTACATTCCGCCCTTGTATGTCGTCCACTTCCGCAATTGACTTCTCTACCAGGCCCAAGAAAGCCGAGAAGCAGAGGATGCAGAGCAAGAAGGACAAGTATGCTTCGCCGCTCGGGTTGAACCACTCCGATGGCTGACACCTGTTCTCAATAGACCTCAACCGAGAACAGAAGAGACTACTAGCTCGGACTATTTTGCTTCGAATAGCAAGACGAAGCCCACGAGATCCACGCCAATACGAGCCAAGGCACATGCGAACAAGACGGTAGGAGATGATAACATTACCCTACCCAAAGGGAGGGCTACAAATGGATCTGCTGCTTCGACTGGCCGAAAATCCACACGAAATGTTCCTGACAGGAAACATGCGGAATCCGATAATGATGACAAAGAAAACGTGCTAGAGAATGATGAAGAAGGGGATGACGATATACACGCAGCCGACTTTGCCCAACAAGGCCGCAACGGCAGAGATGATTATCAAGAGAGCGAGGAAAGTGGTGGCTCTCCAATTAGGCGCAAAAGTAGCACGGTGAATGGAGCACAGAAGCAAGGCAATGTCGCAAAACAGCCCAAACCGCAGGAAGATGCCGATATGTCTGACGCGGCGGGGTTTGATGGAACGGCAGAAGCAAAGTCGAACACGGCGAAGACGACGGCCCCGTCAAAGGCCGGCAGGAAGCGCAAGTCTAAGAGTGTCGAGGATGAGGAAGGTGACGTTCTGGTGGAGGACGACGTCCCTAAGAAAAAGGCCAAAAAGACTACGACCAAACCGGCGGCGAAGAAGTCGACTAAGAAGGAGGGGAAAGAAGAGAGTAAAGAGATACAGGCCATCTTCGACTCCATACCGACTGTCCGTGCTCCTAGTCCTCCTCAGCGCGATTCGACCAAGAAATTCCAGTATGGGGCAAACCAAAATCATGCTCCGCCTCCAGGTGAAGGCTCCAAGGACATCCCAACCGGTGCTGAGAATTGTTTGGCAGGATTGACATTTGTGTTCACGGGAGTGCTTGATTCACTTGGTCGTGACGAAGGTCACGCTCTCGTTAAGAAGCACGGTGGTAAGATTACTACAGGTCCAAGTTCAAAAACCAGCTACGTTGTTCTTGGCAACGAGGCAGGCCCCAAGAAACTCGAAACCATCGCCAAATTAAAGCTGAAGACCATCAATGAGGATGGTTTGTTTGAATTGATTAAACGACTGCCCCCAAACGGAGGCGACTCAAAAGCGGCCGAAAAGCATGCTGAGAAAAAGGAGAAGGAAGAGAAGACGGTTCGTGATGCAGCTGCGGAAATGGAGCGTGCCGATCAAGATGCTGCGAAAGCCAAAGCGAAAGCGGCGACCACAGCAAAGCATCGTGGCAAAGGTGTTACCTCTTCGGCCTCATCTCAGCCGCCTCAAGCTCCGACCGTTGACAGCCGTTTGTGGACAGACAAATACGCCCCATCAGCCATTTCAATGGTGTGCGGCAACAAGGGTCAAGTGGAAAAGTTACAGAATTGGTTGCGAAAATGGCACAACAATGCGAAGTATAACTTCAAAAAGGCGGGCTCGGATGGCTCAGGTGTCTTCCGAGCTGCCTTGATCCATGGTCCTCCAGGCATTGGTAAGACGACTGCAGCCCACCTTGTTGCGAAGCTTGAAGGTTTCGATATTGTGGAGAGCAACGCTAGTGATACACGAAGCAAAAAGCTCGTGGAAGATGGCTTGCGTGGTGTATTGGACACCACTTCACTACTTGGTTATTTCTCTGGAGATGGGAAAAAGGTCGACACTTCCAAACGTAAGCTTGTCTTGATCATGGACGAAGTGGATGGTATGTCAGCTGGAGACCGCGGAGGAGTTGGTGCTTTGGCTGCTGTAGCCAAGAAGACCAGCGTTCCCATGATACTCATCTGTAATGAACGAAGACTCCCAAAGATGAAACCATTTGATTTTGTTACGTGGGACGTCCCTTTCCGCCGACCGACTGCCGATATGATTCGAGCACGCCTAATGACGATCTGCTACCGCGAGGGCATGAAGCTTCCAGCACCAGTTCTTGACGCCCTCATCGAAGGCAGCCATTCAGATATAAGACAGATCATCAACATGATTTCGGCCACAAAGCTCGATAGGCAAACAATGGAATTTGATGACGGGAAGGCCATGTCAAAAGCATGGGAGAAACATATCATCCTCAAGCCCTGGGATATCGTCGGCAAGATTCTACGACCCCAAATGTTCGCACCTAGCTCTAAGGCGACTCTGAACGAAAAGATTGAGCTCTATTTCAACGATCATGAGTTTAGCTACCTCATGCTTGAAGAGAATTATTTGAAGACAACACCCGCTCTCGCCAATTCCTATTCTGGACGGGAACGGAATTTAAAGCTTCTCGAGCTTGCTGACAAAGCTGCCTCAAGCATCAGCGATGGCGATTTGGTTGACAGAATGATCCACGGCACTCAGCAACAGTGGAGCCTCATGCCTACACATGCTGTTTTCAGCTTTGTGCGTCCAGCAAGCTATGTGTATGGCAACTTCAACGAACGCGTTGGCTTTGTGTCTTGGTTGGGTCAAAACAGCAAGTTTGGCAAGTACTTACATGCAGTGATATGATCATGTGCTAATCCTTCAACAGGGAAGCTCAGTCGATACATCAAGGAAATTCAAGGTCATATGCGTCTCCGAGCTTCAGGAGACAGGCATGAAATAAGACAACAATACATGCCACTGCTCTGGCAGAAGACGGTCAAGGTGCTACAAGAAGAAGGGAAAGAGAAGGTCCCTGAGGTAATCGATTTGATGGATTCATATTTCCTGACGAAGGAAGACTACGATGCTATGATTGAGCTTGGTCTGGGGCCAATGTCGGAGGATAATGTGAAGATCGACTCGCAAGCGAAGGCTACATTCACTCGAATATACAATGCTCAGTCACACCCACTGCCATTTATGAAGGCAAGTAGTGTGGTCGCTCCTAAGGCAGCAAAGAAGGTGCAGCCTGACTTGGAAGATGCCATGGATGAGTCTGATGGCGGAGAGGAGCTTCTTGTCGAAGGCGACGTGAAGGAGGAAGACGAGGACATGGATCTCAAAAAGGATAAATACATCAAAGCGCCTAAGAAGAAACCTGCCGCTAAAGGAGCTGCCAAGGGTGCCACAAAAGGGAAGAAGAAGAGTAAGAAAGCAACCGAGGACGACGACGATGGGCTGGATGGTTCTGAAAGCGAAGAAGAGGTCAAAAAGCCAAGGGGGGCTGCACGGGGAGGTCGCAAAGGAAAAGGAAAGGCCTGAGACAAGGCTGTAGCTGCGATGTTCCGCTCCTAGAAGTGGAGATGTGGTGAAGAGAAGTGTCAACACTATGACTGAAGAACCAAACACCCGTGTTTGTCTCAACACCACAACCCTAACACATCTGGCCGTCTCTTTGCGCACACCTGAAAAATCGCTACCGCTGAAAAGACGACGCCGAGCTCTTTTCGTCAATTTGTGAATCCCATCATCACCAGGAGTATGCTGACCCCTTCCTAATGCCGTCGAGTTAGAAACTGAGCTGATCCCAAAAAAAACAGATGCAATGGCCTCATCACGCCCAGTCACTCCGACCAGCGCCCCTCCTCCATCCACCACCACCGTCGCCTCCTCCCATTCCTCTGCCACAGTCCTGCGCCAGAATCCTCCCTCTACCTCGCCAAGCCCTTCCTCCCCCCTTTCTCCCGCCACCACCCCGCTCTCTCTCCGTCGCCTCCGCCGGGAAATTCGCTCAGTAGCTAGCAGCAGCATGCGTGCTGCCTCACTCCAAGATCCGGTCGAGGAGGGCGCTGAGGTTAGATCTCCTGCTGGCGTAGCAACCAGCGGGGGTCTGCATTCGCCGCTTCGTCCTGGCGAGGGGGAAGGAGAGGGCGAAGAGACTGGCGCCTTTGGCATAACAACCACTGAGCAGGCTCCAAGCCCTCCTCCCTACCCTCAGGACGAGGCAGGGATCCCTGCTGCTGCTGCCGCTGCTGAGGTGGGAGAAGAGGACGAGGAGCATGACGATGAGCCGCCGGACTATCTTCTGGCCGAGGCCGATGCTGGGACTCTCTTCCACCGGGGTGTGCGCCTCCTCCAACTTGTACACACCAACGTCAACGAACTAGACGAAGTCCACAGTCTGGCTGGCGGGCGACCCGCTGCAGTGGAGGCGCGTCGTAACATTACTCTTGCGGATGCAGACCTTCGGCAAGCTTTCGACACCATCAACCGAGATTTCGAACGAGACGAGGAGCGAAGAACTGAGCTTGTCAATCAACTAACAGATCTAAATGGACAACTCCGACGCGAGCTCCATGAAGCGGGCGTACATCTTCATCGGCAACGAGATCGAGCAGACGCGGCACACCAACTGCGCAACAACCTCGAGCTGCTCGTTCATCAAGCACATCTCCAAAACCAACAACAGCAAATGGAGTTACTTGCAGCAGCTCCAGAGATTCAGCAACTTTTTGCCGACCGCGACATGGCAGCAAGAGATGCGGAACACTGGGAAGAAGAAGCCCAAGGCCTTCGGTTGCAGAATGCCCAGCTCGAAGAGGAGGTCGCCGCCATTGCAGCTGACAATGCCCATAACGTACGAGAGGCGGATGCGATACATGCAGAACTCCATCGCTGGCATCGGATGGCTGTGAGATTGAATAACGAGCGTGCTCCTGAGGACCGATATGAACTACCCAACATTGCTCATGAGGACGAAGTCGACGATCTCGCTCTTCAGTACGAGGCTGGCCATGAGTTCGACGAGGTTCTTCCTGCACTTCCACATCCGACAACTACAGAGGATGTCGAGCTCGCTGAAGGTCATGCTGGTCCAGTTATTGCACAACCAGAACAAGTACATGCACAAATTGAACCCGTCGAAGCTGATTGGGGCATTCGGTACCTTCAGCCGCGAGTCGAAGACTATCCAGATGACGTTGACTCTGACGCTGAGACCCTCCTCGGCGAGGCTTCTCGATAAGTGACTTTTCTGCATTCTGCCCGTGTCGTCTAATTGCCTTCCACATTTTCTTGACCGACAGCTTCACAACGTCGGCAAAAGATTATCAGTACTTGCAGTCGAGCTTCAGCGACGACTTTGCTATGATATGATATACTGAATCACGTGAAGACAGAACTCCTTTTCCAAGATTGGAGATGGACGATGAATTGCTGATTTTATGGTTGGCTTGGTGGCTTAACATGGGGCTTGCTGAAGAATATCACTTTCCCTTTTCTTGCTTGCGTGCTTTCTAAAGTGTGGTGTGTACCTCTCTTGACACTTTTGTCATGGTCTTCCATGAAAGATCCAAACCCTCGGTGGCCGCGGTGAGCTTGGGATTTGGGTGGTGACAGTAGTGTTGCGTTCGAGGGAAGCTCTTCTTAATAAACGAGCGGGAGGACCCCGAGGGAGGGGTGTCTTGGTGGAAGATTGCGCTTTTCAACAGTTCAGAACCGAAGATTCCTTCTCATGTCCTGTGACTTCTTTGAATTGTGGTGCTCTGCCCACCTCTCATCCTAGCTCGTGACAGGGTAAATTCTCAGGACCTGCTCCATTTGTTCCTGAGGTTTGCGACGCCTGGAGATCTTGTCCATCTCCTATCCGAGCTCGAGACAGAGCAGACGCTCATTACCAGGCTCCTTCATTCCTGATTCTTGTGAGGCCGTGAGGTCTTGTCCACCTCCCCCCTCCGCCCATTCCAACCCAAAGCAACTGGCTGCAAAATCACCAGATTTACGCCTGAATCCATGACCGTGATGCTGCCTCGGCCACTCACACCAGTGCCATCGAGCTAGAACCAATGCATTGAGAATGGAAGCACGAAAATGGCGGCAAAATCTCCACTCCTTGTTTGCAGCTGGATCGGGCGTCCTCGGCGCTGGATTGACGTGCTTTGATAGAGTTGGCATATTTTCGGGACGTGAAAGTGGGTGTCGCCATGCTGTATGGCTGCACATCTTGGATTTTCAGACCACATGGGCTTTGCCTGGAGCAGACTACAAGACTCGCCCATAAAACACGAAGTGGCATGGTGGTCGTGGTCGCGGGCCAAGGCCCCCGTTCAAAAAGTCGTTGCCAGGTTTTGTGTGAGCGCTGGGCAGAAATTCGGCGACGATTTGGTGACCCGCGCCTTGGGCGATGGGAAAGAAATACCAGAGGTCAGAGAGTGCTCTTCAGGTTCATCGAGGTAGTGTGCTTCAAAAAGTGAATGCCGTGCCCGTTGATGACGGTCCGACCGGAACTCCCTGTCCACTTCGCCTGCTTCTCGTCCTCTTCGTCCCCCTCATGTGAAAGCGCGCGCAAGCGCCCCCTCATCATCCTCCCTCCCTCCTCTCTCGGAATCCGCCTATTTCAGGAGGCCCAGAGGCTTTCTTGACCATAGCCTGCACCTGCACCGGATGACCGTTCTCGTAGATCTCATGCTGACTGATTCAGCCCCAAAGACTTGTTGCTAGCTTTGCAGGGACAGGCCAAGCCCGTTTGGTGGATTGCATCTTGGGCGTAAATGATGCATCATATGCTGTGCCTTGGAGCTTGTTACCAAGATCAGTGTTGCTTCTCGCCATCTGCCGAATGTGAGCATCATCTTCCCTCCCAAGTGCACTTTCCAAGCAGCATACGTTAAGGTATGCTTGGGATCTGGGATTACCCGGGGACCCAGTTGTTGGGCAGACTCTCGAGTGCTGCTTTCATGAGTCTGTCTTTTGATGCTTAGGACTTGGGATAACCCAGAGACCAGCACCCTCAGGGGCGGGTGAGTGATACATGGCCGTGGTCCTCTCAACTGCTGCTGATCCAGAAGAGGAATGGCTGTAGTGCTGGCCAGTCATCCTCGGAGGTGTCGCCTGGGAGATTGTTTCACTCTGCGTCTTGATGGTTTTTCATTGTTTTTGCACCATCTAGCGCTCCCGTTGGAGCTGTTGCTCCTTGTGCTGACTGGTTCGCATGCAGATAAGGGTACCCAGGGATCCACATACATTGGAATGCACTTTGCCTAGGCCCTAGGATTACGCAGAAACCCACAGACGTTGAAGGTTGCTTGGGAGAGGTTCAGATATGTCCGCGAGTTGAGCTGTCTTTGGGCCCGGACCCTCAGAGAACCACACATACTTTGTGCTCGGAATTGTAACTGCCCACCAATGAAGTGACCGGGACTTTGGCCTTGGCCTTTGGATCTAGGGACACGCGCGCTTTATGTGCTTGGAACGGGACTGCTTAGAGATCGACAACGAGTGAGATAGCTTGGACCTGGGCCTGGGATAACTCAGAGACCCACCCACGTTCAAGTGACTTCTGGAAATAGCTTCGCACACGTTGAGGTATGCTTGAGATCTGGGATGACCCAGAGATCTAGATGGTGCTGTTGGTGTCATGAGGGAAGGTTGAGCCTGTGGTGTGAATGAAGCACTTAGCTGGGTTTTCAAAATCAATCTCTCTTGCTGTGTCTGTCTCGCTTCGCAGATTTCGCTCGCTGTCGATAGATGCCTCTTGCGTCTCCGTATAACATCGAATTGTCTTAAGGAATATCTTGGATCCAGGTACGTCGACGTGTCAGGGCCTGGGCATGTACTTCGAGAGCAGCCAAGGCAAGAGGGATGTGTTTCAATGGACAATCTCCTCGTCCCAAGTTCCTGTATATCTAAAGCTTGAACCTTCGATGATGACGCAGCCTTCGATGAACATCAGTCTGGAGACTCGGATCTCTCAAGCAATTATAATACCGGTAACATCAATGAGAAGCCAGTCTCGAGGTCCAAAAGCCGCACAAGTGTGTAATGGACCAAGAAGGGATGTCTAAGACATGAGACGCTTTTCTATTGTCAAGATCGGCCTTCCGATCGCCATGAGGAAGATTAAACCTGCAGACGCTCGGCGTAATAGATGCTCTCCAGGTAGGACTGTCTCACGCTACAGATTGAGGTATGGCTGGAACAGCCAGATGCACACATGTTGAAAGGTGCTTGGATCTTGGACTATTCAGGCACCCGTACACGTTGAGATGTACCTGGAAACCAATCTCGGAGGTTCCACCTCGGGCGCGAGAGAAACGGCATTCGCCCTACCTGAATTTTGAGTCGGAGATCATGATCTTCTTGTTCGAATCCGCTGCTTGTTGGGCTTAGAAAGCACCGCAGCGACGACCGCACCAGTCGTGCATGGCCCGTAACAGAGAGACGAAGTTCTCCATTTCTATCTCAACACAATTCCTCTCGTCGGCATCTTCAACGGTGTCCGCAAGCTGTTTACGAGCGTGTATCGGATGACTTGCCACAAGGGTAGACGTATTCTAGAATGGCTGTGTGTTTGCGGAGGCGGACGGACTCAACAATTTTTCCGCACCGCTGAGGATACAATCGAAATCTGCTTATCTAAGAGCCATCTTGCGAGGACGGTAGTGATCATGAAGAAATTAGCCGGTGGCTCAAAGTGGAAGATCGGCAGGGTTCGTGGTTGCAAAGAGCTACAACCACCAGTGTGGCGCTCAGTGCTGAGTGAGTTGGAACCGCCGGAGGAGACATGCTCTGGCCTGCTTGCTCGCTCTGGCGTCACCTCTTTCTCCGTGCTCTCCGCCCCCTTTAACGCCGGTTCTTCTTTGCTTCATTCTGAGACTGGGAAGCCGAGGCCCTTATAAGCTGTGCCTGTCGCTTATCAGAATCTGCTTCAGGAGCTTGAAAAGATGCGGTCCCAGCACCAAAATGCTTCCCAGAGAAAGTTCCGGGCAACTCTCCTTTCGGCCAAGGAGTTTGTTTTCTGAACCGATGGATCGGGAGACTGAGATGTGGTTGGCTTGCCGGCAGAGAGGCGAGTTTGCTGATATGGCAATATGCCATGAAAAATGAGTCGATGGGGGGGCTGAGGAGAGTGCTGTAATATTGGGGATGGAAATGACGACGATGATGATGATGAGCGCGGAGATCCGCTAGAAACATAGAAGTTGAAGACGTCGTGAGAGTTTCTTCTAGCCCCTTTACTCTCTATGACGTGAGGTATGTGACGAGGTTTCCGCATCTGTGCACATCAGACATAGGTGATGCAGATGATGGTGGATTACCGTGGCGGGCGCTGATGAGTGAGGCCCTGATTAGGGGATTGTGATCTGGGGGAAATGAGTTGTTTATATCTGACTGAGATTGAGCGATGACTCACTTTCGATGCTTGTCACGTAGATTACGCAGCTGTGCAGGCAGGCGGTTCCTCAAAGGATGTTGATGTCTGAAAGGTTGTGGGAACTTTCTGGGTTTTTGTGGCAAATTAGATGTTGCACGGCTCATTTGTTTAGGTGATGTGATCCTTGTCTTGAGCCTGAAGAATTTGCTGACGTGAATAGAAGAGAAGTTCTGACGATTGCATATCAGTAGCATATCGATAGCAGATCACGACGTTTGTATAGCGAGGGCATGAATTTTGGAGAGGGTAACGTGGATTATGCGGACAAGCAACGATGAGAACCGCAGAGAAGATTGATTGGAAACTGTGAGATTGAACAAACAAGGCTAACAGACTAGGAATCTACCAAAATTGAGACGACATCATTCTCATGATACAGACCATTCAATCTCCGCCTGACCATTCTTTCTGATCTTTCTTGTGGCACATCGACCCCCAGAGGTCTGGCTACCCGCATGCAGCTGACCATGCACCCTGCTAGAAGCAACATTCCGTCACCACGAGAGCTACCGACAGAGAAGATATTACTCTCTCTACCTCATAAATGGTCTTCTGCTGCTCATCCCACTGAACGATGTGGCCACGGTCCCTTATCACGATTCTGGTCATGAAGCTGCGAGGTTTGGTTTGAACATGCCATTGTAAACATCCCAGAAATCCGATGTTTTGATCCAAAATGAGGTTCTTAAACTGCGCCACTAAATCGCATAAGAATAGCACTGATAGATTTTGTGGCCAATTCCTCTGGTTTATTGGCCAAGCTATGTGAGTTCGTCGACATGATAAACATCTCCCAGTCTTCAAGGTAGCTTTCGATGCATGGGACCTACCGAAGCATTAGCTCTTGGGTGCAGGCCTTTCAGCAGAGCTCTCCCAAGGCTCTGGACACCTCCTTCTGCTAGACAATGGAGTTAACAGCCCTGGGTCTGCGAGAATTATACGTTATCGATGGGAGGAAAGCTTCTAATCCCATGGAGTGAAGTTCACGCAAACACTGGCCATAAGAAACACCAGGTTGTGGTAGTTGAAAGGCTCTGGGCTGTGTACTTGATCAAGATATGTTGGGGAAAATTCGGTCTGCGGCACAAGACCAGCGCAGATCAAGTAGTTGGGCTAGATTGGCAACCAAGAATAAAAAGAGGAACCAAGACAGCTTCGAAACCAGCGTGCCAGCCTGAGAGCTGAATTTCCAGGAGGGATGACTAGATGCGGAGAGGCTTGTACGAAGTAGGTGACTTTCTCCAGGACTTCATGGCAACCTGGATCTGTCTGAGTATTGCATTTGATGCTGAAGTAGTCGTCCATCTTGAGAGTCCTGGGGGTGCCCTCCGCAAAGGCCTGCAATGAGATGCCGATTCTGGGGATGTGGGACTTTCGAGGAGCAAAGGTCCATGGCCAGAGGGGCGAGTTTCGATTTGGCATCTCACACATGACCACCTCGCTGTTGACCTATTACTGCTCGGCCAGCGTCGGCAGTATTGACTCGAACGGAATTAGGACCCAATCGAGCGAAACGGTATACTTCCGAATATCTTTGCCGTAGAGGATTGAGCATCTGGCCCGAAGAGGACCCTGGACAGAATTGAGGTGGTGAAGGAAACAGGCTGGCGCGCTGGCGGCCTGGAAATTGCCATATTTTCCAGTGTTCAACTTCAACCATATATACTGTTGTCTCACACTCATTTACCACTACCCGTCGGCACAGTGGTGTAGTGGTTTAAAAGCCGCTGCCTTGCCATAACCTCGACAGTCCCTCCCAAAGGTTCGATTCCTCTTCTCGACAACTGTTACGCTGGCACATACCCCCCGAAGCCAGATACCAATACTCCTCCTCCTCCTCTGAATACGAAACCTCCCTCCAGTGAATACGAAAAAATCCTCTCAATTGAGGGTTTCTCCTGATCCTGACCTGTCTGCCAGACAGTTCAGGATTCAGGTTTTGCTCATTGTAAGTTTTTCTTCCATGGTTGTAAGCTGGAGTCACATGATATTGTACTCTGACTTGGAAAAGGGAGTTATGCAATAGATGAAACTGCCCCATGAGACCCAATTTGGTGTTTTCAGTGGCTATGCTCCTTTTTTTTGCACATCAAGACCATTTTCTGTTCTTCCATGTTGAGAGTGAGGCAAAGAGAGCTTGAAAGGTAGATGGCACAGCAAGAATAAAGGACAGGGTCAAAGCATCAGAATAGGGGTAGGGTGATGACAATATGCACGCATTCTAAGAGTGGCGAGCATACACAGAGGAAAGAGGATGGGAAGGTAGTCTCTTACTACACCAAGATCCATACTGTCAAGAGCAGGACATCTAATCACACACCATTGCGTATGCCCAGCCTTGAATTGCCATTGATTGAGCTACGAAACATCCTCACAATCAATGATTGCAGTGGCATTCCCTGTCAACGCCATGTCTCGGCTGGGTTCTTCGATAGAGAAGATCCGCAATGGCATGGCAGGCTTGGAGGTTGCATTTGCTGGCGTTATCGGTAACGAGCATGTCTTGTTTGGTGTATGAGTGGGGGAGAGAAGTAGAGAGCAACAAGGCACAGTCCGGACGACTGATGTCTGAGATCGTGGGTGGTGTGGAGGCAATTCGCCGCCAGTACTGTCGAGATGGTTTGCCTAATGCAAGGAGTCTTGCACTTCGAAGCAAGCACGTAGGTAGCAGAGATCTACAGTTTCGAGTGATCATTGACGACGAGGACGGGGACGGGGACGAGATGTTCGGCAGAAAGCGGAGAGCAACCTGTCAGACAAATCGGCCGAAATAGCTTGTGAATGTCTGTAGAATTGATCGAATTGACTCTAGATGGACAGAATCTACTGCCTGGAATCCATGTAGAATTGCGCTTCAAATGAGTGTTGTATATTACTCAAGAGAAACGCGCCTGTTGGACAGGGCGCAGGCTAGCCGAAACCTGACCAATGGACGCCTTGAGGCGTAGGCTGTTTGACACAACCACAGACGTCTCTCGGCGTCATCGATGCCGATGTTGGGCCCACTTTTGAAATTTTCGTAGCATTCTCGATCCGTGACTCAATAAGAAGGACGCATTGGGGATTTGGCAGTTCACCTTTGCCCCTTCATACAACCTTACGGCGTCGCATTTGACGACATTTCGCCATGGAAGGACTCAAAGCTACATTCGCACAATGCAAGAAGGAAAATCGATCTGCCTTGGTGACCTATGTCACTGCAGGCTATCCCACTGCGGAGGAGACCCCAGACATCATGCTGGGCATGGAAGCTGGGGGAGCAGGTATACA
>JAABUK010009312.1_pt1 | contig 13471 bp, 9 predicted proteins | sample 5559141 | NCBI WGS metagenome assembly JAABUK01 (sample SAMN10711869, study PRJNA513367) | rock metagenome | isolation source: Antarctica rocks | place: Antarctica: Victoria Land, Pudding Butte nord | collected 2016-01-03
TAATTAAAAGATTGCCGGTTAAATTAAAATGCAGAATATTAATCTTTAACTATCATTCATTTCTTTTTGCCATAAAAATTATTTTACTCATTTACCAAATGCCTCAATGACTTATTGACCAAATGACCGAATATCTAAGATGTTAAACACAAGAGACCAATACGACGAAGTTGTAAAAAACTGCAAAGAAATATTTATAAAAAAAGTGTATGATTATGGTACATCGTGGCGGGTGCTAAGGATGATTTCTATAGTGGACCAGATTTTTATTAAAGCGCAGCGCATACGAACCATACAGGAACTGCAGGAGCAAAGAATAGCTGATGACATTGCAGGTGAATTTAAAGGCATGGTAAATTACGCTGTCATAGCATTGATACAAACAGACAAAGGAACTTCTATTGCCGAAGACCTTCCGGCAGAAGAGGCTGCAGAATTATATGATAAAAAAATACAGGTTGCAAAAGAACTAATGCAGGATAAAAACCACGATTACGGGGAAGCGTGGCGCGAAATGAGCCAGGAAAGTTTTACAGACCTGATATTGGTGAAGCTGCTGCGCATAAAGCAAATACTTATCCATCGGGGAAAAACACTCATCAGTGAAGGTATTGAGGCTAACTTTACGGATATTATTAATTATTCCATTTTTGCATTAATACTGATTGGCGAAGGTAAAGATTAACCTATGAAAACTGCACTTGCTGTTATAAGAATCATTGTTGGCGTTTTATTTATTTTTTCCGGTCTTATAAAAGCCAATGACCCGACCGGCCTCAGCTACAAGATGCAGGAATTTTTTGAGGTGTGGGGCTTGCAGTCTTTAAATAATTATACGCTTGTTTTTGCAGTCGTTATGAACGCTTTTGAGATTGTGGCCGGCGTAGCTGTTTTGCTGGGATGGAGAATGCGCTTGTTTAGCTGGCTCTTATTGCTGTTGATTATATTCTTTTCTTTTCTTACAGGTTTTGCCTTGTTTTCAGGCAAAATAAAGACCTGCGGTTGCTTCGGCGATTGCATTCCGCTCACAGCGCAGCAATCTTTTATTAAAGACTTACTTCTTTTACTGCTTATACTTGTCATTTTTATCAAAAAAGATATAATAAAGCCTGTTTTCAGCACAAAGTCAAGTTCTGTTTCAATTGGCTTAACTGTTCTTTTCTGTATCGTTTCCCAATGGTTTGTTTTAAATTATTTACCTGTTATAGATTGCCTTGCTTATAAAAAAGGAAACAATATTATCGAGAAAATGAAAATACCTGAAGGGGCGGTTGCAGATAGTTTTGCTATAAAGTTCAGATACAGAAAAGCCGGGAAAGAAGTAATATTTGGAAGCGATAATTTCCCGGAAGATTTTAATGACAGCACTTATCAGTTTATAGACCGTGTGCAGGAGCTGATAAGACCGGGAACAGTTGCAGCGCCTATAACTGACTTTATATTGTATGGTGAAAGCGGAGAAGATACAACGCTTCCAGTTCTCAATCAACCTAACTCTTATGTAATGTTGTTATCAAAAGATGCTGATGAAGCAGAAGAAGACTGGAGTAAAAATGCCGAAAATGTTTCAAAAGCCTGCAGGCAGAAAAGTATTCCTTTTTACATTGTAACAGCAACATCAGAAGCTGCCCAAAAACAATTGCCTGCAACAGAAAATATACACTATTTAAAATGCGATGCTACAGTCATAAAAACTGCCGCCCGTGTAAACCCGACTTATTTTGTAATGAAACAGGCAAATATAACGGGTAAATTTGCCAATAGTAATTACAAGAAAGTCATTAAGCAGCTGAACAATATTAAACAATAACTATTTTTCAACTCTTTTGATAATTGTAAGTTGACTCCTATCTTCTATCTTCTGATTTCAGCTTTGTTATTTAATAACCACTTCTTTAATCACCTTTTCGCCTAAAGCTTCGTTTACCCTTTCTATTATCTTCTCTTTTTGATACATAAGCTCGTTTTTAAGAGGACCGACATTGGTATGTATAAAAAGGGTATGATTTATTATTTGTATTTTATCAGTGTACTTCGCAATGGTTTTTCCCATCAGGTTTTCCCAAACCTGTTCAATCTGCAGAGCCTGAATTCCGGTTTTTAGAGGGCTTTTTTTAAGGAAAGCTTTTATTGCATCGCCAATTGATATTTCACTCATACAGTAAAAGTAAAAGCTCTTTTAGAATATCAGAAATATTCGTGATAATTGTTTATAATCAATGAATCCAATGATCTTTAAAAGTTTGTATCTTACTGTAAATCAAGGTATTTTTTATCAGGTTCATTTGAATGATTTACGTATAATTATTGCTTCTCAAAGAAAAATGGAAGTTACTTCTGAAACAATTTGTCCTTTATGCAGCCGCGACATTGCAGCGCCTTGCAACAGGCATCATTTGATTCCTAAAAGCAAGGGTGGAAAAAATACGCTTGCCATCCTGCTTCATAAGATTTGTCATGATAAGATACATGCTGTTTTTAAAGAAAACGATCTTAAAAAGTATTATAACACCTTTGAAAGATTGCAACAGCACGAAGAAATGGCGAAGTTTATAAAATGGGTGCAGAACAAAGAACCGGAATTTTATGACAAATCAGTTAAATTGAAAAGCCGGAAAGTGAAATAAAGTATAGAATTATGTTTTTTGATGTTGATTTATGGAAAAATTTTGTAAAAAAAATTAAAACTTTAATTTAAACGTAATAAAAGTTTTAATTTTCTTTATTCTATTATTTAGTCTTACTTAAAGTACTATAAAAGTTCTAACTCCTCTTCTTTGCTCTTTTTTTTATAAATTTTTATTGTGCCAATGAAATTCTTATTTGCACACCTGCTCTCGTATTGGTAATAGGCGCTGATGTTGATATGTACGGAATAATCTTCCTTTGGTCAAAATAAAATTTGACATTAACACGATTATTTAATACATAATCAATGGAAGGCTGAATGCTTACCACTTTTTGTCCGCCGGTTGTAAATGCGTTATCCTGGTCTAAACGACTGTTGCTGGTAGCATCGTCCCGCATGCTTAGGTCGAGGCGGAAGTTTACATCATTGTCAAGTTTCTTCTTTTTAGTTCCGGGAACTTTAAAAGGTAAATTAAACCCGCGTCTTCTCAGGCTGCCGCCAAAAGTCCACTCTGTGCTGTTTACTTCACTCAACTGGTAATCTATAAGACTCAGGCTCAATTGCCTGCTCTTTTTATATTGAAAGCTTGCCGAAAGCTGGCTTACGGTGGTTATATCAACTCCTATCAACGGGCTGAATGACTCTTGTATGGTAATATTCGGAACAAGGAAATAAGGAATAAAATTACCTGAAACAGAATCAATAAAACCCGGAGCGCTGTACCTGAACGGATCCTGGTAGAGCAGTGCGCTGTTAAAACTATTCATTCCCAAACTTCCTGTATAAGCATGCGTAAGACTGATGGCGCTGAAAATTGTGGCAAGTGCAGGAATTCTTGTAAGACCTGTATACGTTACTCTCCAGTTCGGTTTTGGTTTTATGCTGCTGAACGGATTTGATTTTATAGTCGGATTAGATTGCTTTATCAGTCCAACGTTTTTAGGATCCTGGCCGGAATAGGCTGCAATAAAAGATGGTATCAAAACATCTTGTGCATAGCGGTTATAGCCCGTATAGTATCCATCCTGACTTTTATCGCCTTTTTGATAAGGATTGCTTTTTGCCAACCGCTCAGATAAAATAAGACGATACGCCTCAAACTTTTTGAATGTTTGAGAAATCTCGGTCGGTTTATTTTTTGAAAACAAGGTTTTGAATGCTATATAAGAAACATTGAAGCCACCTGTCGCCAAGGGACTTAAGTGTTGGAAATCTCCGTTATCTGTCACTACTTTAAACAGCTCGCTATAATCCTTTGTATACGTTTTGTCAAGGTTAAGATCAACGGTAAATTCCCTGATAGGCTCAATCTGGGCAGTGAAGCTTAGCTTTTGATCAATGCTTTGTCTGAACATAAAGTTTAACGTCGTGTCGCGTGTTATTAAACCTTTTGCTGCTTTTTGATTTAACCAGTTTGTATCGGGCTGTTTACCGAAAACAAAATCAAGACCGGGAGCCATGCTATTCCAGTTTTGACCAAGCACCTGCGTGCTGTCTGTGTATCCCGGAATACGCGTACGATAGTTTTCTCCGTAATTAATGGAAGCACGTTTCACCATTGTCAACAAACGGCCGCCGGCTCTTGTCAGGCCATTCATTTCTACCGGCTGATTGGCTTTCAGTAAATGCGCTGCTTTCCGTTCGTCGCGACGCTGCTTTCTCCATTTACGCAAAGCGGCTCTTTTTGCTTTTCCGGTAAGTCCTTTAATCACATCGGCCTTTGCCGGCAAAGAAGACGCTGGTTTTGCATTGGAAGAAGAGCTGTCAGCTGAAGAAGTTTTTCTGTTACGCCCCGATTTATTAGTGCTGTCAGGCACGTCATCCAATGCTCTTAAAAAACGACTTTTGGCATATAACCGGGTAAAGTCAAACTCACCGTTCACATTATTTTCCTGGCTGTTTTCGATTGTATTTCCAATATCGAGCGCCAGCCTGCTTGCACCAATCCAGTTGTACGTTGTAGTATAACTGTAGCGGGCAGTTATCCAGTCTGTAAGCGGCAACTTGGCTAACGGAAGTGTGTAGCTCGCTATCGTTCTTTGCTGGTAAAGCGTGTTTCTGCCGCCTTTGAAAAAATTTCTGCGTACCGTATCTTTTTTTGCTTTGGTATCCAGACTTCCTTCAGGCTCATCTATACGGGCATTATTTACTGCAGAGTAATCGAGGTTAAATGATCTTGTAAGATCCCAGCGCATATTATAATACCGGTCGAAAGTGAAGAATTTATCATAAGTAGTGTCTACTCTTTCTACCTTATTATCATAGGTATTTACAATGCGCGGCACAAATTCGCCAAACTGCCTGTTGATGTCTGCTCTGAAACTTAATAAAGAAGGTTTAGGATTAAAATTAAAATCCCGCACTAACCCGTACCATGGAGATTTTGATTTAATACGTTTTTTAAATGGCTCATAGTATACCGGCTGGCTGTTGTAAGTATAGCCTAAACCCCCGCGGTGTTTTATTACATCATTTTTAGTAATGAGCGGGCTTGATTGCTCATACTTTATATAAGAATAGCTCACATCAAAATTACTGATGCTCCAGAGTCTTATTTTGCCGGTAGGCGTTACTCTTATATTGGTGAAATTAACCGTTTTTATAGTCGTTTTATCAAGCGCAGCTTTTTTGGCAGCGCTCTTTTCTTTTCCCGGCAGGCCTTTCAGCTTGTCTTTGAGCCTGATATCAAGATCATATGGGTCGTATTCGGGAGTACGAATCGTTTGGTTGATGCTTGCATAGAGCGGAACAGAGATATTAAACTTTTTAGGTAATAATCTTCCAAGCTCAAGATTGGCTGCGGCATCGTATTGGCTAAAATTGTCGCGTGCCCGCTCGTTTACTCTCTGCTCAAGTGAGCCGAAACCTGTGGTATATGTGTTTGCAGAAAGGGCAAGCGTACCAAGATCGGCAAGTGTAACGTCTACTCTTCCGGTTGCGGCATAACCGCCCTTCTCATTCAGTTTTGAAAGTCTGAGCTCATTAATCCATATTTCTGCATCTGCCGGCACTCCATCAGAGAGAGCGGTATTTTCAATACCAATTAAAAAAGCCTGTACTTCTCCTAAGTTTGGATTTCCTTTTATAGCATAGCTTCTGCTGCCAATGATTTCCTGGTAATAATTGTTTATATTTTGAATTTTACTATTTCTGCGCACTTTTAATTGTACAAGATCCTGGATATCGAAATCAAGGTTATTACTGTCCGGCCACACCTTTCGCTGGTCGAGATCAGTATTTTTGTAATTGCCGGGTTTAGTAACCTTAAGCGGGATCTTTATTTCATAATAATTATTAAGGAAATCATTACCAATGCGTATCACGGCATTTAACTGATTATCGTTGACGGGCTGGCTTCCGACTACGCTTTCTGCATGCACGAACATATTAAGCCGTCCATACTGGCGCATGTCAAGGTTCATTGTTTTAAACGAAGCCCTTATATCATTCGTCTGCAGATTACGTATCTGGTAGCTCATCGCCTGTTCATTCTGCAGCAGGTTTATGCCATTATTGCTTAGTTGCTGCACCCTTTCAATCCCAGGAGGAATTAAATAGTTAACCGGCTGGCGCTTACTGTTTTCTTCAAGATTTACGGCGAGCACATTGAAAGAAGTATTGCCAGCGGGAGGATTTTGAATATAATTACCGGTAGTATCAAGCTTAAAGGCGAAAGTTCTCCACTGGTTGCGAACGAGGTCTAAACGTGCAAAACGCAATACAACAGAATCTTCAAAACCAGTCAAAAACATTCTTACAAAACGGATAGATTTGAAGTCTGGGATATTGCCTACTTTTTTTTCGTAATCTTTTATGGGAACACGAAACAGATACCAGTTTTCAGTACCGGTAGTTCCGTCTGCATAGCGTATCGGTATTCTTTGTTTGTCTGTAACGTACCTGGTAACGCCAACCTGCATATTAGGGGTAAGGTCTATTCCATACTGATAATATTCTTCCGTCTCACTTAAAGTATTATCGCGGTTCAGATCTTCATTGTCAGGGTACAAAGTAGCGGCCGGGCTAAATTGGGAATTGCCTGTGGAAATAGGCGAATTGCCCTGCGGATTATTAAAGTTTTTGTAACGGCCTAAAATGCCTGTATTTGCCGCATCATAAGAATTATCGCGATACCATTTATAGTCGTCGTTGGAAGGATCCTGCTGCGCTCTTGCATACAATGGAGAGCCGGGGCCAAAATTAGTAAGAATGTTGTTTAAGTAACCGCTGCGCTTAATTGCCTCGTCTGCATCATTAAGACCATCCAGTCCTACATCCTGAAAAGGCCGGTCGGTCGGATCGTTGCTGAACGCTTGTGTTACCTGTATCGGGTTAACGGGTGTTCTTCCCCAGGTTGAAGTATTATCTACAGCAGATGGCTGATTAGGAGAATTTAAGCCATTCTCATAAAAACGCCGTCCATCCTTTAAGATGTCTTCGCTGATGGATCCGAGGTTCAGATATAATTTACCACCCTTGCTGGTTGGGTTTTTAATAAAAGGATCCTGTACCCAAAACTCTACAAACTCTACATTGCTCGTTTCAAAATCTGTCTGGTCAATAGACCGCATAATACCTCCCCAGCGCTGCCTTGGATTTTTTAGCTTACCATTTGCATCAACCTGGGCAGGACTGCTTTCATAGTTATAAGGTCCGATATCAGTGGGGTAGTACGACAGGTCAAAAGTGACTAATTGATTTTCTCCAAGATTGTTGGTACGTTGCGGATACAATTCCTGGTTAAACACTGCCCGAACGCGCGGATCACTTAATTCTGTTACATTCTTTCTGATAGGATTATTTACACTTCTCCTGTCCTGCAGTATCGGCTCTATGTTGTACCACGCAAGTTTTGCCCTGTTTTTATTATAATCAATACTATCAGTCAATGCTGCTTCGGGGAATGAAGGGTTTCCCTGCGGCGTGCTTGCCAGCGCCCATGAAATAAAAGGAAAACGAAGGTCAATGCTGTTTCGTGCTCCTTCAAAATCATCAATATAAATCAATCCCTCATTGCCCGATCCAATCTGTGAAGGATGCCCCGGTTTTAAATAAGCCGCCTCGCCATAAGCATTTATGGTAGATAAAGCAGTGCTGTTGTAAAACGGAAGCTTATTAAGAAGACGTGTAAGTTTAGGCGACTCAGTTCGGTAGTTAAAATCTACCCCGTACATTGTATTTCTGATCGGATCTTCACCATAATTCATTTTGGTGAAATAAGGCCTTTCTGAAAGACGTGCCATGCTTGCTCCTAAAGATAGTTTTTTATTGGCAAGGTAGTCAGCTCTTAATCCTAAAAAGCTTCTTTGCTGGGTGCCAAAGCCTGCATTATTCTCAAATTGTATATTTACGGGAATGCCGCTGTTAAGAATAGCGCTGTTTAAGATTTTTACAGTCCCAAGATTGTAATCTATGCTGAAATCAAAGCCTTCTTTCAAAATCTGGCCACCCGCAGTTACCGTTACGGAACCTGGAGGAACATTAAAAGCGCCTAAAGAGATTTCGGAAGAAGAGCTTCCCTTGCCGGAACCCTGCATTACATAACGGTTTAAGTTGGCATAAGTCTGTGCGATAGCTTTGATAGAGTCATAAAGCTGCCTGTAAACGTATTTGTTTTTGATATCCTGCGACTGCCCGGCAAAAGCGAGGGTATCAAGGTCTCTCCCAAAAGGCTCGAGAAGCGGGAAAATTATTTTGCCCTGCTGCGATAATACTGTAAAACCTTCTACAAAATCAAACACACCGTCCGGTACAGGATCGTTTTGATTATTTAACCTGTCGAGGTTTAATATGCGCAGCAAAGTTTTTCCTTCTACAGCAGGAGCCGCCTCGGGCAAAAATCTTTTTAAACCGCCGCTGGGTTCTTCGTATAATAAATTGAGCTTAAAATCCTGTTGCTGAATGCCGGGAAGATCAAGGGAGTACACATTTTTCATCATCCATCTCCATATTGGCAGCAACGGACGCTGTGAAGTTGCTTTTAATAGTTTTAGCATCAAAACCTTTTGCACACCCTGCGTAGAGTCTAAAGTAACATCCTGCGAAAATTCGCCTACCTGGAAAATTTTTCCATTGTAGCTGTATTGGTACGCTACACCTAAAACCTCGTCGGGCTGCAGTTGCTGCGAAAGGGATACAAAACCTATCTGGGGATTAAAATAGTATTCATTAGGACTGAGCTTGCGGGCAAATGTCTTTTCATAATCTTCCACCGGGTTTAGTCCTCTTGCCCTTAATATAGAATTTACCAGCACTGGGTTGCGAATGCTCGGGTTGGTGATCAGGGAACTATATAAATTATTGGCGCCATTATAAGGAAGGCTTCCTGCACCAACACCCTGGATGCTTGTATTGTATGGAGCGCCTTCGCCTAAATCCATAAAACCGACTACGTCTCTTGTTTCTGTAGTTGCTCCGGTACGGTTAGTAACCCATACTTCCAAACGAAGAATCTGCACTTGGGTGGTAACCACGGGCAGGTTTTTCATTGCTTTATTATAATTTGCCCTAAAATAATCCCCTAACAAAAAGTGTCGGTTTTCTTCATAATCATCCAGTGTTTTATTAAACTGGGTAGTAGCCGCTCCGCCCTGCAGTGCAAGTGATTGGCGCTGTGATTTTTGAGTGGCAATCACGCCGGTAACAAACAGTTTGCCAAACTGCAGCTGTGTTTTTATTCCGAATAAACTTTGCATGCTTGGTATCAATGTACCCTTGGAATTATAAGAAACATTACCCGCTTCAACCGATTTTATGATTTCATCATCCATTCCTTTATAATCCAGCTTTAGCTGGTTTTCGAAGTCGAAGTTGGCGAGGGTATTATAATTAATAGGCAGTTTCAGTTTATCTCCGATGTTGGCAATAACGTTAATATTAGAGTTCATGTTAAAGTCGAACCCCCCATTTTTTCGTGCGCTTTCCGGCAGGGTAGGATTCTTAATATTCTGCCCCTGGTAGCCGGCCATTATGTCTACATTTCCCTGAGGGCGAATATCTACTTTAAGGCCGTTGGGGCCTACACCAAAAATCCGGTCAAACAATTTATCATAAGTAAAAAGCTTCGGCCTGTCAACCTTACGGTTCAGGATACTTAAAGTATTTGCTCTTTTTCTGAAATAATCCGATTCTGCCTGACGTGCTTTAAAGCGCATCATTTCATCAAGCGTAAGATAAGTGGGCGTGCGGTAATAGGAACTGCCTATTTTTTCAATTACATAATATTGCTTTGTTTTCGGGTCGTACTCTATATCTCTTTTTATATATCCTGTATCAGAAAAATTGAAAGGATTATTTGAGTTATAGGTAAAAGGATCGCCAACACGATCTGTAACCGGGTAACGTGTGGTGTCACTTGTTTTGCTGCGTGAGGTATCCTGGGCATACGAATGAAATGCTCCGAAAGCAGAAAAAAATAAAATATATAATATTGAAGCAGAATAGTGATTGAAACGGATCAAAACTTATAGCTGTTTACGTATAATTTTGTTTATAGGCTAAATATTTTTAAGCGCTTTTTTAATAATATCTTCCAATGGAAGATTGCTGTCACTTATTTCTATAACGTTTTTTATGGCCTTTTCTGCGTTTGGCCGGGGTATTCCTAAAGAAATTAATGCGTTTAATGCATCGTTTTCTACTTTATTTGTTACTGAAGTGGTTAATATAGTTTCATTAAAGTTTTTACTCAGTTTATCTTTCAGCTCTAAAACCAACCTTTCTCCTGTCTTTCTGCCAATTCCTTTAATGCTTTCGAGCAACCGTGCGTTACCTTGCACAATAGCTTTCACTATTTCGTCGGGCTTCATTCCAGACAACATCATTCTTGCAGTTGCTGCACCAACTCCTGAAACACTTATAAGGTGTGTAAAAAGTTCTTTTTCCGCCATTTCAAAAAATCCATATAAAGTTTGATTATTCTCCGTTATATGAAGATAAGTATGCAACTGCCCGCTTTCCTTATTGCTGATGGCAGAGTAAGTATGTAAGCTTACCTGGCATTCATATCCTACGCCGTTTACATCAACAATTACCTGGGCCGGGTTTTTAAAAATGAACTTACCTTTTACAAAAGAGATCACGTGATTATGTTTAACAAAGAGTCAAAAATAAAAGATGAAAGCCTAATTTCAAATATTATTTTAAAGTTAAACAGCCCGAAACTTTCGTTACACTTACCTTCGCGACGCAAATTGCTAACGATAAAGGATCACTTTTTATTTGCCTCAATAAATAACGTAAAGCAAACATCGCCAAAATTTTTAAGCAAACATGGCAAAAAAAATAAACGCACTTATAACCGGTGTCGGAGGATATGTACCGGAATACAGGTTAACAAATAAGGAGTTGGAGTCGATGGTAGACACCACCGACGAGTGGATAAAAACACGTACCGGTGTTGAAGAAAGAAGGATTTTGAAGGGAGAAGGAAAGGCGACGTCTGACCTCGGCGCTCCGGCAGTAAAAAATCTTTTAGAAAAAACAGGAATTGACCCGCTGGAGATTGATTGTATCATTTGCTGCACGGTTACACCCGATATGTTTTTTCCTGCCACGGCTAATTTAATCAGTGAAAAAGTAGGTGCAAAAAACGCTTTCAGCTTCGATCTCGGAGCTGCCTGCTCGGGATTTTTATTTGGGTTGACCATGGGCGCTTCTTTGGTAGAAAGCGGCAGGTATAAAAAAGTAGTGGTAGTAGGCGCAGATAAAATGAGCGCGATAACCGACTACAGCGACAGAACTACCTGCATATTATTTGGCGACGGCGCCGGCGCGGTGTTATTAGAATCAGGCGAAGAAGGATACGGCGTGCTCGACAGCAATCTTAAAACCGACGGAACAGGCGGAAAATATCTTTATATGAAAGCAGGCGGCTCATTAAATCCTGCATCTGTGGAGACCGTGCTTGCTAAAGACCACTACATTTTTCAGGAAGGCCAGTCGGTATTTAAATTTGCTGTTGTTCGCATGGCCGATGTGGCGTATGAACTGATGCAGAGAAATAACCTTGATGGTAATGATATTTCATGGCTGGTTCCTCACCAGGCTAATAAAAGAATTATAGACGCAACAGCTAACCGTATGGGTATTCCGGCAGAAAAGGTGATGCTGAATATTATGAGATATGGCAATACTACTTCAGGCACTATCCCGCTTTGTCTGTGGGATTGGGAAAGTAAATTAAAAAAAGGTGATAATCTTGTTTTTGCTGCCTTCGGCGGCGGCTTTACCTGGGGCGCTACTTTGGTTAAATGGGCTTATGATGGAAAGAAAAGTTGAGGCATAAATAATTAAAATATTTTTTAGCATCAGAAATACATAAAATCTTCAACTTCCAATTATTGCAAGTCGTATTCTTTTAGTAGATCATCAGCCGGAATTCTTGAAATTGAGCTAAACTTTCTAATCATGGAAAGAGAAAGAGCCTGCTTATAATTCAGCACTTTACTCACTGTTCCTTTATCACCGTACTTACGGGCAAGGTCATCGGCTATATAATGAAAATCTTCCATTAATTAAATATTTACTGGGTTTGATTTATTAAAAATTAATGGTTCTATGAGGGATAGTATGGGTTATTATGATTAAGCTGCAATTGCCACGACCTTCAGGTCGTGGATAAAGAATAATAAATGAGAGGCTTTAGCCAAAAAAATAAAACAACAAACTATACACTAAAAGAAAACTTTTGCTAAAGAATATTAATAATTTTTGAATGCACATTGTTTTGAAAGAATTTTGGCTAAAGCCAATGCCTTAGTTTTTATACAACCACGACCTGAAGGTCGTGGCAATTTTAGCCATACAAATCGTCATAGAACCAAATTAATTATACAAATTAAACTTACTTACTCCTGCTCCATACAATAAAATCGGTCGGAGGAATCGTTGTAATTTCTAATTGCCTCAGTATTGTGACCAATTGTCCGCGATGATACGTGCCATGATTGAATAAATGCAGCAGCACCTGGTACACAGGTTGTTTAAATTGTTCCCTTTTCGAATTTCGGTAAATAAATTCATGCTCAAAAGCAGCGGAACTGCTTTTTTCAATCCACTCGTTCCACTGTTTTGATTGCATTAGTAAGCCTGATGCGACTTCCTGTATCGAGTTGTTTTCATTTACTGGCATTTCAACGTTTTCAATTAATTTAATGCGTTGCCACCAGATGCTTTCGGTATTCCATAAATGCAGAAGAGTCAGGTAAAGACTGCTGAAGCTGCTTGTTACCCTTCTTTTTACCATTTCTTCAGGCAATGCTGCAATAACGTCTATCATTCTTTGATTTGCCCAGATATTGTACAACGAGTATTGTTCAAAAATTTGTTTCATATTACTATCATTATTTTACTGACACTTTTTGTTATTTCATATAATTCTTAAAGACTCTTACTTTTACACGAATTCTTAGCGCCGCTAAAAATTTTCATTACTAAAATTAAACTTTATTAAATAAGAATAACTTTTTATGACAGGAAAAGTAAGATGGGCGATACTGGGCGCAGGCAAAATTGCCCACGCATTTGCAAAAGATTTTACCGCAGTTGAAAACGCAGAATTAGTGGCTGTTGCAGCAAGCGATAAAAGCCGTGCAGAAACTTTTGCCAAAGAATATAATATACCTTTTGTGTATACTTACGACGAATTATACAATAGCAAGGAGGCAGATGCAGTCTATGTCGCTACCACGCACAACTTTCATTATGAGCAATGCAAGCAATGCATGGAGCATGGCAAAAATGTATTGTGCGAAAAACCCATCACTTTAAATGATAAGCAGTTTAAAGAATTAGCCTGGATATCAAAGGAAAAAAATGTTTTTTTGATGGAAGCCATGTGGA
>JAABUK010009313.1_pt1 | contig 13471 bp, 16 predicted proteins | sample 5559141 | NCBI WGS metagenome assembly JAABUK01 (sample SAMN10711869, study PRJNA513367) | rock metagenome | isolation source: Antarctica rocks | place: Antarctica: Victoria Land, Pudding Butte nord | collected 2016-01-03
GGCGGTGCCCGCCACGTCGCTGGCGGCACTGAGGCCCACACCGCCGAGCGCCACGGCGAACTCGTCTCCAGAAATGCGCGCGACGCGGGCGCCGGGGTACGGAGAGGCCGCCTTGACGAGGGCCCTACCGACGCGTCGCAGCGCACGGTCGCCGGCGTGGTGGCCACGCTCGTCGTTGATGGTCTTCAGCTCATCGACATCGCACACGATGAGCGTCAGCGGGGTGCCCTGCTCGCGCCAGCGCGCGACGGCGGCGGTCAGGTGCTCGTCAAGCGCGCGGCGGTTCGCCAGGCCGGTGAGCTCGTCCTCGTACGCCAGCCGGGATACGCGCGAGAACAGCTCGCCGCGCGCCACCACACCCGCCAGCTGGGCGGCGATCGCCTCGAGGAAGCGCACGTCGCGGCCCCGAAAGCGCACAGCGGCGGGCAGTGTGGCCGCCCACACCTCTCCCCAGACCTCGCCGCCCACCACGATCGGCACCCCTATGTCGGATTCCTTTCCGAGCTGCCTGAGCAGGGCCACGGCGCGCGGATCGGCGTCCGGGTCATCGACGGCGTTGAAGTAGGGCATCGCGGTTCGCAGGAGCCGTTCGACGCTCGGGTGGTCGTCGAGGCTGTAGGTCTCGTCGTTGGGGCGACGCTCCTCCGCCGGTCCGAGCACCCCCGCGTTGACCAAGGTGCGCATCACGCCGCGGTCACGCTCCCAACGGCTGATCGAGAGCGAGCCGGCTCCCATCGCCTCACACGCGGCGTCGGAGGTCAGTTCGAGCAGGTCGTCGAGGCCGTTGGCGGCCGCGGCTGCGGCGGCGATCCGCATCAGGGCCTCGCGCTCGTCGCGCTCTCCGCGGGCGGGGTCGGTGCTGCCGGGCGGTTGCGTGCCGGCGCCGGGCACGGAAGGGTCTGTGGGCATCACGGTTCCTATCGACCCCGACCGGGCCGGCTTGAGCCGCGCGCGGCGCCTCTCGACGCTCAGCCGTAGCCGAGTGCCAGAGCCACGTAGAACGCCAACGGAACCGTGAAGAACACGGCGTCTAGGCGATCAAGGACACCCCCGTGGGGCCCGAAGAGCGTGCCGGTGTCCTTTACCTCGAGATCGCGCTTGACCGCACTCTCGAACAGGTCGCCGATCGGCGCGGCGATGGCCACGAGAAACCCGATTAGGAGCGCGTCGAGGCCCGAGAACCAGTCCTGGTAGAGGCCGGCCGCCCAGAATGCCAGCGTGCCGCCGACAAGTCCCGCGACGAGACCCTCGACGGTCTTGTTCGGGGAGATGTCCGGCGCGAGCGGCGTACGGCCCCAGGCACGACCACCCAGATAGGCGGCGGTATCCCCGATGAAGGTCCCGACGAGCACGTCGACGAGCAGGCCGTCGCCGTGGGGCAGCTCGCGCAGGAACACGGCGTGAGCCAGCGGCAGGCCCACCCAGACGATGCCGAACAGGGTGGCCGACAGCCCCCACGCCATGTTGTCGAGGGTGGTCCGCACCAGAGCGAGCAGGAACATCAGGGGGAAGGCGGCGACCAGCGCGATCAGGATCGTGGTCCGGTCCTCGTAGAGCGCGAGCAGCACCATCGCGGCCATGGTCAGATAGCCGGCCAGGTCGACCGGCCGGGCGCGGCGCATCAGGCCGTAGAGCTCCCCGAGCGCGATCACCCCGAGGGCGATCAGTCCCAGCGCCAGGATCAGCCCGCCCTGGACCACGATGAAGATCGCGAACACCCCGGCGGGGATCGCGACCAGGATGCGCGATGCCAGCTCCGACTGCCTGGACCGCCTTGGCTCGCGCGCGCTCACGTTACCGCGCCCCGAACCGCCGCTTGCGGCTGGCGTACTCGGCGAGTGCCGCCTCGAAAGCCTCGGTGGAGAAGTCCGGCCACAGCTCGTCGCTGAACACGAACTCTGAGTAGGCGCACTGCCACAGCAGGTAGTTGGAGATGCGCTGTTCGCCGCTGGTGCGGATCAGGAGGTCGGGGTCGTGCATGTCGGGCGCGTAGAGCAGTCGGGCGAAGTCGGCTTCGTCCCCGTCGGTGAACTTTCGCGCCGCGTCGACGATCTCCGCCCGGCCGCCGTAGTTGAAGGCGACGAAGAGCGTGATGCGCGTGTTGTCCGCCGTAGTGTGCTCCGCCCAGTCCATCTTGGCCCGCAGCGCCTCCGAGACGCCCTCGCGTCGGCCGATGAAGCGCATCCGGACGTCCTCGGCGTCGAGCTCCGGTGTCTCGCGGTCGATCCGCTCTCCGAACATGCCCATCAGCCCGGTCACCTCGGCGGGCGAGCGGCTCCAGTTCTCGGTGGAGAACGAGTACACGGTGAGCTCCTCGATGCCCAGCCGCGCGGCATCGCGCAGGCGGGCCTTGACGACGTCCGCGCCGGCCTGGTGCCCCGCCAGCGGCGACAACCCCCGTCCCTGCGCCCAACGGCCGTTGCCGTCGGTGATGATGGCCACGTACCTGGGGACGGCTCCCTCGGACCCAACGACGGAATCCGCGTCTGGAGCTACTGGGTGTCTCCCATTATCTCCTGCTCCTTGCCCGCGAGCAGGCCGTCGATGTCGCCGATCCGCTCGTCGGTGAGCTTCTGCAGCTCGGACTCGGCACGGTGCTCGTCGTCGGCTCCTATCTCGCCGTCCTTCTTCAGCTCGCGCAGGTCCTGCATCGTGTCGCGGCGGGTGGTGCGGACGGCCACGCGACCCTGCTCGGCCAGGCCGTGGACGACCTTCACGAGGTCGCGCCGGCGCTCCTCGGTCAGCTCGGGCACCGACAGCCGGATGAGGTTGCCGTCGTTGTTGGGCGTCAGTCCCACATCGGACTCGAGGATGGCCTTCTCGATCGCCTTGATCGAGGACTTGTCATAGGGCGTGATGGTGAGCAGCCTGGCCTCGCTGGCGGCGATGTTGGCCATCTGCTTCAGCGGGGTGACTGCGCCGTAGTAGTCGACGTCCACGCGGTCGAGCAGCTGGGGAGATGCGCGCCCGGTGCGCACGGTCGCGAACTCGCCGCGCGTCGCATCGACCGACTTGGCCATGCGCTCACGGGCCTCGTTCATGAACTCGCGGACCAGCTCGCTATCCATCTGTCGACACCACGGTTCCCACCCTCTCGCCGCACACTATCCGGTCGATGTTGCCCTCGTCATCGAGGTTGAAGACGTGGATCGGAAGGTTGTTGTCCATGCAGAGCGAGAGCGCGGTGGAGTCCATCACCTGGAGCTGCTGCTCGATCGCCTCTCGGTGGGTGATCCGCTCGATGAATCGCGCGTCGGGATCCTTGCGCGGATCGGCGGAGTAGACCCCCTCCACCCCGTTCTTGGCCATCAGGATCGTCTCGGCGTGGATCTCGAGCGCGCGCAGCGCGGCCGCCGTGTCGGTGGTGAAGAACGGGTTGCCGGTGCCGGCGGCGAAGATCACGATCCTCCCCTTCTCGAGGTGCCGCATCGCGCGCCGCCGGATGTAGGGCTCGGCGACCTCGGAGATCTGCATGGCCGACATCACGCGCGTGACTGCGCCCTGCTTCTCGAGGGCGTCCTGCAGTGCCAGCGCGTTGAGCACCGTGGCCAGCATGCCCATGTAGTCACCCGTGGCCCTGTCCATGCCGGCCGCGGCGCCGGACAGGCCGCGATAGATGTTGCCGCCACCCACGACCACCGAGACCTCCACCCCACGCTCGGCCACCTTCTTGACCTGGGCGGCGATGGCGGCGATCCGCTCGGGGTCCGCGCCGTACTCGAGGCCGCCCATCAGGGCCTCCCCCGAGAGCTTCAGCAGGACGCGCTCGAAGACGGCTCCGGCCAACGCCCTAGTCCCCGATCTTGAAGCGGGCAAAGCGGCGGACCACGACGTTCTCGCCCGTGCTGGCCGAGAGCGCCGCCCGCATCTCCTCGATGGTGCGCCCCTCGTGCTTGTCCTCGTTGATGTGCCTCTGCTTCAGCAGGACCGTCTCCTCGAGCCACTTGCGCATGCGGCCCTCGGCGATCTTCTCCTGGACCTGCTCGGGCTTGCCCTCGCCGGAGGCCTGCTCCTTGAGCACCTTCATCTCGGCGTTGCGGTCAGCCTCGGGCACCTCCTCCTCGGATACGTAGCGCACGCTGGACGCAGCCACGTGCGAAGCCACGTCGCGGGCGAACTCCATGAGCTCGTCGTTGCGGGCCACGAAGTCGGTCTCGCAGTCGACCTCGACCAGCGCACCGACCTGGCTGTTGTGGTGCACGTAGCTGACCACGACGCCCTCGCTGGCCGCGCGGTCTCCGCGCTTGGCGGCCTTGGCCTGGCCCTTGACGCGCAGCAGCTCGATGGCCTTGTCCATGTCGCCTTCGGCCTCGACCAGCGCCGACTTGCAGTCCATCATGCCCGCGCCGGTTCGCTCGCGCAGCTCCTTGACGTCCTTGGCTGCGATGTCCGCCACGACTCAGGCTCCTTCGCTTGGATCGAACACGCGCTGCTCGGTTGGCGCCGCGGGCTGTGGCGGGGCGGCCTCCGGGGGCGTCGGTCCGTCGGGAACGGCCTCGGAGGTGCCGGCGGCCTCCTCGGCCTCCTTGCGCGCTGCCTCCTCGGCCTCGCGCTTGGCCTGCTCCTCCGCCTCGCGGGCCGCCTTCTCCTCGGCGTCCTTGCGCGCGGACTCCTCGGCCTCCTTGCGGGCGGCCTCCTCCTCGGCGCGGACCCGCTTGTTCTCGTCGCCCACGACCCCCGAGATCGCCTCGATGATGACCTTGCAGGACCGGATCGCATCGTCATTCCCTGGGATCACGAAGTCGACGTCGGCCGGGTCGCAGTTGGTGTCCACGAGCCCGATCACCGGGATCTTCAGCCGCTTGGCCTCCGCGATGGCGATGACCTCGGTCTTCAGGTCGACCACGAACATCGCGTCGGGCGGGCGCTGCATGTCGCGCACGCCGCCGAGGTTGAACTCGAGCTTGTCGCGCTCCTTGATCGCCTTGATCCGCTCACGCGTCGGGAGCAGCTCCATCGATCCGTTCTCGGTCCAGTCCGTCAGCTCGTGCAGGCGCTTGATGCGCTTGGACACGGTCTGGAAGTTCGTGAGCAGCCCGCCGAGCCAGCGCTGGTGCACGTAGGGCATGCCACAGGCGGTGGCGGCCTCAGCGACCGTGTCGCGAGCCTGCTTCTTGGTGCCCACGAACAGCACCGTGCCCCCGCGCCCCGCCACGTTCGCAGCGAACTGCTGCGCGGTGTCGAGCAGGACCTCGGTCTTCTGCAGATCGATGACGTGGATGCCGCTGCGTTCACCGAAGATGAACCGGCGCATCTTGGGATTCCAACGGCGCGTCTGGTGGCCGAAATGCACACCGGCCTCCAGCAGCTCTCTGAGCGTTACTTGAGCCAACTGAATCGTTCCCCTTGGTTTGGTTGTGGCAATGGCCCGCCGGCGGTGGCGTGGACTCGGGCATCGCAGCCCGGGCAGGGTCACGGTCGGCCCGGCGGGGTAGGAAATGGGTGAGCGTCAAGGATAGGCGCCTCGCCCAACGCGGGCGTTACGGCCGCCCGAAGCTATCGGGGCGAGCCCGAAGGCCCGCCCCGTGCACGCGTCCTGCCCGTGCAGTGTGAGTCGGGCGCGACCACCGGTGGTAGGGAGGGGATCGGCCCGACATCTGCACCAACGCGCCTGGCGGGAAAACCTTGCGGCCACAAACAAAACGGGACGGCTTCCGAAGAAGCCGTCCCGCCTCGAATCAGCCTCCGTCTGGCCCTCCGGAGACTGGGTCCCGCCGGGCCGACTCGAGTGATCGAGCCAGATCGGCGGGTGGTTTGGACTCGCAGTTGATTTCTTCCCCCGTGACCGGGTGGGCAAACATGAGCCGGTGCGAGTGCAGCCATTGGCGCGAAAGTCCCAAACGGCGCCCCGCTGCCCGGCCGCCGTAGCGCGGATCGCCGCACACGGGATGGCCGATCGCGGCCATGTGCGCCCTGATCTGATGGGTGCGGCCGGTCTCGAGCCGCACCTCAAGCAGCGTCGTCGACGGACACGCCTCGATGATCGCGAAGTGGGTGACGGCGGGTCGCGGGCGGTCCGTGGCCGTCGAGACGGCCGTCCGGTTGCTCCGGTCGCGGCCGAGCGGCGCGTCGATCGTTCCCGCAAGGGCGGAGGGCCGGCCGTCGACCAGCGCCAGGTAGCGGCGAGCCATCGCGCGGTCCCTGATCATCTGTTGCAGCTGCGCGTGGACCACTTCGGAGCGGGCGACCACGAGCAGACCCGAGGTGTCGCGATCGAGGCGGTGGACGATGCCCTGGCGTTCCGGGTCGGTCCCCCCCGCGATACGTCCAGCCAGCGCCTGGGAGAGCGTGCCCTGAACAATGCCCGCGCCGGGGTGCACCACCACACCAGCCGGCTTGTCGATGACAATCAGGTGCTCGTCCTCCAGCACGACCGCAAACGGGACATCCTTTGGCGCGACGGCCGGCGCCGGCTCTTGCGCCGCCACCTCGACGACGTCGCCGGCGGCGACGCGGTGGGACTTGGCGTGGCTGGTGCCCGACACCGTCACCCGGCCGGCCTCGATCACCTTCTGGGCCGCTGCCCGCGTCGGCGCGAGCGCGCGGGCGACCATGAAGGCGTCGAGGCGGAGCCCGGCGTCCGCGTCGGTCACGGTCGCGTTCACCGCTCTACGGCCGGCCCCTCGATCACATACAGCAGCGCGAGCACTCCCAGCACGATCGAGCTGTCGGCCACGTTGAAGGCGGGCCAGCCGACGGGATCGATGAAGTCGATCACCGCCCCTTCGCGCACCCGGTCGATCAGGTTGCCAAGCGCCCCGCCGAGCAGCATGCCGACGGGCAGCCACAGCCACGCGCGCCCCGCGTTCAGCGCGAACCATGCGACGAGGCCCACCAGCGCCAGGGCGATCAACACCCCGACGATGGCCCCCTTGCCCTCCAGGAACCCGAAGGCCACGCCACGGTTGCGCGTGTTGATCAGGTCGAGGCCGAAGAAGACGTTGACGCTCTCGTCGCGGTGAAGCGACGAATCGACGATCAGCTTGGATGACTGGTCAAGCGTGAGCACGACCACCAGTGCCGCGGCGGCGCGGGCCCACCCGACGGTACGGGACACGGTGGTCAGCCCCGGATCAGGCCGGCGACGATCCCGCCCACGACCTGGAGCACGATCAACCCGACGAAGGGGCTCAGGTCCAGGGCGCCCGGCCCGATCCTGAGCGGCGGCAAGAACCGGCGGAACAGGTTCAGGTAGGGGTCCACGACGTCGGTGACGAACGAGACCACGGCGTTCAATGCCCGGTTGTAGGGGATCCTGGGGATGAAGCTCAACAGGATTCGGATGAAGATCAGGATCGAGTACACGAGCACCAGCGTGCTCACGTAGTTGGCGACGTCACCCCGGGTCATCGGGTGGCGTCCATCACGAGGTCGACCGCCGCTTGCAGGGCCGCGGGGAGACCGCGTTCCTCGAGCACGCCGAGCCCCTTCTCGGTGATGCCGCCGGGGGTGGCCACGCGGTCGCGTAGATCGATCGCGTCGAGGTCGTTGGCGTCGAGGTAGGCGGCAGAGCCGGCCATCGTCTCGACCACCAGCCGCATGGCTTGGCGCTTGTCCAGCCCGTGGCTCGTGCCGGCCTCAGCCAGCGCCTCGACCACCACCGCCATGAACGCCGGGCCGCAGCTCATGATCGCCATGGCGGGCTCGAGCAGCGGTTCGTCGAGCTCCATGACCGTGCCGCAGCGGCCGAGCAGCTGCATCAGCTCGCCGACCGGTCCCTCGGCCGCATGGCTGCCGGGCGAGTAGCCGAACACACCGCGGCCGACCTCGACCGGAATGTTGGGCACGAGGCGATAGATCGGAACGCCGGGGTAGGCGACCTCCAGCCGGTCGATAGTCACCGTCGCGACGATTGACGCGAGAGCATCGGCGGCCCCGTCCATTTGATCTGCGACCTCGTCGAGCTGAGCGGGCTTGTGCGACAGCACGACCAGGTCGCACCGCTCGGCGAGGTCCGCGTTCGACGTCGCGACGTCGCCCCCGATCTCATCTGCCAGCCGCTGGGCGCGGTCGGCGTCGGGGTCATAGACGAGCGCCGGTTCGGCCATGCCACGAGCCAGACCCGTGGCCATGCTGCCTGCACCGATGAACCCGACCTTCACGACCGAGCAGATTAGGGAACGGAGTCCTTCCAGGGACGCCGGGTGGATCTAGCTTTGGTTGAAGAAGCCCTTTTCGATGAGGCGGGCGCGCTCCTCGGCGGACACTTCCACGTTGCGCGGCGTGAGCAGGAACACCTTGTCCGCGATCCGCTGCATTCCGCCGTCGAGTGCGTAGGTCAGGCCGGAGGAGAAGTCGATCAGCCGCTTGGACAGGTCGGCGTCGATGCCCTGCAGGTTCAGGATCACGGGCACCGTGTCCTTGAACTGGTTGGCGATCTCCTGGGCGTCGTTGAAAGCCTTGGGCACCACCAGGTGCACGGTGTCGAGGCCACCTCCGCCTCCGCCGTTGCCATCTACTGATCGAAGTACGCGCGTCTCGCGCGGGCTCTCGTCGGCGAAGATGTCGTCGAACTCGTCGCGGCGGCGGCGCTGCAAGCGGCGCACGTTGGGCCTGTCGCGGTAGCGGTCCTCCAGCTCGGCCTCGGGCTCCGGTGCGGACCGCTCGCGGTCTGGCACCGCTTCGTAGCGCGGATCTTCCTCCTCGGCAAGGCCGAAGTAGACGAGCGCCTTGTGCCATGTATCGCTGATCGCCATCGGGATGAGGTTTCGCGCAGTAAGCGGGAATCCCTTCGTGAGGGTATCTGTCCGCGAGGATGAGTCAACGTCATGTCGATCGTGCCTCGGCCTCCACATCCCTTCTCGTGCTCCCCGGTTCTGGGTCTCGACCTTGATGGCGAGGTCGAGGGCGACGGCGGCGCGCTCGTGCTCCTGCACGGGCTGACGGCCACCCGCCGGTACGTGCTGCAGGGATCTCGCGCACTCGCCAAAGCCGGATACCGGGTGGCCGGTTACGACGCCCGCGGCCACGGCTCGTCCTCCCCCGCCCCCGGCGGGGCCTACGAGTACGCCGACCTGGTTCGTGACCTCGAGGCGGTGCTCGACGCGCTCGGGATCGATCGCTGCGTGCTGGCGGGAAGCTCGATGGGCGCGGCGACGGCGATGGCGTTCGCCCTTGAGGCCCCCGATCGGGTCCGGGCGCTGGTGCAGATCACCCCCGCCTATGCGGGGGCGCCCTACGAGGATGCTGAATCGCTGGCCGGCTGGGACGCCCGCGCCGACGCGCTCGAGGCCGGTGACGTCGACCGGTTCGTGACCCTGGCCGGCGCCGACGACGTGCCCGAGCGCTTCCGCGAGGCAGCGCGCCTGGCGGTGCGCCAGCGGATCGAGCGCCACGACGACCTACGTGCGGTGGCCGCGGCGACCAGATCGATTCCTCGCTCGGCAGCGTTCCACAGCCTGGACAGCCTCAACGATCTCGACGTGCCGGTGCTCGTGGTGGGCAGCCGAGATGACACAGACGCCCAGCATCCGCTGGCGATCGCCGAGGATTACGCCGACCGCCTGCCCCGTGGCGAGCTGGTGGTCGAGGATGAGGGCGCCCCGCCGCTTGCCTGGCAGGGCGCCAAGCTGTCGCGTGCGATCGCCGCGTTCCTCGAACGTCAGGCGTAGAGGGCGGTTCCGATACGCACGATGGTCGCTCCCTCCCGGGCAGCCACCCAGTAGTCCTGGGTCGTGCCCATCGAGAGGCGCTCGAGGCCGTGCTCGGCGGCCAGCCTCGCCAGCCGCTCGAAGTGCGGGCGGTTGCGCTCGGCGTCCTCGGTGAATGGAGGCATCGTGGCCAGGCCCGTGACCGGCACCGGGCAGCGGGCGATGAAGTCACCGAGCTCCTCCGGCGCGATCCCGGACTTGTCCTCCTCGCCGGCCACGTTGACCTGGATCAGCACCTCCGGCGCGGGCGTGGCCTCGAGCTTGGCAAGTGCCGAGTCCGAAGCCACCGAGTGGATCAGGCGGACGAGCGGCGCGACGTCCTTGACCTTTCGGCTCTGCAGCGCCCCGATGAAGTCCCAGGTGAACAGGTCGGCGTGGGCAGCGTGCTTGACCTGAAGGTCCTGGGCGCGGTTCTCGCCCACCAGCTCGATGCCGGCCTGAGCCAGTACCGGAAGCTCCTCCACCGGCACGTACTTGATGGCAGCGCAGATCTCGATGGCTGCCGGGTCGGCCCCGGCGTCGGCCATGCGTCCGCGCACGCGGTCGAGGTTGGCCCGCACCGCATCGGGGTCGAGGTCGGTGAAGGTGCGCCTCAGATTCGCCATACGACTCCCGACTGGCGACCGGTGACGCCGCCGTCGCGGCGGTGCGAGAAGAACAGGTCCTCGCGGCAGAAGGTGCACAGGTCTACATGCTCGACCGCGGTCACCCCGGCCGCGCGCAGGCGGGCCTCGGCGACGGCGCGCAGGTCAAGCATTCGCCCCTCGGCCGCCCCGTACACGTCGGCGAAGGCCTCGAGCACCTCGGGACCGACCTCGAAGCAGCACCGGCCGATGCCCGGGCCGATCACGGCCGCGGGTGGCTCGTCGAATTGCGATGCGCCGCGCGCGATGATTCCGGCGGCCACGCCGCGCCAGCCGCAATGCAACATGGCCACCCTCCCGGGGCCCGCCAGGGCGACAGGCAGGCAGTCGGCCGCCAACACCAGGAGGCCGAGCCCCTTCACGGCGGTCACGTGGCCGTCGGCCTCGACGAGGGCCCGGTCCACCGTCGGGGGGGCATCCCACTCGGTCAGCTGCGCCCCGTGAACCTGGAGTCCCGCCGCGATCCGGTCCGGCTCGAGTCCGATCTCTTGGGCCAGCACGCCGCGGTTACGGGCCACGCGTTCGCCGTCGTCGTCGGTCAGGATGCCAAGGTTCAGCGAGTCGAAAGGGGCCTCGCTGACTCCACCGAGGCGGGTGGAGAACGCCACGCGAGCGCCCGGCAGGTTGCGTACGATCGCCCGGTTCATCGGGGCGCTCCCGCCGCCTCGAGCGCGCTGCGCAGCTCCTCTTCGCGCCCGGCGATCTCGCCATCGAGCTTGCGGTCGAGCGTCGTCGCCAGGGCGCGTCCCAGGGCGGGAGACTCCGACACGCCGGCGGCGCGGAGGTCGTCGCCGGTGATCTCCAGACGGACCAGACTCAAGTGGCGCACCCAGTCGAGTATCGGGGCGGCAGGGGCGCCCATGCCCAGCGCGAGCGCCAGAGTCTCGGGTGACTCGCCACGCAACAGCGCCGCCAGCTCCGACGGGCGGCGCTCGCGAAGGCGCAGCGCGGCCGCGATCTCCGGCGCCGCCCGGGCCGCGCCGACCACGGTGTCGCGTTGCGAGCCGATCACCTGCAGCCGATCGATCCAGACGGCCAAGGAGAGGGAGTCGGCGGTCACCAGCGCGGCCAGACCCGCCAGGACGCGGTCCGCCGCGGTCTCGAGCGCTCCCAGCTCGGCGCTGGCCACAAGGTCGGGGTCGGCGCGCAGCTCCGGGTGCAGCGCCTGGTCGAGGCCGAGCCCGTGCAGCCGTTGCACGGCCTTGGCGGCGTCGACCTCGCCAAGCAGCCGCAGCAGCTCGTCGCGGATGCGCGGCCCCGAGACCGTGAGCACGGCGCCCTCATCGATCGCGGCCAGGGCCTGACGCTCGGTCTCGAAGTCGAGCGCAAAGTCCAGCCGGGCGGAATAGCGGACCGCCCGCAGCAGACGGGTCGGATCGTCGGTGAAGCTGCGCTCGTGCAGCACGCGGATCAGCTTCGACTCGATGTCGGCGACACCCCCGTGCGGATCGTGGAGGCGGCCCAGCTGGTCGCCGCTAAGTCCGATCGCCATCGCGTTGACGCTGAAGTCACGCCGGGCGAGGTCCTCGCGCAGCGAGGACCAGCGCACCCGCGGCAGCGCCCCGGGCTCGACGTAGAGCTCGGTGCGGGTGGAGGCCACGTCGATCACGACCCGGTCGGCGGTCACGGTTGCCGTGCCGAACCGCTCGTGGCGGACCACGGTGCCGCCGAGGCGACGCGCGATCTCCTGCGCCGCGGTCACGCCGTCGCCCTCCACCGCGACGTCGAGGTCGAGCGCGGGCACGCCCCGCAACAGGTCACGTGGCATGCCGCCGACCAGATACGCGGGGGGCAGCCCCTCGAGGGTGGCGAGCAACCGCTCCACGCCGGGCGCGGCGCGCACCTTCTCCCTCAGCTCAGAGCCCACGGGCCTCATGGGCCCATTGTCGCGGACCACCCGGCCGCGACTACAGCCGCACCGGCACGCCGGCCGCGTCCATCGCGACCTTTGCCTCGCCGACCGTGTACTGGCCGTAGTGGAAGATCGAGGCACACAGCACGGCATCGGCCCGCCCCTGCTGGACGGCGTCGACGAGGTGCTCGAGCCGACCCGCGCCGCCGGAGGCGATCACCGGCACGTCTACTGCATCGGCCACCTGGCGCGTGAGCTCCAGCTCGTAGCCGTCCTCGGTGCCGTCGCGATCCATGCTGGTGAGCAGGATCTCCCCCGCTCCGCGCGCCACCGCCTCGCGCACCCAGGTCACGGCCTCCAGTCCGGTCTCTGACCGCCCGCCGTTGACCACCACCTCGTAGCCGCTGGCGTCGTCGCGCTTGCGGGCGTCGACGGCGAGGACAACGCATTGGGACCCGAACACCTGCGCCATGGCGCCGATCAGATCCGGGTCAGCCACCGCCGCGGAGTTGACCGAGACCTTGTCGCAGCCGGCGTCGAGCACCTTCTGGGCGTCGGCCGGAGAACGGATGCCGCCGCCGATCGTGAACGGGATGAATACGTCATCGGCCACCCGGCGCGCAAGCGCGGCGGCGGTCTCGCGCCGATCGCTTGACGCCGTGATGTCGAGGAACACGATCTCGTCGGCTCCCTCGTCCTGGTAGCGGGCGGCCAGCTCCACGGGGTCGCCGGCATCGCGGATGTCCACGAAGTTGGTGCCCTTGACCACGCGGCCCTTGTCCACGTCAAGGCAGGGGATGACCCGCTTGAGCGGAGTCATCAGGACTGGCTACGGGGGGCTAGCGCCCCCCGCGCCCCCAAGAATCCGTGGCCGGCTGCCGTGAATCTCCAGGGCGCGCGTCGAGCTCGGCCTGGGCCTGCTCGACCGTGAAACGACCCTCGTACAGAGCCTTGCCCGAGATCACGCCGGTCAGGTTGAGCAGGCGCAGGTCGCGCAGCGCGGCCATGTCCTGCACGCTGCCCACCCCGCCGGACCAGATCAGCTGACCACGCACGGTGTCGGAGATTCGCCTGACCTCCTCCACGTCGATGCCTTCGAGCATGCCGTCACGATCGGCGTTTGTGTAGATGAAGCGATGGGCCCCCTGCGCCTGCAGGCGCTCGATCAGCTGCTCGGGCAACATCTGTGTCGAGCGCGTCCATCCCGACACCGAGACGCGACCGTCGCGCACGTCGACGCCCACGAGGATGCGCACGCCCCAGGTGGCCAGCGCCTCCTCGAGGAACGCGGCGTCGGTGTAGGCCGCTGTGCCGATCACCACGCG
>JAABUK010009319.1_pt1 | contig 13465 bp, 18 predicted proteins | sample 5559141 | NCBI WGS metagenome assembly JAABUK01 (sample SAMN10711869, study PRJNA513367) | rock metagenome | isolation source: Antarctica rocks | place: Antarctica: Victoria Land, Pudding Butte nord | collected 2016-01-03
TTTGACCCTGCCTGAAGACACACATCCACAGACTTGACAAAATACTGTGCTTTGCATAGATAGCAACTCAAAAGCAATCCTTCGCGAGCTGTCCCTAGACAGCATAATGCCAATCTTGCTGCATGAGAAAGGTCATTGTTGCAAGACTGCAGCGACCACTTGCTGCTTTCTGAACCAATAGTGACAGCAGTATATCTGCTTCACGGTCCACAGAACAACAGACATGTGCAGCAGTCGCAGTACAGTATTTCAGCATCTTCTCCTCACACATTGGATCCTGTGGGTCCATGTGAGGAATCTGTATGGTTTAAGCCCAAGCCTGATGTCAGGCCTAGCGCATTTGCTATGCTATTGGTGTTATGAGCTGACAGCTGCGACAAACTGTCTGGCTGCATCATCTGCAGCCACACACACACACACATTGATCAGACCAACGCATCATCCAGCACACACAGACAGCTACAGCAGGAGCGCCCAGTGACAACACACCAAAGCCTGGCAGGGAATGCAAATACTGCAACAGCATTACCTGGACGTGGACTACATTGCCAGCAGGCACTTGGCCGCCTTGCATGTGCTGATGGTCCACCAGCGCCTGCGCACCACAAACTTTACATCCAAAAACTTTGTAGAAGACAAAAGAAAAGACTACGCCTTTCAGCGGCAATTTAATGAGAAGCCAAGTATTATATTGAGCTGCCCAGGGCCAGAAACTTTGCATCCACGAGCGCAAGGCAGCTTGTGCACAGAAATTTGTAGAGCAAGCTACAGCAATACATGTGGACAGCCCCAGCTACAGGCTGCAGGGCATGTCATGGCAACATCAGCTGGGAGCACATAAAGCTGACGCCCAAAATGCCTGCCTGTGCCAAAAGTCAAACAGTGGCTGCTTTTGAGAGCCTTGAAGCTTGAGGACAAGCTTTTTGCCAATTGCCTTGCTGAGTACAGAACACATGCTTATAAGCCTAGCACGGCTTATGCTCGCCAAGTTGCATGTCGACTAAGCAAATAATGTCTGGGCATCTATCTACATAGCAGATAGTAGAGCAGTACCTGCATGTCGGCAGATGGTACATTGAGCTGCTGCTCCAGTCTATTTGGCAGACACTGCAATATGCTCTGCTGCTGCTGCTGCACAGCTTGGTTGTGCTGCTGCTGCTGTTGCTGCTGAACAGAATGGTTCAGCTGCTGCTGCTGCTGCACAGCCTGATTGTGCTGTAAACTCTCTTGCACCTGAGGCAATGTCACCTTTGAGGTCCTTAGCAATCAAAACACATTGTTTTAACTGGAGGTTACTGATTGGTAGTGTGTCTGTAAGGCGCAAAGAGATTGGGAATTACATGCATTGCAATGATAAGGCATGCTTGAAAGTGCAAAGTGCAATGACATGGGACTCTTGAGCGTCCAGCATTGCTCAGCAATGAACTATCTCATGTGCATAACAAGACAGAACACCAGCCAGGCATATAGACTTTGCTGAATGCATGAACTCACAGAAACCAATGGAATCCACAATGGCTTTACCTGCTGCTGCAGACTGCCTATCTGCTGTGAAGAGAGCTGGCGATGAAGAGCACCAGGCTGGGAGCCAGTTTGACTGGCCAAGGCTTGTGACTGAATCAGCAAGCCATCTGGCTGCTGCTGCAGTAAAGTCGTCTGCCCCTGTACGAGCATCATGACGCTTACACAACAGTAGCAAACATGCAGGGCCTATGTCTGGCTACAAAACAGGTCACTGAACGTGCTTCGAAACAATACGTAGGAGCCAAAACAAGGCTTTGATGTCAGCTCCCAGTTTCTGATTGATGCAGTGGCGGTCGCTCTGGTTGTGGCCAAAGCAGATTCCCACTGACCTGCACAATGTCCTGTCAATGCTTGACCAGCCAAATTCAGATTAGCATACAAGCGGCGACAAGGGAAGACCCAGCTTTTGCAGCAAGGCAGACGGGAACAGCCAGCTTGTGCAGCAGGCACCAGCTGAGTGCACAAGCTGCAAGGACGAGGAGACTGTTCAACTGGGACGTGAAGGGTCTGCTCTTTAAGTTAGGTCAAGCAATTCCTGTGCGACGGTGCTTTGGTAAGGGGTGGAATACCTGCAGAGGCATCTGGGTGAGGAAAGTAGGGGATTGCACCCCCTGAGAGAAGGTGACAGACTCTGGGGCAGAAGAGGTGAGCAGAAAGACAGTGCTGGGGTTGGCGGGGGGCTGCAGGCCTGAGCTGGCAGGGTGACTGAAAAGCAAGTGATTGGTGGGGGAGCCCCTGTTCAGGGCAGTTGCCATCATGCCCCGAGCCTGCACACAGACCAGACTGCTCTCACTGCTTTGTCTTTGGTGAACCTGGATGGAAGCTAGTGATAGAACAGGAAGGTCAGTCATCATGTTTGTAGCCAGCATTGTAGATGATTGGCTGATGTTACACAATGTGCAAGCCTTTGTAGCCATGCCTCAACAAAGGAGGCACAGCTTACTAGCAAGAAGGGGAAACCAACATACCGAGGTGTCAGGGAGCGCTGTGGCGATATGGGAGACAGCATGCAACTGAGTGGTGATGTCCGGTTGTAGCGAGGGGGTCTGCAGCTTGAGGGAGGTGTGAACAGACAGCTGAGGCAAAGGCGGCGCAGCAGCAGGGAGTTGTTGTTGGGCAGTTGGCAGAGCCACCAGCTGGGATATGGCAGCTGGCTGCTGTGCTGCCACAAGACCGGAGGGGTTGGGCACCTGTGAGTACACATATCAACCACCCTCTACACACTGCACAAGCCCAAGCCTTGTGACCGGGCGTGAGGCACCCATCACCTGACTGCACACATGGACCGTCTACCACAGCAAGGCTCCCTCAGCAGGCCAGATTCCCTAGAGAAACGATGCAAGCCCAGTCTACGTGGGTACAGCAAGGGCCCATCACTAGATCAAACAATGAGGGGCCACTCAAGAAGGGGGAATATGCCAAAGTACAACACCTGCCAGACGAGTAGAAGGGAGAGAGCGTTGTGCTGTACACACCTGCACAGGGGTGTCAGCAACACAGACTGTGTCACAAGTTTGCTGCATCAACTTCAGAGAAGTAGTCATAGGGCAGGTGGTTAGTGACAGTCAGGGCTGTAGATGGGTGGTCTTACCTGATCAACCTGGTGCTGTAAGCCCACATTGATGTGGCTGGTGACAGCATGGCCTGACTCCACCTCCAGCTGCTGGGCATGTGCCTGCAGGTTATGTGCCTGAAAGGCCATATTCTGTGCTTGAGCCTGCGCTTGCGCCTGTGGACACACCACTAGCTTTTCACACAAGCACTGCAATTGCGCATGCCCAGTTTTGATCACTTGTGGCACCCTGAGAGCCTGAACAGATTGATACAAATCTTGTAGCAGATGCCAGCCCAGGCGGTGCTTGTGATGTTACTGTCAACAGCAGCACCTGCATTCTGTTTAGGTATATGTCCAGACCAGCAGGCTGGTCATATATGGATGCAGTAGCATCAGTGCCTGCAACAAGTGAACCTCTGGACTAAAGCTATACTCATGCCTACTGTTTGCAGGTAATAATAATAATTTACAGGCGTTCCAGCTAATCTTTGTTGCCAGGTACCTACTAGGTGTGCCTAAACCCTAGTCCTGTGAGCCAACATGCACTAACATGAGACACTAGTTGCACCCAACGGGTGTGCGCTGACAGGGCGAGTGCCATAGACGCATTTGCGAGGCAGAAAACCTCTGCCCACTACCTGACACGGAAGCCTGAAAAATCAGCATGTTACCACTGAGGCTTGAACCCGTGACCTGCTGCGTCACAACCTGACACATAGCAGCTGTTTGCAGGTCTCACTGCCTAAAGACTCGTGACACAAGAGACTAGCCACTGCTGGGTTGCAGCAGCCACTGCCAGCATGCTGGGGGCCAAGTGGGGGGGGGGGGGGAGGGGGTGTTTGCTGCCATGGGTCTGACCTGTGCATGTGCATGAGCCTGTGCCTTGGCAGCAAGGGAGTGAGCCTGTACTGCTGCCTGGACCTGGGCTTCGGCGTGAGCATGAGCCTGCGCTTCTAGGTTGTGGGCATGCACCGCCACCTGCTGCGCCTCCTGTGCCTCAGGCGCTCCTGCATCATAGGCGTCCATCACCATCACAGAAAAGAGAAGAAAAGAGAAGAAAAGGCAAGGCAAGGCAAGAAAAGAAAAGACAACACCTTTTGGCGTCAATTTGATGAGAAGCCAAGCATTATACTGGGCTGCCCAGGGATCACACATTGCACAGAGCTAGAGGCAGCAAGAGGCAGCCAGACACAGTCTGTACACTAAGCAATCTTCATAGCCCATGTCAAACAGTCAACTGTTTGACGCAATGACGCCCAACATACCATGCATAAAAGGTCTGCAAATTGTCTGCAAAATGAGTCTGCAAATTTCTTGAGTAACAGTAAGACAGCATGTTTGACTTGGATTGCAGAGCTCGGGCTGCAGAAGTAGTTCAGCTGGGCCCACTCACTGCAATTGCCAAGACGTGACCAGTCCAGGGCTCAGCAACAATAAGACAGCGTGTTTAACTTGAATTGCAAAGACATTGCAGAGATAGTTCAGCTGGGCCCACTCACTGCACTTGCCAAGACGTGAACACTCAACACTTAAGGGCTCAGGAGTATGTACCAAACGAGGCCGCAGACTTCAGGTGAGTAGCATGTGCATTGGCCTGTGCCTGGGCCTGAGCGTGGGCTTGCGCCTGGGCAGCCAAATGCTGGGCCTGTGCCTGTGCTTCTGCATGAGCATGTGCATGCACATGTGCCTGAGCTTGCAGGTTCTGTGCTTCGGCTTGAGCTTCCAAGCTTTGTGCATGTGTTGCAAGGCTTTGAGCCTTGGCAGCAACCTGCATGTGGGCTGGCTGGGAGACCGCCTGATAGCTCTGAGCATGCAGATTCTCAGCATGAGCCTGCACAGCCAGCCGTACGCCTTCAGCATTCACAAAGAAGGCGCTATGCCTCAAATGGGAGGCAGTGTGCTTTCCTGGAGTAGCTGTGGGTATGTGATTTGCGTAGGGCCTAGGCTTCAACCATGGCCTTGGCACACAAACTGCAAGAGACGTTTCACAGATCAGCAGCTCTGGCTTTGTGCAGATCTGGCATGCAGAAGGTGGCGAAACCAGGCTTGCTCTGCAGCCATTTGTCATAAGCTGACAATGCCATGGCAAATTGGTGTCGCTGCTCGTTGCTGGGACATGACACATACTTTCAGAGTTTGAGCTTGAGCCTTGAGCGTCTCAGATGCGTTTGCCAGGGCATGTGCTTCCTGAGCTGCCTGGGGCGTCATGCTGCTGGTGCTCTGGGCCTGGGAGGTGGCAATCTTGGGTGACGCCACCATCTGCATGGCTTGAGGCTCTCCACCATTGCTGTGAACCACCAGCGCACCCGGCTGAATGGCCTGCAAGCAGCAGCAAGTGTGTGATGGTTTTGGTAAAAGCAACATGTGCAGCGTCAAAATGCTCAGACAAAAGTGAGGTGCTTGCAGTGCCTGAACATTTCCTTTAGAAGGCTTCAACCAGTTTTGTTGTAGGTGTTGATTCAGCAATGTTTGGCTGTTAGTCTGAAGTGTATCTACTAGGCCGGCAGACCAGACGCCCACAGACTGTGATAAATGATGCCTGCAGTTCAGAAAATACATGTGAAGATCAGCAGCAGCTCATGCATCAGGTGCATGTGATAGTCAGCACATGTCTCTGTGGCAAGTGCACAGTAATTGCATGCTGGACATGGTGTATGCAGTGTGATGCGTGCACCAGGATGGCAGCAGACAAGCTTGTCCTGTGGGCCTGAGGCAGACCTGCTGTGACTGCTGCTGTTGCTGGCGCAGCTCCTGCTGGGCAACAGCTGCCACAACTGCTGTGGCTGCTGATCCTGCCAGGGTGGGAGGCGGCAGGGACAGCGTGTGCACTGCTGACACATTGGGCACCTGCACAATCACTGGGGAGCCAACACCTGTCAAGGCATTGTTGGCCAGAGAGTTGCTGGCCAGCGTCATACCACCTGCAGCAGTGCCAAGGCAATGTCTCACTGCAAGATTGCCTAGGCAACAGGAAAAGCTTAGTGTGCTCATGACAGAGGCTGCAGCCCTCCATGCAGGTGCTTTGAGTTCCATCATACATGTACAGATGACTTTTGCAGCTGTGATTGTGCAGAAGGTTTTGTAGAACAGTCAACCAAAGCATTGTAAAGATGCTCAGCCTTATAACTGCACCCTGAATGCACCTTGTAGGTGTTGCAGATGTGACTTGCTGTCGCATGACCAGTACCAAGAACGAGCTTGCACGACTAAAGACCAGGGATCATCAAGCATGAGTCTTAATGGCAAGCACCTGCCATAGCCGTCGCCAGCTGTTGTCGATCATGGTCAAATCCAGTGATCTGTGGCATCTTTGTGTCTGGGTCCCCTTGCAGGCTGAATGGCTGTTGCTGCTGCACCATTTGCATGTGTGATGGACTGTTCTGCTCCCATGACTTGAGCTGCTGTTTGTGGTTCTGCACACATGCATTCATTGTCAAGACCTTCTTCTTGGGGTCAGCCAAAGTGCTGACCTGGCATGTCCACACATTAGCAATTGCTTGCAGGCACTTTGCAGAGGTTATTGAGACATCGTTCTGCAACACAGGGACAAACACTGTTGATATACAAGTGTAAATGCACTGTGCTACTGCTGTACGGCAAGAGTCTGACATTTTCTGCGTGGATAACATCTGTTCTACAACATCTATAAGCGGGCCCATCATGACCATCAATGAGCAATGTTGAAGTTTGCCCTGACCTGTAACAGCTGTTCCCTGGCTTCGCAGTGCTTTCGCACATCACCACTAGCAATGCCTCGCACAATCTTGGCCAAGGTAAGCCTGCTCTTTTCTCCCCGTTTGCCCACCCCACCCAGCAAGTGACCAAGCAGCTTGCATTCGTCTGCCAAGCGCTTCTCATCAGCCTTGGTCTCAAGCCTGCCACTGAACCTCCCTTGCAGGTGTGGTTTGCGCACTTTGTTCCCTGCACGCTTGGTGTTTGTGTCGCTGTCATCCCCTTCATCATCTGTTTTGTCTTCGCCTTCACGCATGTCCTCTGTTTCACGCATGTGATCATCAACCTCTGCATCTGTGCCATCGTAGCCATCCAGACTGTTGCGTTGTCTCACAGCGCTGGAGTTGCACTGCATGGAGGGGCCCACTGCAACCCCTGGCTGCATGGACGGAGGGGGTGCCATGTCCTGAACCATCATTGCTGAGTATGGCTGGCGAGGCCCATGCTGACTGCTTTCAGACTGGGACAGCACAGACATTGCGCAGCAGAATGTAGCCTGAAGACAGGAAGGATGGTCTGAGGCTGCTGATATGCGCTCAGAGACAGCTTCCTGGCCATCAGCCTGCAATGAGGCAACCGTTGTTGGAGAGCAGAAGCATCAATTGATGCCTGATACGGCACAGCGTGCTACTGCAGTCAGGGTATGCTCAACTTGAGCTACTGTTGTCAGGTAAGTGCACCCACACATGCACAACACAGATAACCGGTCCATACAAAGCGAAAATTCGCAACGACTGCGGCGACAAAAGCTACCCACAACGCACAGGCTTTGTTGCAGCAGCAGCATTTGCCTGTGAGATCGGCAAGTGTCACGTGCAAAGCTCAAGCAGCAGACAAGTGGCTAAGGTAGTGGTGACTCAAACGCACCGGCGGTCCCGGACGTCACTGCGACACAGCTATGCAGACACTCACGCGGTCGCACTAAATGCCAGCAAATGTTATGCCGCCACAAATGTCTATCGGCCTGCGCAAGCAGCGAAGGTGCAATTCAAACGAAACGATGCCTTGCAGTGATAGACGCCGAAAATAACGAACGGCATGTCGAAGTTGTCGATTTACGACCACCTCAGATCATCTCGAACTGATCACCTGTTTGTCTTGGCTGCGTCATATATATACCGCCTCTGCGCGACTTTAAGCGAATATAACTGATGTCAACCACCTCTACCGAAAACACGTTCAGCGCGACTGCGATCCTGTGTCGTCTGAGCAACATCTGTATGTCATCTGAATTTGAATCTGAAAAAACCCCAAATGTCTTGTATTGGCAAGGCAAGCTCGCAAAACCTGCGCTCGTTCTGCGGCAATGCTAAACGCGGAAATTTGTTGGAGCGATCGCAAATTAGGGTACCGATATTGTCTAATTATAGTGACAAATCGTGTGAGGTTTCACATGGATTTAGAGTCCCACTGCAGGTGTTGCTTCTACAATGCCCTCTTTTGACACCTGTTCATCGCGCCAAAAGTAATGGCAGCCGCAGCACTCTTTGGGCTTCATAGCCCAATTATCATATTTGCTTTCTTTGTTTCGCTACTTTCCCGCAGGGCATTCTTGGACCCACATTCGCAGTCATACATCTAATTAGTTTATAAACTAACTTGTTAATTCACAAATCTAGCCTAGGCTAGACTAATTTGTGCCATTTTCGAGACTTGGCGTGACTGCTCGTGCGGATGAACGAGGAGTACGTGCAAGAAGCACCAAAATGTTGGCAGCTCTACCCAGTTCTACAGGTACTAAATGTTATAACTTGTTTCTGTTGCATCAAATTTGCAACTGTGAACACCCCCAGAAAAAGCATACTTTTATCCGGTGACACATTGTGCTTTCAGGGAGTCGATGCTCTCTGAAAGCAGAATGTGTCACCGGATGCTCTGCAGCCCGGCGAAGCACAATTCTTGTTTGGCAGTTGATGGGTCATGACAGACTGCAAGCCACACAGGTCTTGCACAGGAGCAGACCACGTGTACACTCACACTTTACCTGCAATACTGTCCATCATCCCTCCTACTGTGTGACAGCCTTGTGTGCCTGCAGGCTCGCCAGGTGTACAGGCATCATCTTATTTCGATGTTAGTTTCAGTGATTCCAGTCAAGCACAGCGCTACACTCTTGCCAAGTTGGGTGCAGGACGAGACTCTGGGCTCATGTATGGTGCAGATTTTGGGGAAAGACTCCGATGGAGAGTGACACTCTGACACAAGTACCAGAGGGTGTTCTCAATTGCAGGTATTTGCAAGCGAACTTGACGACGCAAGCTACGTGTAGGCATGCAAACTGTCCAATAACAGATTGAGTCGTACAAGACGTTGTCATAAGGCAGGAGCTAAAAGTCCAATGCCAACATGTCAAGGTGCATACGAGTCCTTCAATACAGGCGTGAACTGGACCAGCGTGTTGCGTGACATCACGGAAGACTTTCGCTGGCACATTGTAGCAAGGGAGGTACAGTTCAGCATCAATGGCTTGATTGCTTATGATCAAAGTGTTAAGGAAAGCTGAGGTCAAACCGAAAATCTAAACGGCTAACTTGAAAAGGCTAATGCTACTGATCATTTGCAGTACTCATACTTTCAATCCAATTTGGGTGCTATTGTCTGGCAAGTCACACGCAGCTCGAAGATTCTGCATCCAGCAACTGAGCCGTGGAGTCTTTGAGCAAGCGTCTGCCTAGTGGACCATGCATGGGCAGCAGAATTTGACCAGCAGACCTTGTGAGTCACAAGTTGTTGACCCTGATGTACAATGTACTCTCTGCTTTACAACTCCTATATGAAGTTGCTGAAGCTGTACTGGACATTGCGCAAAATAAAATCAGTCAGCTAGCCCACACTGTCTCATACTACATGAACATGAAATGCTGCGCTATCTGCTTTGCATGACTACTTCTGCCGCACCTGTTTCCATCGGAATACTCTGTTTTGACTGTCACCACTTTCAGATGGCTGAAGCTTGCGTTTCCTGCCTTTACCCTGCGCAGCAATGACATGTGCATAAGGCATCATGCGAAACTATGGTCGCTGCAGAGTCTGCCTCGTGCAACTTTGCAGTACAAACAGTCCCTTCTTAAAAGCCAGCAGGGCAACTCACCATGACAGCTTTCTCCATGTCCATGCTCCCAGCCATGCGTGACAGGTTGTTTTGCCTGTCATTACGCTGTTGTAGCTCCCGATACGCTGCTTCACGTTTCCTGAACATTGCACAAAATGCTTGACAAAATGCATTCACAGTAAAAGTTGAGAGCAACCACCACTCAAAGCAACAGCACTCCCACCTGTCTGCTTGCCGCCAGTTGTGCTTAGTAAGTACTTCAGGTTCTTGCAGCTGTGCTGTCCTCGGTCTGTTGAAGCTTCTGGTCAGAAGCTCATTTGGAGTGTCAAAATGCTGTTCAGCTGAGAAGGATTGCACTGCAGCCTGGTCGTCTACAAACACCACATGCTGCCGCGGAGCCGCAGCCCCAATGAATTGCAATTGTGATCGCAGGCGATCCACTTTCTGTATGGAGACAAAGTGGCCACATTTGATTGCTATTGTTGTTGTTCATGATAACATACTTATCGTGAATAAAGCACTAAGAGCAGCAAATCAGCTTGCTGCTGTAATTGCTGTACATGCCAGTGCAGGTGATTGCTGTGCTTACTTTCTCTGTGTGAAGATCAGCATGCATACATCTCAATCACTGTACTAACAAGAACAGCAGCATAACAGCAACCTAATCAGACCTTCCTGCGCAAGATTCTGTGCACAGCGTGACTGACATTCATAAAACAGCACAAACCACTTTCCCTGTCTTATTGCATATGAAGCTCGTACCTTCATTTCTGTCTGCGCCTTCAATGCCAAGTAGCTAGCATCCTGACTTTTCATGAACCGCAGCTCTTGTTGAGAATATTTGTTTGACTCCGTAACACTGTAAACAGAAAAGTTGTGCAAGTCATATGGATGCAACACTGTCACATGTATTCCTGATGCATATGGGACAAAAGCCTGGCAGTTTGGAGTGTTACCTGCCAGCAGTCACACCTCCTTTTGTGCGTTTACGCTCCATGGCAAAATAGAATTCGTCAGGATTTCGTTGCTCAGCCTTGCGCCTAAGGTTCTGCAAAGATGTGTAACAAGTTATGTAAATATACGACCGTTTCATGCAAGTCCATCACAGGATCTTGCAGAACAACACAATACCTGGATTTCATTTTCCTTTTTGTGAAAGTCTCTTGCACGCTGAAGGTAGTCTTTCTTTTTCTCAAGTAAACCAAACTTTCGTCTATCGCTTCTGCAGCCAGCAATCGCGACATTCAGTGACATCGCGTACTCATCTTTGGTTTGAATGTGTAAGGAAGTGAAGCAAATACTTACGGCTGAGAGCGCTCCTTGTGTGTTTTGCGCTTGACGGCGTTCTTCAGCGCGGAAGACATACTAAACACCAGCTGCAAGCCAGCTCACGCGCGAAGTCTCTCGCTGGCAAATAAGAGAGCAGATGTAGGGGTGCGCTCCTGCAAGGGCGGTGTAGCTCAAGACGTCCAGGTGCAGTTTGACTTGAATCGCTGTGCGAACACGCCTGCCGTGTCTACGCGTACGAGATAGCGCTCTCTATCTCGCCCCGTCCAAGTGCCCTGCCGCCTGCGACTTTGCTCACGCTTGGCCTGGCCATCGAGAGGACACTCAACTTGCCTTGCCAACGCGTGCGAGTTGGTGCAAGGACCACGTCTCAGACATCGATCAGAGCTGACCAGTCCTCGTAAAGCGTGTCGGTCTGACCGATCTTGCAGATTCCGTCACAAGCACTTGTGGTAGCCTTTTGCATCTGCTGGGAATCCAGATCAGACGCTGGCAGCCATGCTGGGTGCTCCAGTCTGTTCTGGTGCTGTGGGTAGCATGAAGCCTCACGTTCAAGTCTTGAACAGTAGACAACCACTTCGCCTACAAACGTTGACTTCTAGGAAAGCCCAGAATTTGACAAGCTCCAGCCAGCACTGCGGTTTTAGATCAAGGCGCAACAATGCACAGACCGTTTGCAAGAGCTTAGCAAACGAAGGCAACAAGAGCAAAAGCACAGAGTTGACAGCAGAATCCATGCTAAAGAAGGCAGTCTCTTTCAGCTGGGCGCCCCTAGCCGTGGCATTGCCTGTTTACTTTGGTCATGGGGGTGGAGGCAGCGATGGTCATGGAGGCGGGGGTGATGGTGATGGCTCAGGCGGGCCAGGCCAGGAAAGTAACAACAGCAGGAATGTTATTGCTGACATTGCTGATGATGATGATGATGAGGAGGAGGAAGAAGAAGAGGAGGAAGAAGATGAGGACGAGGAGGAAGAAGATGACGATGAGGTCAGTGCATGATGATCACTGTACTATTTCTCTTGTTGCAACTTTGCAACAAACAGCGCACCATAGGGATGTGCATGTATCACACTGGTCAGCAGTAACCCTGAACTCCATGCACCCAATGCCACAACTTTGACTGCAACACGCAGACACACCGTTGGGAATGCCACACGCTTGTTGTCTCAAAGACATCTCTGCATATCCCATGGCTTGCTATGCTGCCCAGCATGATGTTTGCGGCAAAACACATGTTGCTTTATACACCCGTGAACACGTCTGCTTGGACATTTGCACAGGAAGATGAAGAAGCAGCAGCGCCAGTATCCCAGAGAAGAAAGGAGGTGGATGTTGAAGAGGATGACGAGGACGATGACCATGAGTACATGACAACTGAGGGAGGCTTTGTCTGTGAAACTGTAGTTGCTGATGGGCTGCCCAAAGGAGCTGGCATACCAACTGAGGTATGGCTGCACAACAGTTTCATGAAACCCTCTTACAGTCTGCAGTGACTGCACTCTTCATACAGTCACGCCTGCAGTCTCACTGCTTTCCCAAGCACCCCTGCATTCCTGTAATGACTGAGCATGCTATGTTGCTTGAGCGATGTTGCACACTTGCATGGAGATAGATATTTGCCTGTGCGAGCTGGGTTACAGGCCTCTGCTGGACAAAGTATCTGCTGAGCGTGCAGCAGCTAGATGTACATACTTGACATCACAGGCATGCATGTTTGTGCAAGGCATGCCACTAACTGGCTTGGCTGTGCTGACTGCCAGGATGAGCTGTTTGCATCGCTGCGGTGTCAACCTAACTTCCCCTGTACCAGGCAAGAGCTATCCGAGGACCTGAAGACACTGTTAGGGTATGTTATGCCATCAACTCAGAATGCCTTGTGTAACATTGACTGCGCCTCACATCAGCATGATGCTTGGTGTGGATGGAAGCATGCACAGTCAGGAGTATGAGCATGCAGCTGCTATGAGTTGCATCACTGTTCACAGCTGTCCCTACTGCACTGCTTGGCAGTAGCACAGACGGTAGCTGGAGGCCGTATACCACAGTAACACCACAATGGCAACAGTGCCTTGTGCACAGAAGCCCTGAAACAGCAGACCCTGCAAGGCCTGAACTCACTCTCTGACTTAATTGGCAAGACAGTGTTTCTCAGGATAGTGCCTGCAAGTCCAGGGAATGCCCTGCAGGACAGGGCTGTTTGAGGGTGTGGACGCGAAAGTGAAGCCCATGAAGAAAGGCAAGTCCCAGGTCAGGTTTATTTTCAAGGAGAAGGTGTGGCCTGAGATGCAGTCTTTCAGGGTGTCTCCCTCAGGTCA
>JAABUK010009320.1_pt1 | contig 13463 bp, 17 predicted proteins | sample 5559141 | NCBI WGS metagenome assembly JAABUK01 (sample SAMN10711869, study PRJNA513367) | rock metagenome | isolation source: Antarctica rocks | place: Antarctica: Victoria Land, Pudding Butte nord | collected 2016-01-03
TGTGCTGCTGCAGCTGCTGGATATCAAGCTGACTCTGCTCAAACTGCATGGTGACTCGCGTCAGCTGCTGCTGAACCTCACGCCCATGTTGCTCAGAGCGCTCTAGGGATGCTGTGGTTTGGTTGAGACGTGACGTCAGCTGCTCACCCTGCTGCTGATAGCTGTCCCGGTTGGTGCTAGCAGCATTGAGCTGGCGCTGTAGAGCAGCAATGTCCTGTTGGAACTTGGCTTGTGCTGCAAGGGCTTCCTGTTGCTGCTTGGCCTGAGCAGCCCTGGCGTCTGCCAGCTTCTGCTCCTGAAGCTGAGCTTCTTTCATTGACTTGTCCTGGCCTTGTTGTGCTCCAGCCCTCAGACTCTCACACCGTCTTTCTGCCTGCTCTAGCTCAGACCTGTGACAAGGTTGATGTTATGCAAGTTCAAAGAAAGCAGCCTGTTTTCACATGTGGTGGCTGGGCATAGGCTAGCAATGACCCTCATCATGGCAGCATTTTTTTGCAACATATGACTTCAGCCTTTGGTAGAAGATTGGGCATGACAGTACAAGAGCAGGAGAGTTGCTTACTTGAGGCGCTCAGCATCTGACTGCAGCTGGCTGTTGTTTCCCTCAACACCTTGCAACCTCTCAATGATCTGATTCAGCACCTTGGCCTCGGCCTTCAAATTGTCATAATCATCTTTGACTTGCTTCCCATCCCTCCTGAAACAGTGTTTTGCATGGTCAACATTCATGAGATGATGACTTGCCCATGTTCTCAGTACATGGCTGAATTTCTGTACCATATTTAGCATTTAGCAATAGTGCCTTCCAGCAACTCAGATGGGCCAACATGTGGTCCTCTAGGGCTTTGACCCTGTCTGTAAATACAGTTCTTTCAATGCATCGTCATTTCAGCTTTGCTGTGCTCTGGACAAACATGGGCTGTTATGATATAACACATTAGCCCTTTGGCTGTTTTTCAAATGAACTGCTTGTGACGCATCTGCGGCATATTCTTGCGAGATCATGTGCCAAATGTTCTCATACTAAATAGGTGCAACACCCTATCTGTGGAGTCTCAGCTGCAAGGCAAAAGACTCAGGTGGCTAGGTCGTGCTTTCAGGATGCCTGAAGGTAGATTGCCTAAGAAGCTTTTGTTTGGTGACCTCAAGGGGCTTCGCTCACCTGGTTGCCCTACGTCTAGTTTCAATGATGTTGCATTATGTGATTGTTAAAATTGTCATATTAGTAGGCCTTATAGGGATGCACAGGACTTGTCCTGCTCTACCTAGCTCAACATGAGCTGAAAAGCATTTCAACTGATATCACTGTAATTATGTCTATGACTATGGTTACTTTTACATCAAGCAGTGGAACATGCTGATGCTGGCAAACCTGCTGAATACTGCATACACGCAGCAGATTATTTGAGCAGTACAGCATGGCTTGGCGGTGTCAAGCAGGCAAGTTGTTGATGCTTACTGTGTTGCCTGCAGACTGCGCTTGAGCTGTGCATTCTCAGGGTCGAGAGGCTGCAGCTTCTGCACATTTTCACGCAGTGCAGCAATCTCAGCACGCATAGCTGCCAAATCTTCTGGGCTGATGCGGACCATGCCGTCTTCTGCAGCTGCCTCTTTCTGGGCTCGCAACAGCATTTCACGCCGCTTTGCCTCAGACGACGCTGTTCCAGCATACAAGCGGGACTGAGATGCTGCTCTGCTGTCAGCTGCAGGCGCAGCTGCTGCTGTGTCCTCACCGCCGCGGCGAGCTTGAGATTGAATCACTGCGCTGGCCACAGACTTGAACCCAGCCCCTGCTTTGCTGGCTGGGCTTTTCTGGCTGAACGATGACAGAGGAGTACCTAAACGTGCCAATCCAATTCAATGCAGCAGGACAGGAGATTACTTTGAAATCAGTCAGGGACTCCTGGCAAGAGTAGAAATGGTGACAAGTTATTTGCAACGTTTGGTTAAGTGGCTCGGCTTGGCCACTTGCTACTGCATATGTACCTGAAGGACTTCCAGACTGCGAGTCCATCAATATGCTACTGTTATTGATACATGAGGAACTCAATGCCGGTGTTCGTCGGGCCCAAGCTTCCAAATTTCTACCTGCTTCAGCTGTCAAGTGTACAACTCAAAACAGGACGGCATCTGACTAGGACACACGAACGACCGAGGGTCCTCGCTCAATGGCGCCCTGACCACACATCTTTTACAACAATCTGCGAGCTATGCGGCAAAGCCTGGCAAGCGCGTGCCATGCCGCAGGCCGTCGTATTGTGAATGCATCTTGAAGCGCGTTGAAAATAAATGTAATCCCTCTTGGCCAAACCAAATCCCCATAAACAAGTAGGGATTGGCTTCGAGGAACTGTCAGCACACACAGCACACAGGCCCTTCGTCAACTTACAGCTTCATGCAATGTGTTCGTCGCCGCAAGCTGATGACCAGAGTTTGGCTGCCATTGTGAAGCTGCTCGTGTTTTCCGTTGCACTGGTGGTTTTGCCTCTCAGCCTTTTCAATGCCTCAGAGCAAGGCTCCTTTGACGGGCTTTACCATATTCTGTTTCCGCACCTCACCAGCAACCAGCATCTATTATTGAGCGGTGCAGTGGCTGTTTTGGGCGTGAACTTCATTGTCATCATATACATAGTGTTGGCATTTCTAGAACCCTCGCCGTCCAGAGACGTTGTGATCGAAAACCCTCTCCTTGCAGCAGAAGAGGACAGCAGCCCGCAGCATGATTGAGATGCGCAGGAGGCAGGCTGTATCGGTCGAGGAACTTTTGCAGGAGCCGTATCTAGATGCGGAAGAGCAGAAGGAGGTTGTGCACCGCTTGAAACAACAGCATGCAAGGCAGTCACAGCAGTGGACAACGGTTTTTGCTGTCCTAGCTGTGGTCCTTGGAACAGGTTGTCTGTACCTCTCATGGCATCAGTTGAAGGACCCTTGGGGGCTGAGGCATCACGCATTCTTCTCTGGCTCGGTCAACAGTGGCGTCATTGCTTTGGCAGAGGCGTGCAGCGGCACAAGCTTGCTGCTCAGTGCTGTGGCGTTAATGACCATTGACACTACCAGCAGCAACCATACCACATCACAACAGCATTGCAAAACCGTGTTGATGATCGGCACACTTTGTGCAGTTTTGACTGCAGTGTTTTGGTCATACCTGCTCGGAATAGCTGCACATTTGCAGGAGGAGTCTTTGTTGCATGCTGCTCGATATATGTGGTTGCCATTTGGGCCCATGTTATACATGCTACTGGTTTTTTATTTGCTGCACAGTCTCAATGGCACTGCTCGTGATGTAGCACGGTTACAGACATCTATGTATAACTTGCATACAGCTTAAGCTTCAGCATAGTGTAAGATGAATAGAAGGTGCCTGTGCTTATGTCCATGTGATGTGCATGTTTCTGTTTTGCTGCTACCATATCGAGACTTCCTGATGTGTTGTTGGACGCATGTCTGGCAAGCATGTCTGGCGCCTGTGAACTGCACCCAAAATTACAGTTGCTCGTGTGCTACATACCATTTTTCAGGAAGTACTTTCACACATGAAGAGTGCCCTGCTGATCGGCCATCTGCAAGCAAAGTCAGACTTTGCATATATGGGACGATTAAGAATCTAAATGATACATGACATCAGCAATGGCGCCATCAGTCCAGATGACAAAGTCAACTTTAAATTATATTCGTGGCTTCAACTTTTTAGTTGAACTGTTGACATTAACCAGAAGAAAACATGCTGGAACTGTGTCACATTTGCACTTGGTTGGTGTCTCCCCTAATTGCAATATGTGCACAGGCATGAGGCGTTTTCTCTTAACCTCCCTGCAAATTGCCAAAACCATTGCAGCTTTTGTCAGTGTCTTCTGACACCGAGAAAAAGCTAAAGGTCAATGAAACAAAAGATCTGCAACTCATCACTTTATGCAATAAGAACAGTAGTGTCAGAGGCTCAAAAATTGCTGCTGTATTATCTCTGATATCACATCAAATGAGGCCTTTCATCAGCAGAAAGAACAAACGCGATGGCTAATGCAAATTGCAGCTGCTAAGAAAACAGTGCAAACAAAATTGTGAGGGGCAGTGGAAGGCTTCACAATTTTGTCTGAAGTGCTCAGCCAGAAGCTTTGAAAAGCTGCATATCTGGAAAGAAACTCTTTTCGCACCTGGCTGTCCTACATGGCTCTGCATGATGATCTGCAGAACCTTTTTTGTGTTTCCTGGCGGCTGTCTAGCGATGCAACACTAAGGGCACAGCTGCAGTCCCTGTCTGTAAGTCTTCAACAACCCCAAGCCATCAAGACTCTGCGCATGCTGGCTGCTTTGCCCCCATGTGTACATACTTTGACGCTCACTCCTCCTTATGAATTCCTGCAGATTCCCTGATGACCCGAGTGACTGCTGTCCAGTCCAAGTCAGTCCACCCACGATCTCCAGCTTCTTTGAGGTGATCTAACATAAGCTGTCCAAGCGGCATTTGTACCCCACACTCTTTTGCCAGGCTCTGAATGAGTCCTACATCCTTCAGTCCACCTGCCAAATGCAATACACCTTTTCTGCATAGAAGATTGTGCAGGAGGCTACCATGCAGAATGTAACAATAAATGGCTGATTTGATGATGCTTGCTTGCCATATCAATCCGGTGGGGATGGAGCATGCAGCGCAAGACATGAGTAGACTTGACAAGGTAGTAGTATGTGCCGGCAACTATGCATCTGTACAGATGCAACACAGGATGAGTGAGGTTCACAAACGAAAGGATTACACCCGTCATGCCAGCCTGCTTGTCTCACCTTCTACTCTTGCCCCAGGCACTTCAGGGCTCAAGTGAAATTGGTTGCGAGCTATCTTCTCGGCATACATGGGATATAGCTGTCCAGGGAATGTGCTAGTGATGAACTCCAGAACAGTGCCCTGTGATTGTATACAACTGTTCTACAGAAGCCGCGCTGTCAACTGCTTTTCAGAGATGCTAGCAACACATGACTCAGCATTGCACGCAATCTGTTTTGACTGTATAACAGCCAAGCACAATGCCTAACCAGATGTCTGCAAAATACCTCTTGTTCAGAAATAATTTCTCCCTTGTGACAGCTCACCTGTGCAGCTCATTGTGAGGGACGTAATGACACACATTGTCGCTGTCAATGGCATGAAGTTATGCTTCAGCTGCTGTGAAAAAAATCCAGAAAAGATCTTTGCTTTTCAAGGTGTTAATCGAGATCCCACCTTGAAACTCCATTCTTTTCAGCAAGTGTCATGCCCTCTGCTGTAGTCTCGATGACTGAAGCAATGAAGAAGTTGCCACATAGCTTCATGACGCTGGCCATGTATGCTTCATTGCCTATCCGCATGGTCCCCCGCCCCATGGCATCCAAGTACGGCTGTAATCTGTCCAAAGCATGTGCGGGGCCTGCTGGTGCCCAGAGCACCTGCCCTTCCATTGCAGCTGGGGGCCGGCCAAAGACAGGCGCACATATGAATGTCAGGCCTGCATCCCAGCCTTCAGTTCAGCTGAGAGAGACTTGACTCAATGAATGCAGAAATGGTCTGAAGTATCAGGCAGAAGTACTAAAGCATGCACACTGTCTTTGGAATGCAGTGATGCTGTGCACAACCACAATAAATGCAGTGAGGCAATCTTTGCCACCAAAAAGTTCTGCAGCACTGAACTTCTTCAAGTCGTCGCACTTTCGTGGGTCACCTGCAGCTTTGGCCTTGGCATCAAGCTCCCGTATGGTGTCAGGAGACACTGTACTGCAATCAACGTACAAGCTGCCCTGTTTGGGATGACCACTCAAGTAAGCTGTGAAGACTTCTTTCAAGGCTGTATCAGAGAAGACGCATGAGAAAGTGATTGGAGCACTGCTCTCCTATGCTGGCAGGGGATGATGCCCATGTGGCTCCTTGCTTCACGAGAGGGTCTGCTTTTGCAGCTGTACGATTGTGCACATGCATAGTATCATTGTTCTGCTGTACCACCTTTAACAGGTTAGTAGCCAAACCTGCAAGGCAGGGGGACCTTGAGGACCCCTAGGGATTGTTGCAAAAATCAAGAGTCCATGCATCTGTTTGCATACATAGGCATGACTGTTACATATGACAGGATGCATGCTGTGTTGCAACCATTGCTTGAACCAAGTGTGATCAGCTCAGGAGCAGGTATTGTTGTTCCAAGCATGCAAACAGGAAAGCTAAACGTTCGACAATCAATGCTCGCTGACCTATGCCCATGCTACCCAGACCAATAAACCCAACACTTTCTGTATGTCTTTGTAAAGTCATCTCGTAAAATAGCGCAAGCGAAGATGTCTGATATGCTTTGACTCGTCCCTATATACTAGGTCGTGCGCGGGTCATACTGTCACAATAATTGTAGCTAGGTGCCGGATAAGCAAATTGCATGCACAACCAATTTGGTACAGGAATGATCAAAGTGCAGTCGCAACTCAAGGTGCCTTGAGTCAGGGCAAAAGGTGGTCGTGTGTTCGAAATTGAGCCAATGCATCACTACGGCGTAAGTTCTGGACAGAGTGTAACTGCCATTGCGTCGGCAGTTGGGCATTCAAGTTTGAATGCCCAAACGTCACCTTGACAAATGCATGCAGTCTGGCTCTTCGACAGTCGTGTAAGGTTGGCGTGTGCGCTCACGCATCGAGATAACAGGAGCAACGACTAGAGCAATGCATGGTAAGAATACATGGACAGCGACGGGTGGAAAATCCATGACCCGCACCGGCGCTCAGCCCGACCATGCGTTCGCCTCTAGATGTTGATGAGGGTTGCAGTAGTCGGTCGTAGCTCAGGCTGGCGAATCCGAAGGAGGGTGAGCTGAACTTTCCATCGTGTGCCAGCAAGAGTGGCAGCACTATCGGCAGCAACCTCAAGCTCAGTCAGGCTGTGTCTGCGCAGGTGCAGAGGTAGAAAACGCGCTGGCCAGCGCGGCATGACAGGAAACACCAAAACCCAGCTTTGACATGGGCGGATGCATCTTCCAGTGCTCGGTCAGACAATTCAGGGGCCAGCTCCCGAAAGCAGCAGTTATTGTGCTACTGATTGTCGCAAGTAGCAGTTTCTCCGTTCTGCCGACAACGTTGCTGCACGCGACCGACGGCCAACCAAAAAGTGCCAAGGTCAGGGTCAATATCCGAGGTATATTGGCAGCGACTCCCGCTGCTGACCGCACACCGTCTGCCCTCCTACCTAGTCTACCACCAGAAACCCAGCACTACCCAACTTTGAAGGACTATGCAGTGGAGCAGTGTGTGGATTTCATGAGAGTCTACACTGGCCTACTTGATTACAACTTGGGAGCGGGGAATTCTGCCACAAAGCGGCGTGAGGACAATGTCATTGGACCTCGCCCAGGTCTTCACCTATACCTTTTCAATAACAGCTTATTTATCAATAGAGCTGCCACTGCCAAAGTTGATCTATCACGCGAAGTACAGACTCTTTTTCAGCAGCTGAGATACCTGCGTGAGAGGGCAATGTTGCCAGACCTGGCCTTCCCTTTGCCAGACCTGGCCTTCTTGGCACAAAAGAGAGCTGCTTTTTCCCCCAGTGCCGGTAAAGACACAGCTGCACGTTCAGCACCATTCATGACTTTGTGTAGCAGCTCTGATCCTGGGAAAGTCCTTTTCCCCCATTTTTCCCAGCATGATCAGGGCGCCAGGCAAGAGTCAAGTGCCAAAGCACCAATGCAGAATGATACAGGGGATGTTGTTGTGGCAGAGGACAAGCAGCCAGTCATCATACACAACAGGGACAGTGTTTGGTTGCCAGGCAGTTGTCGCAGAAATGCCTTGTCTTTGAATGTCCCCATTTTCAAGGCAGACAATGCAGAACCTGAGTGGTACTACCACCTGATGAGACCTTTTGTGCATTACATACCTTTTACGGTCAACAACACAGATAACGAGTTGAACAGCATGTTGCGCTGGGCAGATGAGAATAGCTACGCTGCTTCTGTCATTTCTCAGCAGGCTCATGATTTTGCCAGCTTTTTTTTGCGTTCAAGTGGAAGAGAGTGTTATGCTCTGCAGTTGTTGTACAGATTGCACAAACTTGGGCATGGCAACTTTACCCTGCCGGCCTCTGCAGTAAATATTTCTGACTGTGAGTCTCTGACACACTGCCCGCAACTCTAGTCAGCACACAGTTTATCTTGATGTGCACCTCTCTTGCAATTTTTGCTTTATTTGATTTTCAAATGTCTGTGGCTTTTTCTGCTTGCTTTGCTGATCGAAATCCTGAGTGGACCAGTGCAAACATCTAGACAGGTCTTTTATGCAATAGAGTTACACCTTTGGACAACTAACTAGATTATCATGCTTCAGTAGGAGCTTCGCAGACACCAAGTTTATGCTTGAGTTGGGTCTATCCATCTATGACATTGGAATGACTTTATGTCTTAGGATCATGCTTCAGTAGGTGCTTTGCAGACACCAAGTTTAAGCTTGAGTTGGGTCTATCCAACTATGACACCCATGTCTTAGGAAACTAGGGCTAGTGTACATTTGTGCACTACGACTAGGTATGACAGAGGTTGATAAGCATATCGACAATGCTGCTGATCTGGGATGTACAAGCTATGCAGCCATTGTCAGCAAATGCTGCAGCATGTACATTTGTAAGCTTGCAAGCAGCTGGCCCTCCTGCAATGTTGTGTGATGTTGTGCATCGCTGCAAATCAGCACAAACATGAACAGCTGCAGAGTGAATGTCATGCTGTACAGAACACCTTGAGCAGATATCTTGTTGCCCAGGGTTGCAAAGCCTTGTCAGAAAAGAAAGCCTTTATTTTATCAGGTTGTGTCGAGCGTAGTTTATTATTAATAATTGAGCGTAGCTCTTACTTCTACATAAGCCAGCTTTTGTCGTTCATGATTAAATGCAAGATGTCCCCAAGTGAAACCCCAGCCCATCTTGCTCATCCACAGCATCAGTGAAGCATGGCAATGCTTGCTGTGAACATGATTTTTGGCCAATTTTTGGGCAAACCAGCAAGGCGCCAGGAAAATCAAGCTCTGCACATCTGTGCGCTCTTGCAACACTTGTTTTCAAAATCAATCTGTGTGAATTCAATGTTCAGGCAGAGGCCGAAGTCACCCACCCATGTTTCATTTGGGTGTTTTCACTAGCACTGTGTTGTCAGGCACTCTGATCAGGCTCTCTGATCAGGCACCATAGTCATGAGAGTAGCGCTGTTACTGCACGCCTTGCATGCAGACTTTCTGCTGCTACTGCTGCTGCAGCAGATCAAAGATCACACTGGTACACCTGTCGCTGCTGCAGCAATTGTTTCACGAGGAGCTTTAGATGATGTTGCACGTTATGTGCGCATGCGCAATTGCCATTTTTCTTGGTCTTCAGGACAGTCACAACATTTGCCTGCCAGTCCGTAACAGTGTTCTTTCTTCTCTGCCAGAGTGGGCATATATATAGTGTTATTACATACATGCATGCGTGTAGCTCAACAGCCATCACGTCTAGTATACATGTTGCCTTGTTCACCTTTAAGGGCTCAAGCTTGCATGTGTCATGCAAATCCAAAGCACATGTCACACAAGAGCCAATTTCTGTCAGCTGAGCTGTTATTCGTCTAAACCCCCTCCTCGACCTGTGAAGCATGTCCTGGTAAGAACTCACTGCTGCCACTCTTAAGAAGCTTCATGAAAAAGTCTGCCATGGATGATATCAGCATGTTACTATCTCTACTTACCCAGAAATAAAGTAGAAGTAGCTAGACAGTAGAATTGCTGTTGCATGCCCAAATATCTGATGAGTCGAGCATCCCATGGGCCGGCCCACTCAACTTTACACACTGGTCATGAGCTACATTCCAGGGATCATTCAATGCAACTGTCAACTGCTGTACATGCAGAAGTGCGATCGTCGCAGGCACATTGGGGTGAGAGCCTGGACCCGCAAAGGTACTTGCAACACTTTGCCGTAGCATGCCTGAGGTTTAGAGCTGACAGCATGCAGCCTCAGCAAGTGCATGCTATGCACCAGTTTGCTGAGGGGCTGTGCACATGTCTGCCAGCATTAGTTGCTAATGCAGTGGCAAGATGCCCATTCACAGGCAATAGTCAGCATCTACGGTCTTCAGAAACCGCTTTTTGTGAGACTCCAAATGCAGCCTTGCAAACTCCTGTATGGCAAGGCAGATGTTACGCATGCTCCCACACCAAAATAATTTCGATCATACACACAGCAGCAACCATGCACTTAGTACATACATTGCCATGCAACACACTTTGGTACGTCCAAATGCGCATCGACCTCTCTGCCTATCAACAGCTGCATGCACTGCTCAAAGTTTCACTATTATGCTGTAGCCTTGCATGTTTCCACGACGTACTAACATACCTTGACCAGGTGTGGAGGCTCCATGTCAGTGTGGAACATCTTGCACACATTGTCAGGAATGAGCTGCAGAGGTCGCCCAGTGGACATAGCTTTCACTGTGATTTCTCCAGCTTTTTCCAAGTAGTACAGGTAGTCAAAGGCCTCAGCTACAGTCTCTGTACAGACGATGATGCCATGATTGGCATGCAGCAAGGTCCTCTTGCCATCCATGATTCTTGCTAGACGGTCACCTGCCGCATCACAAGTGAAGCTTGCATCAGTTTCACGCAGCCGGTTTGGAGCAGTTGTGGTACCAAAACTGGAAATTCAGTTTAATCGAAAGAAAGATGTTGAGGTATGGAAACACGGGAATTCCAGCTCATGGCAACATTCTTGCATCAGCAGGTGATGTTACAAGGAGTGTGCACTCTGCTTTCTCCGTATGGACTGGAAGAGCAGCAGCAAGATGACCACCAGGACGATTGAAAGTACCTTCATAGCCATCTAAGATGAGACCTTTGTATTGCCTGTCATAGGCAATGTCGTCATAGAAGCGTAGGTTGTTCTGGTGGCACATGGGCAACCTGCACAATAGGCATGATTGTAAAAAAGATGTCACAAGTGGGAGCGCACTGAACTTTGCTGTCCTTTGCATCATACCACACTTTGCACGGCTAGAAGCCAAAGCAAAGCAATGCAGCACACTAATCGACTGCACAGGATAGGGCATGAAATTGACACATAGCATGGCAAAGCAGAGGGAGAGTGAGGAGGGCACTCACTCCATGTCTTGGAGGCAACAGAGGGCAGTGGCCCAGGGCTGATGGGTGTGAGCCACACAGCCAGCAAGAGGGTGCTTCAGGTGCAAGCGGCTGTGAATCCAGAAAGCTGTTGCCTCTGGTTTGCCTTCTCCCCTCAACACTTGGCCCTGCAGACACAACAGCCCTGTAGGCGCGTCTCTGGAAACTACTGGCATACCATCGTCAGGAAAACATTCCCAGAGAGAGCTACCAGCTGTCAAAGTGTGCAGCAGCCCAGGCTACTCACAGCAGCCCATCAGCAGCTTGCAGTCAGCTTTTGTGGCAGGTGCATAGGGGCCGGTATTACCACAATAATACAATACTACCATAATACCACGGGCCGTACAAGCTCACCTCAGAGTCGACTGTCAACAAGTTGCTCGCAGTCACCTGCAGGAAAAGAGCAATCATGGCTTTGTAACATTGCCTTGGACTGTATCAGAGATTTGGTGCATTGCTGGCATTTTATGCCCAGCTGGGAAAGCATGTATGCAACAAAAGGGTTGTATGCAATGGTACAAATGGATCATGCGCTGAGTTGTTCAAGGACCTGGCATGCTATGTGTGAATTGTTATACATGTTTGAAGGGATATGTGTGCAAGCAGCCTCACCTGACTCCACAACAACCCGAAGGCAATGATCAGAAACTGATCTGTACGGCCAGGCACAGATGCAGTAAGATGATTCTGGATTCCCTCATTCCAACAGTTGTTATTGCATAGTCGATGAACGGCAGCCAGGTCAACCCTCGCTTTCCATTCCTCTGCACATTCCAATTCTTGATGCTGCTGCCTGGGCTTGCCTGGTTCTGATAATTTAGTTAAGGAGCATTTCGCCCTACCTTCGCTGCACCCCAAATTGTTCTTGGGGTAGAATTCTGATATATGACTGGGGGACTCAACAGTCACACAAGAGCCGTTCTTCTTCGAGGACCCGTTCTGAGACGCGCTGTTCGGCGTGCCATTCTCGCAGGTCCCGTTCTGAGACAAAACACCTTGCGTCTGGCTTTCAGCGACCATAACACCTGAGCCTACTGGATCAACCTTTCGTTAGTCAGTTTCTCCTTTTGCGAATTGGTAAAGCAAGCTCAGCTCTATTCCTTCAATTTTGACTTTTCGCAACACTCAAGAAACAGCTGAGCCGGTCGTTCGGACGCCTCGCTTGATGGCAAGCCGTTGGCAGAAGCACTGGCACGACCTCGCAAAGTTGCTTACCGCTAAAATGCTTCCCGGCAAAAGTTGCCTGCTACTGTGAATTGACAGCAACCTGTAGGCGTCGTGAGATGTGGTACTTGTGTACGGCAAATGTCGGACCTCTTGCCTGTCGCAAAACATGTCCTTGCAGAGCTCCAGGATGACGTAACTCACGGACTTGCGAACTTGCAGGCCTTACTCATGGCTTAGTCATACAGTCTAGATTCACACACAGTGTGTTGGCTGGCAGAAACTTGTAAAATCCTTCTTCTTCTTCACTCCAGCTCTTGGTTTTTTGCGGCAGGGAGGTGTTGGTGCAGCTCGAGCATGGCTTGATGCAATAAGCCTGGTTGATGGAGGGACGCAGCCAGTGCAGGGTCTTTTGGCAGCGATCGAGCCAACACTGACTGATACCAGGGATGCTGAAGCTTTCAGCTTTGCAGCCACACTTGACCGCAGCGGAAGCCTTGAACCAACGCGCTGCATGGGTTCAAGGAGGGAGGTAAGTGCAGAAGGGGGTGGCGGTTGAGCTCCAATCTTGACTCAACAGGACTATGTTTTGACGTGGCAACAGTTCACAGACCTACGTACAGAAAATGTTTATGTGTACAGGGCATCCAAGGACAGCTCGCACTCAGGCACTACCAACAGACACGCCAGAACTCAAGATTGGCACGCTCAAGGGCAAGAGCTGACCGGCACTCACCAATCAAAGCGGCAGCTGTCAGTCTGTATACAGCTTGAGGTCAAACTTGCAGAGGCCCTTGACAAGTGTGACAGGCTCTGTCCACCACAAGCTGGTGATCATGGCCAGCTGCTACCCAACAAGCTGCGCACAGCTGTCTGCTGCAAGGTAAGGCAGCCACACCTGTAATGGTTTTCCCACTCTGCATGTTGCAATGCTTCACAACTGAGGCTGTCTCATCATGCTAGCAACCTCAACAGCAACAATTGCTAGCCATCAACAAGCGCCAGGATGATGCAGGTACTGACAGACCTATGCAATGTGTCTGGGCCTTTCAGCAAGGTGCTTAGGACAGTCAGGACTGAACTGGTGCGGTCCGTGTACAGCGACTACTATGCCATGGAGCAACAAGGATTGCAGTTCAGCCAGTTGCCTTACTACA
>JAABUK010009322.1_pt1 | contig 13462 bp, 13 predicted proteins | sample 5559141 | NCBI WGS metagenome assembly JAABUK01 (sample SAMN10711869, study PRJNA513367) | rock metagenome | isolation source: Antarctica rocks | place: Antarctica: Victoria Land, Pudding Butte nord | collected 2016-01-03
CCACCGCCTTCACCGCACTCGTCGCATCCCGCAATCTCACCGCCGGGTTCGGGCTCCTCGCCGCCATCCTCGGCGGCCTGCACGCCTTCGCCCCCGGCCACGGCAAAACCCTGATGGCCGCCTACCTCGTCGGACGACAGAGTTCCCTGCGCCAAGCCGCGACCATCGGCCTGTCCGTCACGCTCACCCACACCTTCGGCGTGCTCGCGCTCGGCGTCCTGCTCTCCGTCGTTGCCGTCGCCGCGCCCGAACGCGTCTACCCCTGGCTCGGCCTCGCCAGCGGCCTGATGCTGCTCAGTATCGGCATCACGCTGTTGCGCCGCGTGCTGCGTGCGCGAGCTAACCCGGTCCTCGACGCGGCAGGACCCGCACTCGCGCTCATCGAGCGGGCAGACCGCGCTGTCCCTCTACCACCGCGGACACTCGTCGGCAGTAGTGGAAAAGCTTTCGCGGCGCGCACCCGGACATACAAGCCCTTCATGCGCAGCCACACGACCGACCACGACCACCAGGCAGCCGGCCACCAGCATGCGGCGACTGAGCATGGGCATGAGGTGCCGGGCATGCACTCGCACGGGCTCTTCTCCCACACCCACCTACCCCCGGCCGGAAGCGAGCGGACCGGCGCACGAAGCCTGCTCGCGGTCGGTTTCGCCGGCGGTCTCGTGCCCAGTCCATCGGCACTCGTCGTGCTCCTCGGCGGGATCGCGCTCGGCAGGGCCTGGTTCGGCGTCCTGCTCGTCGTCGCCTACGGCATCGGAATGGCCCTTGCCCTGGTAGGCACCGGCCTGCTCCTCGTGAAAGCTCGAGACAAACTCCAACGATGGGCCGCCGCCACCGAACGGTCCAAGGGGTCCAGCGCCGTGCTCCTGCTGACCCGAGCGCTCCCCGCGCTCACCTCAATCGTCGTACTCGTCCTCGGAGGCAGCGTCGCCATCCGCGGCCTCGCCGGCATCATCGGCGTCGAAGCGCCAGCGATCGGAACGTCACCACGGCCGGCTACCCCAACAATCGTGAAGCGGCCGGTCGGCCCCGTCGTCGGGTTTAGGCGACGGTGTTCGCGGCCGCGCTGACGCCGCCGTTCGCGCGTGCTGTCGTCAGCTGTGAGGATAATCATGGGATGGGGGTCGGCGTGATCGCGCCACAAGAGGTCGGGTCGAGGTCAACAGCGAGCCGCAGGGTGGCCAGGGTGGAGGCCGCCCTGGCGTCAGTGGGCAGGCCTGGGCTTGACCGCGGTACGTGTCACATAGTTGTCAACCTAAGCCGGGCAGACCCCGACACTGTCAAACGAGCGGTCGCGGTCGGTGAGCTCCCGCGTCCGAGTCTCCCAGCAGGTGTACAACCAAACGTGCCAGCATCCTCGGAGCGTCGCACGGAGCGACGTTCCGAGGCCACGACCGGCACTCAGGAATCAACCGGCGTCGTTGGTCGGGGGTCGCTCACGCAACTCGACGCGAAGGTTATCGATGTCGTCGGCCGGGAATCGGCGATGGCCGCCAAGTGTGCGGTTAGAGCGCACGCGTTCGCGGCGAGCGAGCTCAAGTAACTGCCTGCGGGTCACCTCGAGTGAACTGCGGCCTGGCCCGGAGTGAGAAGTCCGTGCGGCGACTGCATGGTGAGCACGCCAATCTGTCACGGATTGAAACATTTCAGCGTTGTCAGCGCGGCCTGTGCCGCCGGACGATGTCGCGGCGCGCCTGACGGGTCGTGGATGTCGCACCGCGTAGCGGACGCGCACGCGCGGCCAGCGCTGGGTGGTGGCACACGGTCCGCCGATACGACGCACAGATGTCCCCACCTCTTGCGAGGTGGGGACATCGCGTTCATACGCCATCCACCGGGTGGTGGGGAGCCTCAGTTGTTACAGGGAGTTGACGACGCGTGAGCTTGAGTAGCTGACGATGATGGTGGTGCCGGTGGGGAGCGTCCCGATGGAGTTGGACAGTTTGATCTCCATCATGGTGACGGTCAGTGCGGTGGTGGTCCTGGAGACTTTGTGCAGGGTGACGGTTCCGAGTCCGGCGACGTTGATGACGGTGTTGGGGTGCACGTTGGCGTTGGCGTAGGCGACGCCCTTGATGGTGAGGCCGGCGAACGCGGACGTGTCGTTGAGCACCGTCGCGGCGCTGCCGGTTTTGGCGGCTTTGGTGTGAGCGGTGATGGTGTTCGCGGTGATCAGGCCGTTGAGGACGTTGAGTCCGACGATTTGGTCGGTCACTTCACCGGACACGGTGGTCGAGCCGACGACCGAGACCGCGGTGGTGGTGGCTGCTCCGGTCTTCAGCAACGACGGGAGGTTGACCGTCGCGACGGTGTTGGTGTTGGTCCTGCTGGTGCAGGACAGGTTCGCGGTGGCGGTCTGGCCGAGGCTGACGACGCCTTGCAGGGTGGTGGCCTTGGTCGCGAACCCGCCGCCGGAGACGTACCCGCTGGTCGGTGCGGTCAGGGCGCTGTGGGCGACACCGACGAGGACCTGGGTTCCGGGGGTGATCTTGAGCGGGTTCAGCGATGAGATGACAACGTGGAGGGCGACGGTCTGGACGTAATAGCCGCCCGTGACGGGCTGCTTGACCTGTTCGTTGATGGTCACCCGCCCGATCGCCACTCCGGCGACCTTGAGCGCGATCACGGTGTTCGGCGCCGTAGTGGCAGCAACAGCGATTCCGCCGACTTTCAGTCCGGTCAAAACCGACGAGGCTGTCCCGGTGAACGCCCCGCTGCTGTTGACGGCCGCCCGGCTCCGAGCCCCTACCGCAGTGGCCGTGACCAGGCCACCAGCGAGCTTAACCGTCGTGACGTCCGCGGTCGCGGCGGTCGCTCGTCCGGTGGTGCTGGCGAAGGTGGAGATCGACGAGCTGACCGCGCCGACCGTCCCCAGTTGGGGAAGGGAGACGCTGGCGACGTGCGCGGTGCGAACGATTCCCCCGGTCGTGGTGCAGCCGACGCTGACCACTGCTGTCGGCCCGGACGTCACCGCGCCGCCTTGGACGTTGGCGTAGGTCCCGTAGGCGTATCCGCTGAACCCGACCGTGGGCGCGGTGGCGGCACCCGCCGGTGCCACGATCCCGGCCGCGGACGCGGCGGTCGCCGCGAACAAGGTGACGATCCCTCGAAGTGCTGAACGTGTCCTCAACATGGCAACCCTCTGTGCGACGTAGGTAACGAGTGGTCACGCGAGAATGCATGAAACCCGGACAAAATCCAACGAAGCATGTATCCCATTTTGGTTAAGCACCGAGTCGACACAGTTAACGAGCCTTGGTAGACGGGTGCGGTCCTCCCGGCTGGTTGGCTCAGCCGGGGAGGACCTGGGGTCAGCTGCGCGCCGGCGCACGGCCAATCTTGTGAGTTCTGATACCCGGTCGCTGCGTATCTATTCGCCCCGTTTGGGCCGAGCGGCGCTACGGCACATTCACGCTGGTTCTCCAGGCCGACTCCCGGATCGCTCTCCCCACAGCCACGCTGCGTCGACACGCACCTGGCGGTCGGTCGCGTTAATTATCCAGGCACTCGTCCGGGTCCTTCCCGTGATGTCCCCACAGTCGCGGCGCGCACGGTTGACGCCGAGGACTTGGTCGATCGCTCGCCGAGATTCATGCCGCGCTTGACGAGATGCCCACAGTCGGCCGTGTGGGCGACACCGCACTGGAGAGTCTTCGACTGTTAGGGCGCGGGCGTGATGCTCGTTCGCGCTGGCCGACGGATCGAGATAGCGAAGTTCAGGGACGCCGCCGTGCGGGCCGACGAGCTCCAGCTCGAGCTTCAATAGGGCCGGTGTCTGAACGCGATGAGCGACCTCGACCGTTTCCGGATCGACAACGCCACCACCGAGTCGAGATGGCCGCGGTGGGTGCGCGGCAGTCGCCCAACTGGGTGTCCGCAGCGTTTCAGCAGGCATATGATCAATGGTGACACCCGCTGGTCGGCTCACTGCTGACCTCTGCAAACCGGATCAACGCCGAAGATGAGGCGATCGTGCGGGTCCTCGGGTCGGCACCACGAGGGCACCAGGTACCCAACATTCCACCCCTAGGGGTGGAATGGTGGCTGTTGGCCGCCACCTATCGTTTGATCGCTCTGAAGACGAAGCCGTGCGCGACGGGCGGACACAGCTCTTCGTTCGTTACGCCCACGCGGGTGCCCACGACAGCCGCCGTTCGACGTATTGGCCGCTACACGTACCTGTGGCCGGTTGGCATTTGCGACGGTTGACGGCACCTGAGGTGGGTATCTGACGAGCAGGAAGTGTTCGTCGTGGGTGCACCCGGCAGAGCTTCTAGGCCCGGCCGGTTGAGAGAAACAGCCGGCCGGGTCGCTCTTCACGTGCGCGGGTCCTACAGCTGTTTACAACGACGAACGGACGCCCTGCGTGAGTGGACAGAACGAGTTCGCCAGCCTCCTCACAGGTTTGCATGAGAAAGCGACACCGCAAGACATCCTTGACCGAGTGGTAAAGACTGCGCTGCAGGTGATGGGCTGTGACGGCGCGGCGTGCGCGTTGTGGCGTGACCACGGTGGTCTGCAGCTCGGGGCGTTCACCGACGCTGCGGCGAAACGCGCAGGGATGCTGCAACTCGAACTCGAGGACGGCCCCTGTCTGACCGCGGTGCGTGTTGGCGGCCACGTGCGGGTTGACAGGACCACGACTGACAAACGGTGGCCCGAGTGGGCTGCCGTGGTCTTAGAGCTGGGCGTCTGCAGCTCGATCAGCGTCGCGCTCACCAGTGGCGACCCGCGTTCGGTCGGGTCGCTGTTCGTGTATTCGCACCGCGCCAACGCCTTCGACGACGAAGACGTCGCGACCGTACAGATCCTCGCCGCGCACGCCGCGATCGCGGTCCGCCAGGTCCGCCACGACGCCGCGCTCGAGCGAGCCATCGACACGCGCACCGTCATCGGACAAGCCCAAGGCATCGTGATGAACCGTTACCACGTGACGGCAAACCAGGCGTTCGCCGCGCTGACACGCTGCTCCCAAGCCAGCAACGTGAAGCTCCGCGACGTCGCCGCGACGGTCGTACGAGACGGCGATCTACCTCGTGTCGACCCGGGACCGAACGACGGCGACGACCCACTCATTGACTGAGCCGCGCGCGGCCGCTCATCAGGGTTGGCCCTGGGCTGACGGGTGCGGCGTCGATCAGATCGAGCAGTGGGGCCTGTACACCTTCGTGCCAGACACGAGTCCGCCGCGTGCTGTGCCCACAGCTCAATTGACACGTTGCATTGACCCGATCATTGTGTCGTCGCGGGCGGCTGTCCGCTGGCGCTGCGAGCTCGCAGGGCGCCGGGGGCTCAGACCATTCGGCAGTCGTGAGGCTGTTCAGGCGGCGGCTGTTGCCGGGCTATCAGGCCAAGGATGCGGCCGGCGTAGAGAACGAGGACGGCCAGTGAGTCGATGCCCATACGGCCTGCGGCCGGCTCAACTCGCGCAGGTAGGCCTAAGCGGCGACAGCGGGACGGTTCAGGGAGAACAGCGGCGTGACGTTGATCGGGTGCCTCGATCGCTGACAGGCCGGCCTTACTGAAGGGGGACCCTCACGCACCAGTTGAGCCGGTCGACCATGCGTCGCTGGCGGGTGACTTCATCGATGGTGGCCTGTGCCCCTCAGCCAGGTGCGGGTCGACCTCCGACGACACTCACCCGTCGCAGGGGGCGTGGCACCATCGCGAAGAGCGACGTTTCGAGCCGCGCGGATGTCGACTTGCTGGGTATCGACATTTCGATGGGACTTCCGTGGGCGAGCCTCTGCTGCATCGTGATGGAGCGGGCGCACGGTTGCAGAGTGCGAGCATGTTCGGGCCTTCGCGTGCCGGGTGCTGGGTAGGGCGCACCAGCGCCGCTTAGGGTGGCGCGGTGCCTATTCCGACTGCTCTGACGGTTGCTGGGTCTGACTCGGGCGGGGGCGCGGGGTTGCAGGCGGACCTCAAGACGTTTCTTGCTTGCCGTGTGCATGGCCTGTGTGCGGTGACCGCTGTGACGGTGCAGAATTCGCTCGGCGTCTCCCGTTTCCATGAGTTGCCGCCATCGTTGGTGTACGAGCAGATTGAGTCGGTGGTGGTGGACATCGGAGTCGGTGCGGTGAAGACCGGCATGCTCGCGACTGCGGCGGTGATCGAGGTCGTGGCGGATGCGTTTGCCCGGCTCCCGGTGGGGCCGGTGGTGGTTGATCCGGTGGCCGCGTCCCAGCATGGTGATGCACTGTTACGGCCGGACGCGCTCGAGGCGGTGCGTGACCGCTTGTTCCCGTTGGCGACCGTTGTCACGCCGAACGTCTCCGAGATCGCTCTGTTGACCGGCATCCACGTCGACGATGACGTCAGCGCGAGGGAGGCCGCGCATGCCTTGCATGAACTGGGTCCCCAGCTGGTCGTGGTGAAGGGTGGCCATCGCGACGGCGTCGATGCGGTCGACCTGGTCTTTGATGGTGTGACGTTTTCAGAGTTGTCGGCTCCGCGGTCGGCCACGACTCATTCGCATGGTTCGGGAGACACGTTCGCTGCCGCGACCTGCGCCGCACTTGCGCGCGGCGCTGACCCGGTTAACGCGTTGGGTTCGGCGAAACTGTTCGTCTCTAGGGCAATTGCAGGCTCCTTCGCGCTTGGAGCAGGGCTTGGTCCGGTTGGGCATTTCTGGCGGATCCGCGAGTTGACTGAGGGCTGGCTCGACGACGCAACCGCTGCGGAACTATCCCCGGCTGGCCGGTTGGATGCTGTCGTCGAGGGCGGCTCGTAGGGCGGTGACAGCCGCTGCCGGGTCGTCGGCATCGGTGATGGCGCGGACGACGACGATCCGCGTTGCGCCCGCACGGCGGACCGCATTGACTCGGTGTAGGTCGATTCCGCCGATGGCGAACCACGGCCTGGCCCCGGATGTCGCTGCGGCGTGCTGGAGCAGGCCGAGGCCGGTGGCTGGTCGTCCGGGCTTGGTGGGGGTGGTCCAGGTCGGTCCGGCACAGAGGTAGTCCACGCCCGGCTCGACGGCGGCCGCGCGGAACTGCTCGGGCGAGTGCGTCGACCGGCCGATGAGGACGTCGTCGCCGAGGAGCCGACGCGCGACTGGCACCGGCAGGTCGTCTTGTCCGAGGTGGAGCACGGGTGCGCCGACAGCGGCTGCGAGATCCGCCCGGTCGTTGACGGCCCACAGAGACCCGTGTCGACTGGCGTTCTCGGCCATTATTTGAAGGGCGGCCAGTTCAGCTCGCGCTTCCAGGCCCTTCTCGCGCAATTGGATGATGTCGCCGCCGGCTGCGCAGACCGCGTCGACGAACGCCGCGAGTTCGGTAGCTGATCCCCGCCGGTCGGTGCAGAGGTACAGCCGAGCCCCGGCCAGCCGGTCCTGTGTCGAAGGGGCGGGCAGCGGCTGAGGCGACGACGTGGACGGCGGTGGGATCGGGACGGACACGCAGCGACGGTAGCGCCCCGCGTAGTCTGATCAACGACACGGGCGCCCCTGCAGCGGGGCTGAGAGGGGCCGCAGGCAGCCGGCCCGACCGTCGAACCTGACACGGGTAGTGCCGACGTAGGGAGTCACGCGAAGCTTTCGTGCAGCCCCGTCTCGGCGGGAGGGACGTCGACGTGGACCGAAGCATGACCGAGCGCCGCGACGTCCTCGTCGTCGGTGGCGGGGTGATCGGTCTTTGGATCGCTTTCCGCACGGCGCGAGCCGGTGCCACGGTCACCGTCGTCGATCCCGCACCGGGACGTGGGGCCAGCTGGACCGCGGCGGGCATGCTTGCGCCGGTCACCGAGTACAGCTATGGCGAGGACGCGTTGCTGACGTTGAATCTGGCTGCTGCTGCGGGTTATCCCGCCGCCGTTTCGGACCTCACGCAGGCAGCCGGGACCGAGATCGGGTACCGCGCCTGTGGGGCGATCGAAGTCGCCTGGGACAGTGCCGATCTGGCGGGACTGCGGCAGCTCGACGCGCGTCGTGCGTCGCTCGGTCTGGCCACGCGCCTGCTGGACCGCCGGGATCTGCGCCGTCTCGAGCCGGGCCTTGCCCCAGGCCTGCCCGGCGGTGTGCTGGCAGTCGATGACCACCAAGTCGATCCCCGGCGTATGACAGCGGCTTTGGTGCGGGCTCTCGAGGCGAGCAGGGTGGAGGTAGTGGAGGCCACGGTGACCGAGCTCGTGCAGACAGCCGGGCGCGTTACGGGAGTGGCTACCGACCGTGGCAGGCGGGTCTCGGCTGCGGCGGTTGTGCTCGCGGCTGGTTCGGCGTCTGGTCGGCTGCTCCCTGGTCTTGAACCGGCAATCCAGGTGCCGGTTCGGCCGGTGAAGGGACAGACGTTGCGGTTGCGTAGCCGGGAACCGGTGTTGGAGCGGATGGTCCGCGGTCGGGTCAGAGGAGTGCCGGTGTATATCGTTCCGCGGGCTGATGGCGAGGTCGTGGTGGGGGCGTCCAGCGAAGAGGCTGGTTTCGACGATCAGCCGCGCACGGGTGCGGTGCATGACTTGCTGCGCGACGCCACGCTGCTTGTCCCGGGACTGGCGGAAACCGAGTGGGTCGAGGTGAGCACGGGGCTGCGCCCGGGCACCCCCGATAATGGACCCGTCGTTGGCTGGACCGCCGTCGAGGGTCTCCTGGTCGCCACTGGCCACTACCGCAACGGCGTGCTGCTCGCCCCGCTCACGGCCTCCGCTGTTGCCACCCTGCTCGGGGGTGGGCCGATGTGTGCGGAGCTTGCTCCGTTTGGTCCGGACCGTTTCGTGGCCAGAGAGCTGGTAGGAAATCACTGATGGCCCTCATCACCGTTCACATCAACGACCAACCCACGATCGTGCCGCTGAATATGACCGTCGCCGGGCTCATCGCCGAACGGTATGCCGGTCGCCGCTGGCTTGCGGTGGCCGTCGACGGTGACCTGGTCCCCCGCAGCACCTGGCCCGATCGGCGGTTGCAGGAGGGTGCCGTTGTACAGGTTCTGACCGCCGTCCAAGGAGGATGACCATGACCGACGCGACAGTTGCAAGAAGCATCGGATCCGGCGAGGAAAACGCGCTGGCGAGAGTCTTACCGACCGCGCTGGCGGACGACCCGCTCGTCATCGCCGGTCGGACGCTGTCGTCGCGTCTGGTGATGGGCACCGGCGGGGTGCCCAGCCTCGAGGTGCTCGACGACGTGCTGGTCGCGTCGGGTACCGCATTGTGCACGGTGGCGATGCGCCGGGTAGACGCCGGATCCGCCGGATCGATCCTTGACGTCATCACCGCCCGTGGGATCGCCTTATTGCCCAACACCGCCGGCTGCCATACCGCGGGTGAAGCGGTTCGGACCGCTGAATTCGCACGTGAGGCGCTGGGGACCGACTGGGTCAAGTTGGAAGTGATCGCCGACGACGTGACGTTGCTACCCGACCCGATGGAGCTGGTGGAAGCCGCCGAGGCGCTGGTGGCGCGAGGTTTTGCCGTGCTCCCGTACACCAATGACGATCCAATTCTGGCCCGGCATTTGCAGCGGGCTGGGTGTGCCGCGGTCATGCCGTTGGGCTCGCCCATCGGGACCGGCTTGGGTATCAGTAATCCACGCAACATCGCCCTGATCGTGGCTGAGGCCACGGTGCCGGTGATCCTCGACGCGGGCATCGGGACCGCGTCGGACGCGGCGCTGGCGATGGAACTCGGCTGTGACGGGGTGTTGCTGGCCTCGGCGGTAACCCGGGCCCAGGAGCCGGCGATGATGGCGTCGGCGATGTCCGCGGCGATCACCGCCGGCCGGCTGGCGCGGCGAGCCGGTCGGATACCGCGCCGCGACCATGCGATCGCGTCGTCCCCGACCAACGGGTTGGCGGCGTTGTAGCCTTCGGGCATCACACGGGAGCTCGGACCCACCGAGCTGAGAGGGCGACTGACAGGGTCGCCGACCGCTGAACCTGTCCGGGTAATGCCGGCGTAGGGAGATGAGCCGCTTCATGACCACATCTGTCGACCGACCTAGCACGACCAACGCCGGCGAGCCCGCGCTGACCTTGCAGGGTGGACCGCCGCCGCGCAGCCTGGGAATGCTCGACCAAGTGGCGTTCTGGGCCAATCTGGGAATCAGCCTGCTGGGCCCGATAACCGCGCTGTACCTCTTGCAAACTGGCGATGGCGGCCGTTATCCGGTGTGGTGGGCCTTCATCGCACTGTGCGTCGGCTCGCTGGTCGGTTCGCTGCTGATCGCGCTGTCCGCGGTGCCCGGTACCGAGACCGGAGCGCCGGCAATGGTGTTGCTGCGTGGTCTGCTCGGTGGCCGGTTGTCCTACCTGCCAACTGCGCTGAACCTGTTGCAGTGCGTCGGCTGGGCAGTGTTCGAGTTGGTGGTCATCGCGCAAGCCGCGTCCCGCCTGTTACCACTCGGCCATGCGCAGTGGCCCTATGTCGGGTTGGCCGGCGCGCTGACCATCGCGATGGCCGTCCGACCGGTCGGGTCGGTCCGCATCCTGCGCCGCATCGCCCTGGTCGCGGTAACGCTCGCGTCCCTGTGGCTACTGGTCCAACTGCTACGCCAGCCAACCGTCCCGACACGAGTACACGGCGACACCGCCGGCGTCCGGCAATTCTTCGTTGGCGTCGACGTGATGATCGCCCTATCGGTGTCCTGGGTGCCGCTCGCGGCCGACTACACCCGGCACGCCCGGAACCGCCGCGCCACCGTGGTGGGAACCGTCGCCGGATTCGGACTGGCGCAGATTGCATCGGTCGGACTGGGCCTGCTGGCCTTCGTCACCGTGGTCGATCCAGCGGTCGCCGATCCCCAGTCGGCGCTGTTCGGCGCGTTCATCGCCGTGCCCGTCGGCTGGGCTGCTTTCGCTGTGCTCGTCCTGCGTGAGCTAGACCAAAGCTTCGCCAACGTGTACTCGACGACCGCCTCGGCCCAGAACCTGCTGCCCCGCATCGATCGCCGCCTACTAGCGGTTCTCATCGGTGTCCTGGCGACTGCGCTGGCCATGGTCGTCCACATCGACCAGTACCTGAACTTCCTCCTGCTCATCGGCGCGGTGTTCGTGCCATTGCTGGCGGTACTCGCCATCGACTACTTCCTCCTCGGCGGCCGCACGCACTGGAATCTGGACGAATCCGCACCGACCCGAGGCTGGACCTTGATCCCCTGGTTCATCGGAATCGCCGCCTACCAGCTCGTCACACCCAGCAGCATCGGCTTCTGGTCGAGCTGGCTCCACGGCGGCCTGAGCGGTGGCCTGTTCGGCCTGCACGGCGGCTGGATCGTAATCAGTACAAGCGCCTCCGCGACATCATTCGTGACCGCCGCCGTTTTGACCGTCGTGCTCGGCACAGCGCGGGCACGCCGAGGACCACGCCCCGCGGCCACATGACCGGCCCGGTCGATCCCGCTCAGCGCGCGCGCGGTGCGGCGACGCGGTGGTGGAACGCTGCCGCGCCGATATATGACGCGATCCTCGCCCACCCGTTCCTGCAAGGATTAACCGACGGAACACTGCCACCGGCCACGTTCGAGTACTACCTGGTCCAAGACGCGCACTACCTACGTGGTTACGCGCGCGCTCTTGCTCTGGTCGGTGCGCACGCACACGATGCAGCCGACGTCGCTCTGTTCACCCAACACGCCGCCGACGCCATCACCGTCGAACAGCAACTGCATACGTCTTTGCTCTCTGAGCTCGGCGTCAATCCCGACATGGTGCTGGAGGTTCAGGCGGGGCCCGCCACCACCGCCTACATCGACCACCTGCTCGCCACCTGCGCGACCGGCTCGTTCTCCGACGGGCTCGCCGCGGTCCTGCCCTGTTACTGGATCTACGCTCAAGTGGGACAGCGACTACTCGCGCGGTCCTCACCCGATCCCCGGTATGCACGCTGGATCAGCACCTACGCCGGACCCGCCTTCGCCGACACCGTCGGTGCCGTCCTAGACGTCGCCGACCGCGTAGGAGAACGCCTCTCGGACACCTCGGCGCGACGCGCTGAACACCTCTACACCGTTGGTGCCCGACACGAATGGATGTTCTGGGACGCCGCCTGGACACACCGACGCTGGCCCATCTTCTAAGCGTCGGCACAGCAACACCCGAACGAGCTCACCGCCAGCTCAGATCGACTCGCCCGTCTCCACCGGGACGTTCGGCAAATTGCGGGCGCGGTCTGCCCGGACGAGGTCGTCTGCGGCCGGACGCGTTCGTTCGAGCAGCACAGTCCAACGCCGCATCACCGTCGCGGTCCTTCGAACGTCTCGAACGAAGGCATCAGGAGCCAACAGACATGTGGTGCGGTGGTTTCTCGACAGCCTGGTGCTACCAGTGGAGACGCCTGCACGCGGGACCTGCCTGCACGTTGACGCGATGCGGTTGGGACAATCGGCTAGACGGGCAACTCCGTCTGGTTCCGCGTCAGACGGAGGCGGTCGAGAGTGAACCGTTTGGCCGTTGATGTCGGGGGGACGTCATCATCTTGGAGAGGCTCCCGATGCCCGACAACGTCATATCCATGGATGTGGTTCGCCGGCTGGCGGTCGTGAGCGCGCGGATCAGCTCAGGTAGCGATCTGACGAGCACGCTGCAGGCGGTCGCTGAAGGGGTTGTCGACGTCGTCGGGTTCGGGATGGCTGTGGTGAATCATCGGCTCCCCTCCGGCGACCTGGCCGTGGTGGCTGTCACCGGGCCCGACGACGTGAAGGCGGCGCTGATGGGAAAGGTGTACCCGCGCGCGGCGATGGACAGCTGCTCACTCGATCCGACGCGTGGGGCAGTCTTCGCTTCAACCCGCAGGACCGGTTCGAGGACGAGGCGGTACCGCAATGGGTGTCCGACACTGCTGCCAGCGACGAGCCCGATGCCTGGCAGCCGTGGGACATGCTGCTGGCACCGATGTGGGCTGATGACGGCGATCTGATCGGGGTCATCTCGGTCGATGCACCTCCCGGCGGGAAACGCCCGTCGCCACAGGTGTGCGAGCTGTTGGAGATCTTCGCGTTGCAAGCCAGTATCGCGATCGTCGCCGTCGAGCTGCGGCAGCGTTTCACCACCGAGCGCGCGTCACGTGACGCGCTGCTCGTTGACCTGGCGCATCGAGACGCCCTGACCGGGTTGGCGAATCGGCGGGTCCTCGATGACCGGCTCGCGCGCTCGACTCAGGTGGCGGTAGGCACCGGCCGGCCCGGAGCGTTGTTGTTCTGCGACGTCGACCAGCTCAAACACCTCAACGACAGGCACGGACACCCGCACGGCGACGCCATCTTGTTGGCGTGTGCGCAGGCGATCAACGCCCACGTCCGCAAGGGCGACCTGGTGTCCAGAATTGGTGGCGACGAGTTCGTCATCGTGGCCGACGCGATCACCAGCCTCGCCGCTGCCGACCTTGCTCAACGGTTACGGGGGATCATCATCACCGCGAGTGAGAGCGGCAGCGCCGCGGACGTGACGATGAGTGTCGGTATTGCGATCATCGATGGCAGCACGAACGGCGCGTCGCTGATCGCGGAAGCTGATGCGGCCATGTATCG